>Ga0190337_1000001_pt1 | contig 77904 bp, 58 predicted proteins | sample 4872041011_MG_FD_161677 | JGI IMG/M metagenome (GOLD analysis project Ga0190337, IMG submission 161677) | Hydrothermal vent sediment bacterial communities from Southern Trench, Guaymas Basin, Mexico - 4872-04-10-11_MG | ecosystem: Environmental > Aquatic > Marine > Hydrothermal vents > Sediment ...
ATTATCAAGCCAGCGGGTTCATGACTCAGCTGTTAGTGCTGCGGCCGGTTTCGACCCTTACCAATTTTTTGATGGCTTAAATACAGTTTATTTCAGGAATAAAGGTACCGTTTATGTACGCATGCCACAGAGAACATGGGAGGTATTAATTTTACATAAATATGGTCGGAATTCTTATAGGAATCCGTTTAGCAGACATGTTTATGCTATTGATAATGTTTCAGCAACAGCAGATGTGATTGTTATGGCTCATCTACATCGCAGGGACTACGCCAGCTTCTACTTTGGTGGAAAGCAACGAGTTTGTATAAACCTGCCGGGCTTCAAATATAACGATCCTTATACTCAATCATATTTTGATCAACATGAAGCGCCGTTCCCCGTTGTTGTGTTTGATGATGATAATAATACAGTGGATGTGTATCCATCACCGGAGGTAGCGCGTTATGTTATTAGCAGTTGATTACAATGTTATTCATAAAATTTACAGGTATATGATGCATATAACATTAAATTATAATGAAGTTTTACCAATTGAGGATTTGATAGGAGGTGTATATGCGAACGAGGCGAGAGGGCAGGTATCTGTTGATACAGGGTATCGATCCTCCGATAACGAGGGATGATGTATCCGCTGCAACAGCGATCCCGTTACGTCGTTTGTGTGATATTATGCATGTTACTGATGATGGTCGTTCTGCGAAGATTGATTTAAGGTCTGTTGGGTTAGCTGAGTTGCTTGCTATGACGTCATATCTTACCTTGCCATGGGTTCCCGTGGCGATTGATTGGTTCCGTGTTAATATGAAGGCGCGCTCTACATATGCTGTAGGTGTTATATTAGGCCGCGCGGCTTCATATATTCGTAAACAATTAGGCATAACATTAGAGGGGACAGATGAAGAGAATACAGTACAATCTGAAGAAACGGTTGAGGCCAATCAGTGAGGGTACGGCTGTTGTTGTTGATCTGCTTATCAGGCCGCAGACAAATTTGTACATTCCGGAGTCTGTGTTTGTATTGCAGTTTGGGCTTGTTTTAAACCCGGGGATCATCAAAAGATTACCATTGGATCTACATGAGGGGGACATAATTTTGCGGGCTGCATGGAAGGCCGACCTCATACAAACATGTAGTGGTGAATATGTTAAGTCCGCTGATTATGTTGATATAGAAGTGCCAGATGTGCCGGGCTTCATCATCAAACCAGATGACTATCTAAAGCTAGTTTATCATAGAGATATTATAGCAATTTTTGATGATGTTGATGATTGGGTAAAATTTGTTAAACATTTAAGCAAGATGGAGGGAAATTATGGGAATCAGTGTACCAAATAATGTTAGGGATGAGATGGAACGAGAGCGTCGTGAGAAGATTGTGAAGCACGCGCTCCTTGGTGAGTTGATGCCTATTATGATCGATCTTACGCGTCTGGTTACTGAGATACGCCATATACGTAACAAGGATGGTGATGATGCACCTCATCCTCATATGAAGGATGATGTACTCAATAAAATTGATTCATTGGTTGAGCTATTCTTTACGACATATACTGATTTTATGAAAACGTATATTAACGATATTGATGGTCTTGCGCGTAGTGCGCTTGAGCGTATGATGCAGGAGAGTATGACAATGGGCCCGGGGCCTCGTATACCACGAGAATGATATGAAACTATGTAATGGATATTACATAGGTGAGATCATTGATGATGGATTTGTTGCGCAGCGTACTGATATTATTGTACCATTTGGTGAATTGTCATATTTGTTAAGAGTGCGCATTAAGTGGAAGGCATCATCTGCTTTGGTATATTCAAGGAGACAGGACAAGTATATTGACCTACCAGTTTCAGTTAACGTTGGTGATGAGGTGTTGGTTCTGAGGTTTGATACGCAGCCTCTTGCTTTACGTGGTACCAATGAGCCGCGCTTCGTTGTCGGTAGGTTGGTAGACATCTTAGGGGTTTATGAAAATAAGCACAATACTCGCGAAAATAAAGAAGCGTGATGAGGCTGCTAATTATGATTATAAATACGAGAAAAAATATGGAATCCTGAGGCGTAAAGGACGCAAGTGGGACTCGGAACAGGAACGTATTTTGTATAGTATATTAAGGCAGATATATACAGGTCGTAAGATCTTTAACCATGTTCGTTTTGAGGAAGCGCCGACCCTTGAGTATGATTTTTTTATACCTGATGAATCCCTTGTTATTGAATATAATGGTCAGGAGCATTACTGTGTTGTTGAAGGTATGACCGTGTATGACTTCTATGGTCGTGTGTATCGCGATCGTTGTAAATTAAATAATGCTTGCAAGCGTGGTTATACATACATACCCATTCCGTTCGATATAGGTCTTACTGTTGGTATAGTAAAGAAGTGGATTGATAGTGGGTGGGATAAGGAAAAGGTAATACAACATTATCTTGAGTACTACGAAAAAAACAAATTCGGATAAGCTTGCGCGGGCTTATGATGAAACAATCCAGCGTGTTTGGGATACATTCTTCCCTGGTGTTGATATTGATGTTGTTGTTGGTATGAGGGATGCTGCATCTGTTGCTAAGCTACCTATCAAAAAATGTACCCCGGCGTGTCCATTATATGATCAATGTGAGGTTAGGAAAAAGTATTCGCCATCGTATTGTCCTATGGAGTTTGTTAAGTTCTTTGAGCAGTTAACTAACATGGCGAAGGAGCTTGATATTGACCCTGATAATGTAGTTGAGGCGTCGCGTGTATTGGATTACCAGCTATTATCTCTTATACAGGATGCGATATTGGAAAAAATACAACATAATGGAGTGAGTCAGTATGTTCCTGTTGTATCGGGGGAGGGTGTTATAGCTGAGGTTGAGGAGGTGTCACCATTTGTGAAGACTCTTATGGAGATTGCAAAGTTGAAGGGTAAGATATTGGAGGAATTTTTAGCAACGCGTCAGTCGAAGAAAAAATTTGGTGAGGGCGAGGATAGTGATCCCGCGCGTTACTTATCAGGTTTACCTATTGTTGATGCTGAGGTTGAGGATGTAGATACTGAGAAGAAAGATAATGATGATAAAAAAGCAGATTAAAATATTAGAGGGACTTGCCAAGTCAGGTAAGGAATTTGTCAGGCGTTTTGGACAGTTCTTGCGTGGTTCACATAATTTGGAGCCGCTGGTTGAGTTACCTGCGAAGGCGTTTAGGAAGCCGCCGCCTCTCCTTCTGTTCAAGAGATCGGCGGGCTTAATAGAAACGAATATTGTTAAGCCCAAGTTGGTAAGATCTACGGTAAGGCGGTTGGAATATGCTATGACCCAGGATGTACTTAAGCGGATGCGTCAGAAGCTTAATTACAAGTTTTTGAAGAATAAGGTCGTACCGTTGACCAAAAATGTAAGAAGGGCGCGGTTTCGTACATCTTATAAACTTATAAGACCAAAACCGACAGGCAGGCATATACGTGATGTGATGTCTATACAAGGTGCAAGTATTGCTTGGGAGAATTTACATAAGCAGTCTTTAAATAAATTAGAGGCAACAAGGGTAGGTTTTAGACCGAGGGTAAGGAGACAATGGATAGGTTCAATCAGTTAAATTTATATGCGCAGCAGACTGATGAGTATTTCCTTCCTGAAGATAAATACAGACCATTGCCATGGAGAGTTGCTGCTGGTTACGTAGGTCTTGTTAAGTCACCTTTTGCAGCAGGTATTGGTATTGGTAAGGCTTATGCTACCTTAGCAGGTACATCAATCTTATATCATTATGTGTACCGTCCCAAGATATGGCGTACTGCTGTTAAGACAGGAGAGCTTAAGTGGGTTGGTTTCCCAGGCTTCAGGGGATTTGCGCAGGGTCCGCGTGGTGGAGTGATGCGCAAGGTAGGTCATTGGTTGTTTGGGCAGATGTTGAGGCCTGTATTGAGTACACAGGCTTATGATCTGTATAGGAAGCACGGCCTAGTAGGATTAGGTATACATATGGAGATGGCAGGTAAACGAGGTGTGGCACAAAAAATTTTTAAGATGGCTAGGGTTTTAGGTGGTGATACAATAAAAGTAGGTAAGCGTATTGCTCGTTTGGGGAGTACGGCTGGATGGGGATTGCTCATATATGATATTGTTCGTGGCGGCATAGCTCTGAGTGGAGCTGCTCTGAACAAAGGGCTTCGTATCTTAGACCGAGTACATACTACATTAGTTCGTTTAAGAAGAAATCAGCTACCTGAGGCATATAGGATGCCTCAAGCAGCAACATTAAGGTCGTTGGCATTGCAAGAAATTCATACATCGCGTACTAATGTAAGAAGTGTTTTACTAGGTAATGAGGCAGCTTATTTGCATAGGGCATTATGAGAGCATTACGTAGATTAAGGGAAATATATAATAGGCCACAGGTAGCGCCGCGGAATGTTTATCATTTTGTTGATCCTTTAGCTCATGTTAAGCGGTTACGGTTGTGGAGGGGTCGATTAGTTAACAGTCAAGGCAAAAAGGTTGTTAATAAGATTTTGCCCTCTATACAGCGCAGGAGGCCGCGGGCTTCAATGGCTTTAAGCCGTAAATTGCTAAGGTTAACCAAACGTAGCTGGATTGGGTCGCGGCTTAGTCATTTTATGGTTTCAAAGGGGAGGCTTCGTAAGTGGGTTGGTGTATTAAATGTATTGAAGGATGCTATAAGGGTGAGGATGAGATTATGAAATATGTAGATATGTATTATAAGTCGGGTTTTTATAAGAAGGGCGCTTTATATGTTCTGTCTTTTTATCAACGTCTTTTGTATAAGTTTATGCGTCCTAAGGCAAAGTGATTGAAGGTTTATTGACTGTGAGGTGATTAAATGGCCATTGGTAGTATATATTATAGTGGTGGTTACCGCCATATGCCAAGTGCTTTGATAAAGGCTGGTATGAGAGAGTGGTGGTGGGATGCAACGCATTTTGATCGCGCGGTTGGTATACCACGTCCAGAATTACGTACATTTTGGTGGGAAATTGAATATCCAAGAAGGATTATCCGTCGTGCAGCTAAGCATGCGCGTCGTGCGTTTCAAACGGTAAGGAAATTATATGGGCCCGGTGCAGTGCCGAAATGGAGACCTTATATTATGATGAAGTTTATGAAGCCAATGTGGGATATAGAGCCGGAAGGTTTGCGTGCATTTAGAGGTAAGATATGGGCGGAAGAAATTATAAATTTGCGTTATAGTAAATATAAACTACCTAATGAATTTGCGGCTGCAGAATATGCCAAAACACGTGCTGCTGCTTTTGCACAAGCAGCAAAGGCTGCGGAGAAAACGACTCGTGCAAGTGCTGCTGGGGCTGCTGCAAAGGGAGCAGCAGCAGCTTCCCGTGCTGCTGCGCAAGCAGGTGCAACGGGTGCTGCAAAGGGAGTGACAAATAGAGTAATGAGGAATCGTTTATTGAAACGTATTGCTCAGGGGACATTTAAATTTGCACAGAGCAAAACAGGTGCCTTTACAGCTGCTGTGCTTGGCGGGCTTATAGCATTAACCATTGCTGGTGCAAGTTATGTAAGAAGGAATCCATCAGAGATTGCTTTGGCTCAGCTTAGGCAGCGTAGAGCCACGCGTTATCCAAGGGCGCCTTCTGGTTTGGTGTTTGCACTACATGCAACAAGATAATATGGAAGTGAAAAGGTTATCATTAAAAGAGCTAAGTGCTGATGAACTTTTGCGCATACGCAAATCCGCTTCTTACTTTGTTGAATTGTTCCTGCGTGATCCAACCGATCCGCGCCGGCCTCTAAAACTCTACGATTACCAGCGTGAGGTCTTAGATTATCCCGGTAAAAAGGTTGTTATAAGAGGTGGTCGTGGTGTCAGTAAAACAACAATGATGGCATGGAAGGCATTGCACCGTGCCTTCACAATACCAAGGCATGTTATTATTTATTTAGCCCAATCGGAGACGATGCTGCTCAGATTTTTTACTGATTATCTTGATCGTTTTATTACGGATTCGCCTCTAAGTAAATCAAAGGTTGCCTACCGTAAGCAACCTCAGTATGAGATTGTATTAAGTAATGAGTCAAAAATTTTGGGGTTTGTTGGTAATTCTACGCAGACGATCAGAGGCCCGCGGGCTGGTACTATTCTTATCGATGAATGTTTTCACGGTATGACGAAGGTTTTAACACAGCGCGGGCTTACCCCTATCAGCCGTGTTAGAGATGGTGATTATGTTCTTGATGCTGATAGCAAATGGGTGCGTGTTGTTCGCGCTGCGATGACGGGTGTTAAGGAAATGTGGGTTATTGAGCTACCTATATCAGATGAAAAGTTAGTTGTTACATCTAATCATCCTGTTTTAACAAAGGATTCAGGATTTCAGCCTCTTGATACAGTTGATGAGATACCGATTAGTTGTCGTTATTATGAGCCTTTTGAGTATCCTAAGGAAGCGGCGCTGGCGCTTATTTATGCACGGTATATAAGCGAACGTGAATCACTTGTATTTAATAATGAAGGTGTGCGGCTTATTATGTCTGGTTATCCCAGATTCCGCACATTTTATGAGCGTTTCACGGCGGGCAGACATATTAATCCTGTTCTTATTGAGAAGGATTTTATAGATGGAAAAATCGATCAGCGTCTTTTTGTGTATTATTTAGCCGCGTTTGTTAATAGATTTCCTAAGATTGTCATCGATTATCTGACAGGGTTGGGTTATAAGGTTATAGCGGGTTCGCTGGCTAGTGACGATGTACCTAGATATGAAAAGGAGATAGGTTTCCCATTTTTTGAGTCAGGATGGTCAACAATTGTGAAATTAGCTGATAAGTTGAATCGTGATCCTGTTGAGTTATATAAGGAGATGAATTGGTACAATACAGGCATATTTGTTCCTTATAAGAAGAAATCCACCATTAGGGCGGCGGCTTATAACCTTACTACCGAATCGGGGACTTATTGTGTCTTTATTGGTGGATTCCGCATCCCCGTCCATAATTGTGATTATATACCTGAGCGTAAGTTTGTAGAGGTGTTTGGTACGACAATGTCAATGGAGGATGTCGTTATATGGTTATCATCTACACCCAGTCCTAAGAGAGGTTATTTTTGGCGTGCGTGTAATGATGAACGCATGGGATTCAAGGAGTTTCATTTACCAAGTTGGTTACATCCGACGTGGACATGGATGAAGGATGCTGAGAGGTTGGGCATACCTATCGAAGAGACAACAGAATATCAAACTCGTGTTGAGTTTCCTAACCAAGCTGACTGGTTGCGTGAAATAGCTGCTGAGTTTGTTGATCTTGAGGAGAGTGCTATACCATCAAAATATATAGATGAAGCATTTCAGCGTTATGATGGTGAGGTGAGTAGGAAGCGCGGCTTCCGCATTCTTGGTGTTGATTGGAATGCGATGGCAGCAGGTGTTGTTATGGTATTAGTAGAATACGATAATAAAAATAATGTATTTAGGGTTATCCATTCGGAAACGATTTCTAATGTTGAGTATCATCACCAGAAGGCATTGCAGCGTATTGTTGAGATGGTTAAACAATACCGCATTGATGCTATTGCAGCTGATTGGGGTTATGGAGAGAGTGATATACAGCAGCTCCAACTTATTGGTAGAGCTAAAGGGATCCGCGCGCTTACTGACATTATGGCCGTAAAGTTTAATGAGAAGATGAAAATACCGCTTTTCTCTGGTGGTTATGATGAATGTTATGCCAAGGAGTACCTTATGCGGTTGGTCAGGAAATTGTTTGAAATGGGTGCTATCATGCTGCCTCCATCAGAGGATGAAAGATTGCCTGAGAATTATGCTGATGCTACGAATATGTTAGGATATCAGTTACGTAATTTGCGTGCAAAGGTAACGGGGACAGGTCATCTTACATATGTTGTTGAACCAGACCATAAATTTGCTGCATTTTTGGCTGCTGTCTATGGATTTTATAGGACGTTCCAACCGCGTATAGATCCGGTGCAGGGGCTTATTATTTATAATGATTTAGAACGGCAAGAACAGAAGTTGGATCATGTTCCTAGTATAACATTACAGCCGAAGAAGACACAGCGGTTTGTCCATAGAGTTACAAATAGGTATAAGCCAATAAGAACTGTATGAAAATATATGTAAGTAACATAAGTGAAGATGATGTTATATCTTATGAGGGGCGGCGCAACCGTGTGCTTGTAGTTTATGAAGGTGGTCGCAAGGATGTTGTCTATGCTGAGTGTGGTAATGGATTCATTGATGTTGATACTGATAGGCGTGATATAAAGAAGATCAAGGGTGTGTTAAAGGGCGGGCGCTTAATCGACATTGATGTCCATGCGGACATGTTTGATTTTATACCTGATGTTGTAGAAAAACCCACCAGAGAGCGCAGGCCTGCTGAACCCTTGAGGGTTGAGACACCAGAAACGCTGACACCTGAGAAGGAGGAGGAGCTTAAGTTAGAAATGTTGGGGATTCTTACCAGCATTATCACCGGCTTACAATATGCGCATAATTTGAAGACATTAAATGAGGTTGAAAAAGTATTGGATGAGAAGCTTGCCAATTTATGCGTTAAATTTGACCCATCAGAGCGTCCTATGCTGGTTAAATCGCTAGCTTTTGTTCGCGGGTGTAAGGAAAATCAGGTTGGTAATTGCGCTTATGTTGAGGATTTTAATAGAGCAATGAATATTATTAATGCCGCGCCTATATTATTAACAGGTACGAACCCTTTGTTAATACCTGCTAGTGAAAAGGTTCCTCGTTATAAACTACCAGCGGGGCTTCCTCCTAACATCATAGCACGTAAAGATTTTTATAGGCAGTTAACAGTTGACAGAGATGTATCGACGAGTGCTATTGAGGATTTAAGGAGCGTTCAGCTTATTGATGTATGGCGTATTATGATCCTTAAGGCTAGTATTGAGTTTTTGAAATTATTGCGTAGCATATTTAGTGTTCTAAGCAAGGTACCGGGGTTAAAAGCGATTCCTCATACACTTGATAAATGGATTGAAGAATTGGGTAAACAGTTATCGCATTATATAGATCCGCAAGGTAACGTATATATAGGTAATGAAGGATATACGCCACCATTGGAATATATTTTGCGTGATGAAGCAGGTTATACTGATGATAATGATATAAATAATGCTTTGGGGGAATATACACAGTTTATGCAAGAACTTGGCAGGGGTAGCTCTGTAGGTATAGGTGGTGTTGAATCTTCTAATGCCTTAACATATGCTAATACCATTATTAAATTTTTTGCAGCTGAATTCCCCAAGCAATATCCTGATAAGATGCATTTGTTAACAGCAAAGTATTATTTACCGCAAGCCAAGGATAAGGTTATGGCGGCGATTGGTACTGATTGGATGCATTTATGTACCCCTGAGAGGAAGGCTATAATGCGTGAGATTGAAGCGGATCTGCGGCTTAACTTTTACTGGGGTACTCTTATTAACCGTTTGGAATCCGAGGAGGGAGTCCATTGGGTAATGGAGGAGAATGGCTAAACTTAGTGAAATATTAGCGGATGTTGAGGGCTATGTTTCGTCTCATTATCCTGATTATATAATGTTTTTGAATAGCAGGTCCTATGAATTTTTAAGTACACCACCGGAGAATAGGGATAATTGGTGGAATTTTTGGTATCCAGCATTGCGGGCTTCGACTCAGTATGTATGCCAAGATATTTGGGATACTGCAGAGCATGATATAGAGATTATTTATTCTGAATATGTCGCTGATATCGTTGTTGATTTGTTTGCACATAGGTTCCCTGATAGCGAAGCTCATTTGAGCAGGCTTTGTACTGATATAGCTAATTCTCGGGTGCGTATAAGGTATGAGGGTGGAAGATATGTAACGGGTGAGAGGTGGTCTCCCGAAGATTGGAGGGAAGGCGAAGAGGAACCAGAACCAGAACCCGAGTCGGATGAAGAAGCAGATTCATTTATTGATGATGTAAGGGAGGCTATTACGCGTGGTGCTGAGCATGCGCGGGATTGGATACGTACACAGGGTGAAAGGATAGGGAATTGGTCCCGTAGCACATATGATACAGTAAGGCGGCGGCTCCGTAACATACGTGAAGGATTAGATGATACGTGGGAGCGCATGACGACATTACCTCATAACTGGCGTGATGCATTGGATAGTGTTGATGAGTTTTTAGATAGTATGTACGATCGTATATCTAGTTGGCATATTGATTGGGGTTCACTTAGTGAATCATTAGATGAAACTAGGGAATTTGCATTAAGGGCGTTGGGTCATTATCATCTCAGTTTTATGCGACGGCCTCATGATTTTATAAATGAGGTATGGGAAGAATATCGTTCATGGGCGCAGGCTAATGGATTGTCACTGGATGTAAGTCATACTAATATACGAAAGTTTCTTGCTTATAAGTGGGGGCTTAAATTTGATCCTAATGATGTGAAGGTAGATGAAGGACGGTTAGTAACAGTTACTATAGGGCGTCGTAAACCAGAAAAGTTTATCAGCATCAGTTTTGGATTTTCAGATGCGTGGAATGTTATCAAGGAAGACGTAAAAGCCATATGGGATGAATTTGCCGAACGTTATGATGTGATAAAAAGTTTCGATTGGAAGCGTTATTTTATGGAGCAGTTGCAGGATATTGTTGATAAATTTGTTGATATAATCAAAGTTGACCCTATTTATTTAGCTTGTTGTCTTCTGGATACAGGGTTAACATTAGAAAAATATTTGGATCCTGCACTATTAGCCGCTATTGGCCGTATTCTCCAGATTTTAACGTATAGTCCATATATAGGTTTGTCTTTTGGTTTTGATCTTATGAAAACGATTAACGAATCGTTAAGTTTTATGATTCGTACAGGATGGGTAATATTTTTGAAATATATGGTGTTTAATGCTGTGTCGGCGGTATGGTATAAGATTGATAAATTTTTATATGAATTGGGGATGTGTATTGTTGATCCTACCCGTTCGAAAACTAAATGGTGTAAAGAATGGATGGCATTTTTAAGATGTGTGCCTTTAATGGATTTTCTGTATTATTTATACAATAAGTTAACAGGCATTAAGGATAGTATTTTGTCATTTTATTTCCAGTTACTTGATGATTTAAGGTTCCGTGAATGGCGGCTTCTTGAAGACATACGTGTCATTTTTGCCAATGCTATCAATATAAATATTATTAATAGGTGGCGTGGGTTCTTCAATAAACTGTTGGCAATTGTTGATGCACTTGCTTTGTGTATATCGTCGGCTGATGTGCAGGATTATAGAGGGAGGTTTAGAGGATATAGAATGCCTATTGTACCAACACCCGGCGGTGAGCCTAGTGATGAAGAACATATTAGTACCTCTGGACATGTACCAGGTCCAGGTGAATCGACGAGCACAGCACGTGAGTTTTACCGCAGGGCTGTAGGCGGTATAGATACCGAAGGTGCTATAGAGGCGGGCGCTTCCATACATGACGTTATTGCTACAGTTGTGCCAAATGAACTATATAGAAGACTTGTGGAATGGTATAATTTTGTGCAAGAACACGTTCATACAGAAAGTAAGGATGAATGTGATCGCCGGTTGATAACCGGCTTGTTTAAGCTAATGGAGGACTTATATGAATAGATTGCTTAAGCAGTTATTGCAGCGTCTTGCAGGCAGGGACTTGAATGCGGAGGCGCTATCTAGTATTACTGCTGAGCTGCCTCGTGCGACGGTGCATACGGTTAAGTATATGGATCCGAACAGAAGTATTATTTATGATGAACCGCCGCGGCCTCGCAACGCTGTTATGATTCATCCACATTTTGATATGCACCAGTTAGCACAAATCTATGATTCTGTAGCGGGCGACCGGCCTATAATAGTTAAATTCAGAGATGATATAACTGTAACAACACATGCTTTTTTATTTTCATGGATGGGTAGTCTGTTTGGTATAAGGGATGAACATCCATATGAGGTTGTTTACCCTGATGATCTAGAAACGATCGTACCTATATCAAGCGATGGGTTTGTGTTTACAGGGACCTTTAGACCTGTAAAAAAGCTTATCCGTCATGCTGTTGATAAGGATTTGGTTATGTTCCGTAGTACATTAGGTGAAACGGTGGTAACAAAAGATCATTCTTTAGTATTTATAGATGGTAGTACTGGTACTGTGGATGATGTTGAAAAGAAGGTGCCCGGTATTGTTGCATATGTAAAAGACGTATCATTTTCTAAGGCAATAACGTACAAGCATTCGACGAGCACATTTTTAGGATTTGCACGCAATAGAGTTGTTGTACATGCACCATCTCTGGCTGAATTTGTGAAGTTTATGATTGTATTATTTGAGCATGGTGATTATGGTGTTTTTCATGACCAGCTGGGATGGCGGCTTCCTGTCTGCCCATTTTTAATAAGGTTAATTGATGATAATAATTATCAGGTTACATATGATGATGAATATGTCTTTGTGCCAAATGATAGTGCATTAGGAGAGGTTCTTTCCTATTTGTTGCCATTTGGGTTAGATGCATTGCCAAGATGGTTCTTTGATGAAAAGTTTATTAATGTTGCTATATCAATCTTTTATAATGAATGGGAGGGGTATTTAAGGAGTCATACACCATTAATTGCATCATATATATCATTTTTATTAAGGTATAAAGGTGTACAATTTGCGTTAAATTATAATGAGAATGGTTATAAATTCATGGATATACGCAATTTTGAGATTCCTATTATTTATTCAGATATACAGGTGTTGCCATATATGAGTGATGATCCATATGTTTATGATGTATCCGTTGAGGGCGAGGTTTTTGTAGATCCTGTTGGATTTTTAACATTACATAATACAGAGGCTATTGTCCGCCGCGGGATTGAGGAGTATGTTATTCGTATCCCATGGCATGAGGTTGAGGTTATTAGTGATAGCATAAAAGCTAAAAATCATTTATTGCGGCGGCTTCAAATTATGAGGCGCCGCTTCGACTGTGACCTATTAGGTGAATTTTCGCAGTCATTTATAAGACAGTTATTGTTATTTGGTAATGTTTTTATCAGGATTGTATATTCACGTGAAACCTATGAAGGCCGCAAGCTGCCACTCTATCCTGAATTGCTCTATCCTCCTGATGTAGCTATAATGTATGATATAAAGAGAGATAAAATTATTGGGTATACATATGATCGTTACGTATTTAAACCTGAACGCATTATTCATGTGACCTTAGCAAAGTTTCCTGGGTATTTTTATGGAAATTCTATCCTATCTGCGACTGTGGAGGATGTTAAGGTTCTCAGGTTATTGGAACAGCAAGCAGAGATTATGTCTGTTTTGTATTCGTCACCACAGATATTTTTGAAGGTTGGTACCCCGACGATACCAGCCGGGCGGCCTCCTAATGATCTTTTAGATAGACCGATGATGATTGATGCATTAACAGAGGAAGATTTAGCACGTGAGGGGCGCCGGCTTGAGGGTTCGGAGCCTCATTCACTAAAAATTATTCCATATTATGATGAGCCTGTAGCTATATCACCAGAGGCACCGATTGATTTGGAGCCGTTCTTGAAGCATTTTAAGAATCGTGTTTATCAAGCGCTTGGGATCGATCCTGTTATATTAGGTGATCCCCAAGGGTCAAATAGAGATACATCTGTTATTGGTGAATCGGCGACAAATAAACGCATTGAATATATAGCACGTCTTTGGCAGAGACACATTAATTTCATTATAAATGATATATTTATGAGTGAGGTACCTTATACAGAGCCCGTTTATGTACATTTACCAAAAATTGATACAACGGATTACATGGCACGTATAAGATTAGGGTTGAACTTGTATCAAAATGGTATAATTACCAATGACGAAATGCGTCGTTTGTATCTTGGTTATGATCCGTTGAGTGATGATGAGCTTGCGAGAACCATTTTTGGTTTAACGGGGCGCTTAGTAATTAACACAAATGAAATTGAGTCTCAGTTAAGCCCCGAGAATCAATATGGGAGGCAGATGGCGCCTCCTAAGGTGAAGAGGAGGTGATATGGCTATAAAATATAGGGATGAAGATGGTAATCTTATTATAGAAGGTGTTGAAATATCACATCCCAATGTAGTTAATGATAATTTTAGGTTCTATGTTAATGCAGCTGAAAAAATAGACACACTTCTAGAGCCGGCTCCTGTGCCAGTGCTTTTATATCATCAGGATCATGTGGATCCGATAGGAGAGGTGAAGGATGCTAAGTTTACTGATTCAGAGTATGTTGAGGGTGCAAAAGCTATTAGTGCTACGCTTGTAATAAAGGATGAGGAGGCGGCTAAAAAGTTTGAAAAAGGTTTATATAAGAGGTTTTCTATTGGGACGAAACCGAAGAAGGTTATCTGCAGCATATGTGGCAAGGAACGTTATGAATGTGAACATATAGTAGGCAAAATTTATGATGGCAAGCTTTGTTATGATAAGGTTTTCATTGATAGATTTCTGGAGGTATCTGTTGTTAATATTGCAGCTGATAAATTTGCTGTATTACATGAGAAGGATGATTTGAAAGATGCTCTTTTTGACGAAATAAATTTAGAATTAGACACGGAGGAAGATATGGCAGATAAGGACAAAACGATTGATACAGATTTCGTTGAATATGCTGAGAGTATTTTAGGGGAGGATCTTAGTGAGGAGGAATTGAATGATCTTGAAACGATTATAGCGGGGCTTGATGAATGTGATGAGTGTGGTGATGAGGATGTTGAGGATAGCGAGACGGAGGATAGGAAGCTTCCTCCTGCAGGATCAAAAGCACGTAAGAAAATGAAGACCACATTCTGCGGCCCTAATAAAACATTTCCTGTCCCTGATTGTAAGCATGGTGCTGTTGCATTGGCGATGCTTAATTGGCCGCGTGTTAAGAAAAAATATAAAGGCCAGATTTCGAAGATACGTGCTTGCATAATGAGAGTTGGCCGCAAGCTTGGCTGCGCGTATGCGAAGAAGAAAAAGGATGAGCTTCAGGCAGCTCTTGATGATCTCAAGCAGATTGTTGATTCTATGAACCAAGCGCCGGCTTCACCCGATATAGATTTCACCCCCATTAATGAGCGTTTTGACCGTATTGAGGAAACGCTGGCTGAATTGGTGGCTCTTATGAAGGATCTTATAAAAGGTATAACGGATAAGATGACAGTACCTGTACCTGTTAAGGAATATGCTGCTGGTGGTAAGCTTCTTGATGAGATCAAGGCATCACTTAGTGAAGCCGTGAAGGAAAATACTGATAAAATATTAGAGTTTTTATCCAAAGCTACATCAGAGACTGATGATACAAAAACCGATGATGAGGTACCTAATAAGGTACTTGATGGCAGTGTGTTTGGGAAAATAAAATCATAATATTATAGGAGGAAACTATGGCAACATTGAGACCTGAAGGATACTATCGTAACATGGCGCTGCGTGACATTCCATGGAAGCATAAGCGGAATGTCGTTCCTTCGATAGGTGTTATAGCAGATACAAGGGCCGTTGGTCCATTTGCGCCACATCCTGATCTACCGACTGCATGGATTAATAAGGTTGATGAGAGACAGTTTGTTATACCAGTAGGTAAGATTGTGTCTGTAGTGCCCATAGATTATTCGACAGCGAAGACACTTGGCAGAACGGATCTTTATACAGAGATGATATATCGTTCTGGAGAGAAGTCTACTTATAAATGGACGATACCTGAATCGGAGCTGGGTTCAACTACATATGCTGATCCCTATTATGGCTATGGTGGAATATTGGGATTTATGATACCATATGGTGCTACACCTAATGGTATTAGTTATAGTCTGACGTATGGTTATAAGATAACTGGTGAAGAGGAGATGCCTTACCATACGGATGATTATAATTATGATAAGATTGTCCCATTTGGATTTGTGATACATGATGTTGAGAGATTTATTGCTGGGGATGATCTGAATTATAGAACACGTCAGGCATATCCTATATGGAGGCATGGGTTGATCACTGTGCCATTTATAAATATCGTAGCACTTCATCATGATTTAGAGGATGTGGAAAATATTGAGCCTTTGGCTAAGTTTATTGCTCATGATCACACTGCACCAATTGTCAGTGAGCCTGCTGCATCAAAGGTATATATGACATATAAATATCTGTCCAGGTATTATACTGCAGCTGTTGGGGTTGAGTATGGTAAAGATGACTATAGTGGGATTACTGAAATCTATACTGGATATGATTTTAATAAAGCGGTGATGGATACTAGATATGTAGGTACTACGTGTCATGGGGATTATCTGATATCAAGTTTACATTTTGGGAGTCAATGGGAGGTTGGTAAAGTTGTACATATAGATTATGAATTCCCCAAGAGTTTTATGGAGATGGTTGATGCCCCGCCAGCCTCAGGTATAGGTACCGCTAATGGTGGCATCCCAGAGATAGTATATCAGTACATGCATGATTTCATTGTAATTTATAATGAACTAGTTGGTACTGATGCTATGAGTCTGAAGCCTGCTGATCTAATAAGCTATATAGATCAGGGATATTTTGGTGCCGCTTATATATTGGTGAATTTCAATAATGCAAGGACAGTAGCATAATTAATTGAAATAAATTTTGGAGGAGGAAAATGGAAATTTTGAAGGATACACTGTATGAGGCGCTTTTGCACAATGGACGCGTTCAGGTAACTGATAAGCTCCGTGAGGAGTTCAAGTCCGAGATACCGGAGATCGCTGAGGCAAGTGAGATACGATTTACGCTTCGGGATGTACTTACTAATAGCATGCTTGCGCCTCTCTTTCCTGAGGTTATAACGGTTATTGTTGAGGACACAATGGAACCGCTGCTTCTTATAACCAAGCTATATGATGTTGTCAGGGGTATACCTAATGCCCTTACAGTGAGAATCCTGCTGCCAACACCAATGCCTGTAGTTAAACTTTCGCCTAATGCTCCCACCCCAAACCTTGGGAATCCGTCGCTTCATGAGATAGGTGGTACTGTATCCATAACTGCAGAGAAATGGGGTGTTATATGGAGTGTTGATGAGCATGTTATTAAGAACAACCAGTGGGATATCCTTAAGATGTCTCTTAGGAATGCTGCTCGAGCGCTTGCTAGACATAAGGAGAAGCAGGCCTATGAGCACATAAGGCATGGTGGGATAATACTATTCTCGAACTGGAGAAAAAATCATGCTGTTTTCAAGAATTTCCTCAGGGGTCGTGATATAAAGTTAAGGCAGAATGGTAGCCTTTCACCTAGGGATTTCTTCCAGGGTTATGCTTACTTCCTGCAGAATGAGTTTATCCCTGATGTTGTTATTATGAACTCATGGTCGTGGCTTGTATTCCTTTATTCACCCCTTACCAGAGAGATTGTTATGAATGGTAATACCATAGCGCCTGACTTCACCAACTTTAACATGAGGGTCCGCAGCAGATGGCGTGAGGTATGGAACTCTCTTGGTAAGAAGGGTATTCTTGGTGGCAACAGCCCTGATGATATATTCGGTAAGATAGGTCTGAGCATTTTTGGGCCGACGAATGCTCCTTGGAGCTGGAATCCACTTGGTGTTGAGGTTTATCATAAGCCTTCTTGGATGCCAGCTGGTATAACATTCCTTATTTCACCGTATGCTGATTGGTCGGCCAATGCAACTGATTACATGAATAAATACTTCAGTGGTTGGGACTTTACAGGGGCTCAGTCGTGGGCAGATACATCAACCCCGAAAGACCCGCTTAATATATTTGCGCACGATGATTCTGGGAATAAGAATGACCCAACGAAAACCAAGGGCTTCGATGAAGATGGCACTGTGGCAACATCACCTAGTGATGCACGTACTTATGCGGATCCAACGCTTAATTTGACCGATATAATCATGGTTGATAGTTCAGAGGTTGGAATTCTTTATCAGTACTCAGATCCAACAACTACTAAGTGGTCCGACCCAATGCTGGATATACAGAATAATAAGATTGCTGAGGAATATGGCTTCGCTGTTAAGTGGGGTGGACGTGCTATTGGTATCTTTGAGGCTGTTGTCATCGATGAGCAGTATACTGCTGAGCTTGTGGCACAGAATGAAATAGCAAAACCGCTGTAATATAGATTAGGCCCGGTCTTCTAGCTCGTTAGACATTGTGATTCTTGTGGCTAGAAGGCCGGGCTTCCTATAGGAGGACTATTGTGTATTGGGTAAAGCTATCAGGGCGCGCACCTGTAGCTACGATAACCTGTGGGCATCGTGTTGCACAGGTATCAGTCCGGTGTCCTATTTTTCCTCTTAAGGGCTTTACACCTCATTGTATAGCTCAGTTTCAGAGGCATGTTGATGTATATATTATAGAGGAAAACTTTCCTATTGATGAGGACCGGAAGGTAGAAATTTTCTCTATGCTTATGGATGGTGATATTGATATCGAACCTTCTGAGGAGGAATTTGTTATGTGGTTAATCTCCAATGGGTTCCAGCCTAAGGGTACTTATCGTAAGGTTATAGTGAAGGAAACAGAGTCAGAGGAGGAGGATGTCGTACCTCCTGAAGTAGGTGAAGAGGATGGTAAGGTTGATGATGCTTCTGTGCAGGAGTCTGATACAGTTGATGAGGTAACTATTGATGAAAAACCTAAATCGGTAGGGAAGAAGAAAGGTGCGCGTCGAAGTAGAACAAACAAGCGTAAACGTAAATGATACGATTATAATTTCATGTGATCAAACACCTGATGTTAATACTGTAAATGAAACGACCGTCCGTCTTTATTATAAAGATTATCCCCTGCCGCCTTCCTATGATTGCAGGGTAAGTGGAAATAATATCGAGGTGATACCGGTTGAGCCATGGTTAGCTGGTTATACAATAATTTTGACTGTAGTTGGAGAGCGATATGGTGTTAAGTCTATTGAAGGGGAGGCCCTTGAGGAACCAGTTTATACATTTGCAATAGCTGTATTACCTGCAGAGGAACCTGGCACGGCGCCTTCATATGAACATGCATTAATTGTAACGGCAACAATACCAGAGGATTATTATACAAATTATACAGACAATCATATTAAGTTTTTCTTCAATGTTCCTATTGATCCAAGTATCGAGGATGCATATGAGGAACATGTTTTTATACATATTAAGCCCGTAATAGTTTTGCCTCCTAATAGTCGTCTGCCGGTGCCACCTCAAGGCTATCTTGCGCCCGAGGCTTATTCTGTTGATGTTGACGGTACTACGATGACTATAACAATAGGTGTGCCTATTTATAATGCTGAGATAAATGTGAAGATTGTTGATATCCATGCATTAGATATAAGCTATGTTCCTATATCGAGCTATGAAATAGTATTTACATATAGGTATTCACCTCTTCTTTACACTCCTGATTATTTTGAGGTTGATCTACCGGATGATGTTATCTATCGGTACATTTTGAGGGCGGAGGCAATAGCCGACACACTTTATCCGGGTATTCTTGATTGGAATGACCCTGAGTGGTGTGTTGTTATGTTTGTTTATTATATGACGCAGCGGCTTATTTTAGAGCGTCTTTATGGCATATTAGCAATAATGGGTGGTTCATTTAGCAAGAGATTGGGCGATTTGCAGATATCGTATAACATTAGGCCTGATAATGATTTGAATAAGTTGTTAGGTCCTCTTTCTGCGTTGGTGCGTAATAGGTGTGCTAAGGTAGCTTTACATGGTGTCATACCGGGGCGTTTTGTCTATCCAATACCATATCACCGTCCTGATATAGCATGGCGCCGCTTCCCCATATTGAAGGATTATTTTATTGAGGAGCCTACGGTATTTATGGGTGATCGGGCATGGGATTATGGTGTATTTTTCAGGAAGCATATGGATCAATTGGAGACAGGTAGAGAGGTGCTTGGTGAAGAGAATGTATGAGAAAACTACCTTTACTGATCCGATAAATCTGCGTGTTGAGATGGATTTTTTTATGGATGGTGGGGGTGGTATAGGTCCCAAGGGACATTATGTTATTTTACGGCATTATTTAGTCGATCAGAAGTCTGATTATCACTCGCACATAACAGGAGAAGGGCATGGCGGGCCGGCTTACAAATTTGAGGAAGCTTGTATAAAGACACGGCGAGTGCCATTTAGATCGATGCAACAAGAAGCTGACATGACTCAGGTTGGTGAAGTACAGAATTATGATTATATTTACTATTTTAGGTACGATGATGTGCCGTTTGATTTACTTCCGGGGGATCATATTTATGAATTACAACCGCCTTATGATTTAGAGGGTAGTGCGGATGATGAGGAATTACTCAGGGTTCCGCGTTATGCGCGTTACCGTATAGGATTTGTGCATCATTATAGAGAACGTTCGGGGCGTGTTGAATATGTTGCGGCATTAGTTACTTATGACAGTATAAGTAGTGAAGCCCCGCTTATGAAGCAAAATGGCTAATGGTAGTAACACAGCGCAGTTTGTAGATCTTATTTTTGATCCGCGATTTCTTGATGCATTGAAATCTAATGTTATACCGAGGCCGATAAGATATGGTGAGATCTTATCCTTGTCGCAGTTATTTGGTGTTATAAAGCAGGTTATTGAGCATCTGAGGCCACAGTGCAAGGTTTATCCGGCATATGGAAAGCATTTTTTGTATGCTTATGGTCTTGTTGATGATGAACCTGAGGCGGGCTTCAAAATTCCAGATGAAATTATCGGTTATGTATTATATAGTGCAGAGCCTGCGACGATGGGTGGGTCACAACCCGGTTCAAGTCCACAGGTGCGGCGGCCCCGTCCGGTACATAATGCTTTAACCGTAGATGTGGATTATGCTGCACAGTTATATTACTATGCACTTGATGCGTACATTGATTTTTTCTTTTTTGCGAAGGATACACAGAGCATATATGAATTGATGGATTGGTTTCAGGAATTGATGTTTTCGACGCTGTCGCCTTTGTTAAAATATCTAGGTGTAGAGCAGGTTCATTTTGATTCGGCGGGCTTCGATGAATACATGCGTTCTGTTCGACCAGAGGTTGTAATTCCGATAATGAGGTATTATTTTAGGATACAGCGTCTGTATGTTTCGTATCAGAAGATTATCAAAGCAATTTTGTTTAGTCTTATAGAGGAACAATAAATTTAACATAGGGGTGGAAAAATGCCAAGAGATATAAGAGTAAGATTCAGGCCTACGTTGGTTACCCCTCAGATAAGAGGGGGGTTTCCCACGCTGGGTGTTTTGATTATTGGTACGGCGACTGATGGCCCGACAAATGAGCCGGTTATTGTAAGGGGTCTTGAGGAAGCACAAGAGATTTTTGGCAATTTAGGTGAAGGGACTCTTCTGGAGGGTTATCATGAGTTTATTACAGGTGCGTCTCGTGGTGCAGATCTGCGTACTGTTGTGGGGCTTATGAGACTGGATTTTGGTGAGTATGCTAGTGTAGAATTACCAGAACCATCGACAGGTACAGGGCTAAGTGAGCCGATGGGTGCAACGGCGCTTACTATTAGAGCGAGATATAAAGGTGAAATATACAACATGTTTACTATATCGTATAAAGCAGTAGCTGGCGGGTTTGCTGTATCTATAGTTGTACCGGCTGAGAAGGATCCATCGGGAAAAAGCCAGGAATATGTACTTCTGTGTGACCCATCGGGCAGTAATACAGAGCTTATAAATAATCTTACGGAGCTGGCAAATGCTATCAATCACCATCCAGTGCTGGCACGTTGGTTGTATGCAGAGGTGAACCTTCTTGATAGTAGATATTCAGCATTTATATCTAATGGGTTTTATTCGGGAGCTGGTGAGTCATTTAATGCGTGGGGTGTAGGATATAATGATACTGATAAGGTTATAGATTTTGTAAGCCGATTTAGTGGCTCGCCTAGTAGTGATGTATTGGATTCAGGTGGAAGTGATACATTAGGGCAGTATCATCCTTATACGATATTTGGAACGACTCCTGTTAATGTAAGAGCAACATCACTTGATAATATACAAAATATAAGGAATTTTGGAAAGCTGGCATTGTATGACGTATCTGTGGATGCTAATACAAAAATTGCTAATTTAGGTGTCTATCCTCTTATACAGACCAAAGCTGGTGCAACAAAATTTTATCCCATAAGTGCATATAATGATTATGATGATGATGGTATGTATATCGATGTACCTAACTATTTAAGGAACTGGGATACTCCTTCAACGGCTAAATATCTTATACCGGGTAGGTTTCCTGTGTCAGAGGCTGTCTTTTATATGGATGTGATTCTGAACCCCAGCGGGGCTTCAGGGGATGTGAATTATGTTGAAACCAATATGTTCTTGCCTATAGATATTTATGGTGATGATGCCTTAGCTGATCTTATTAATGCATCAAGTGTCAGTGATACGAGACGATTTAGTTATAAATGGATAATACAGACAGAAGCCAAGACAGTTTATGATAGTGGAGCGTCTACTTATACAGGTTGGATGTTACCCCTTTTCCATTCTCCAATGTCATCTGTTGGTGGATTGATACTATTTTATCAAAAAGATAGTTCACCTGTTGATGAACTTGATACAATATTTGGATTATGGAAATATCTCTATTTAGGTGTACCTTCACAGGTAGGTGGATCAGCACCTGATTGGTATTCTACCACGTCAGATGCAGCCACATTAAAACTTATTGATACGGGGGATAGTGAGAAAGTTCATATAGGTTTAGGTCCTGCATCAGCATTCTTCAAGAAGACTGATGTTGTTGCTCATTATGGTAATGAGACATCACCAGATGAAAATTATACTAATGCTATAAATACAGACGTGACAGATTTTGATGGTTCGTATTCAGGTAATGAATTCAAACTATATTATTCAACAGATGGTTCATCTTGGCATGAGATTCCTCTATATTATGAATATGATGGCGAGTATTGTTCAGGCCTCACATTAGAATGGACGTTTAATGGGCAAACAGATTTGGCTGCCTTAACTGATTTGAATACATTCAAGATTAAATTCTTTGATGGGATCACATGGGCTTCAGAAGATGATCCTGAAATTAAGGAAATCCAGTCAAAGTATCCGTTCCTTGAGGTTGCAAAAGATCCCAGTACTGGAGAATATTATCTCGTCATAGCTGCTGGAACAAGAATAAGATTAACAGGTTATACGCCGAAGGTGATGTTGAAGTACCTGCCTTCGAGGGCGGCGCTTAATGACTGGTATGAGTACACCGTCTATCAGGATAGGATTGAGTTCGGTACCCCTTATCCATATACAATTAAATTCAAGGTTCATTATCTCAAGGAATTTGTTGAAAATGTTGACTACATATATGATTCCGCACAAGGAACATTCCAAATGCTCGATGCTGAGCTGATCCCATCTGATAAGCTAACATTGCTGTATATGGATTACCAGTTTGAGCCTGAGTGGTTTGATACATCTCGTATCTATACATTATCAGGTGGTTCATCTGGGTTTGAGAGGGCGCGGCCTCTTGAGTACTATGCGAAGTTCCGTACTGCTCTGCAAGCCATAAATACAGATGATAGATTTGATATTATAGTGCCTAAAGGAGCTTATATAGATACAGTTGATGAGGTATATGATGCGTCTATATCCTCAACGACATACGTTAATGTTGGATATATAGATCTCTTTGATGAATTTACACAGAAGCGTGCTGATGATGGTAACCCAACGATTGTGATTCTGGCGGCAGAACCTTATAAGCCGGAGACGGCTATTGTTGGTTATACCCGTGAAGGTATAGCTAATTGGGTAACAAGGATGACTGATACTACATCAATTGATCCTCGTTCGCCGGCAGGTTTAGTTGCCTCAGTGACTGACAACCCGATGATGTGTGTTACTGTCATGCCTATAGCACTTATAGCACCTGGTGGTACTTATTACATATCAGACGGTGCTGCATTCCTTGCAGGTCTTGCGGCAAGATTCCATTATGTACCACGCACTGCAGCTAATGAAAGTCTGTACAATCTTGCTCTTCCTAATGGGGTCAGACCTGCATTTAGACTGTCGGAATCACAGGTTGATGCATTGCTTAACATGCGTTACATAGTGTTCCATATGGGTCAGGATGGAGCGCCGCGGCTTATGAGAGATACAACACTTGCTCAGCCATTTAGTTCATTAAGTGCGCTGACCCATTTGGCCGTACTATTACGTATTAAGCAGGGATTCATAAGAAGGCTGCGGCCTCATATTGGTAAGATTGTCAATGCTCAGACAAAGATGGAGATTGATGCAGCTATTACATCCGAGCTGGCGCTGTGGCAGAAAAGTGGTATCATACAGCAGGCTATAGTTGATATTGATTGGGCAAGTCTTGATGGTACATTAGGAGTATTACCTGTGCATATTACGATCGTAAGGTCACCCATACTGAAGGGTGTTGAGATAGATATAGTTGTGCGTTAAGTCTGGATCTTGGTCAGGTGGTTGTTGGGGAAGCCCTCCGTTTATCAAAAGCGGGGGGCTTTTTCTTTTGGTATGTTGTCTTGAGATGAAAGATGTGAAGATATACATTGATGATGGTATTTTATATGTGGAGTTTCATGATTTTTATGATCGGGCTGATATATTGATTTATGATGTGAAGGGTCGGCTTATGCATGAGGGTAGGGCGGCCGGCTTAAGCGTCTATACACATGACATATCTCGTTATGCAAGTGGCCCTTACATTATTGTTGTTTTGGTTAATGGAAGAAAGTATAGCAAGGTAGTCACATTGCATTAGTATTAGGAGGTTATTATGGGACTGACATTAAGTTCTAATAAATATGCTAAGACGTTTAATTCCTTTTCAGGTGCTGATATATTCATAATCTTTGAGAACGCTACTGTGGGGACGATAACCCAGCTATCTTGGAATATAACGAGGGAGAAGGCCCCTCTTTATGTCCTTGGTCATGTTGATGCTGTGGGTACATCACGTGGTAAGAGAAGCATTGCGGGTTCGCTTACAGGTCTGATCTTTGACCGTTGGACACTCTTTGATCTGGCATGGGGATCTGACATTACAGGTGAAGGTGGCCGTACCGGTGAGTATGCTGAGTATGCAAGGAAGACAGGTGATATCTTGGTGCCGGGTGATTTGATGTTTGTGGATTATGCTGATATATATGGCACTGATGTAGCACCGGGTACTAGAGCATGGCCTGTAGGTGGTGGCGGGTCTGCTGAGGAAGCATGGAAAAAGATGCTTGGTTGGGAGCCTAGCAGGGTTGTGTATGCTGACCAAATGCTACCATGTGATGTAACGATTGTTGGTATTAATGAGGCAGGTAACTTTATGGTTTCAAGGATTTTTGGTATAGATTTGCTATCAACAGGTGCTGGTATATCAATTGATGATGTAACTATGGAGGAGCAGTATACATGGTTTGCTATGTCAATGCTACCATTTTTACCGAGGTATACAGGCGGTGAAGGTACTGGCTTAGAACTTTATAATCTCCTTAAGGAGTATTGGGGATTGCCGGGTTCAGAGATGGCGTCGTTAAAGTCAGCTATGGAGACAATAGCTAGAGCAAGTCGTTCTGGTTTAGGTACTGGTAGCACTACTGGTGGAACAAGTACTGGAGAAACTAGTACTGGTGGGGGAGGTTGATGAGGTTAGAGGATGCTGAAAGCAAGCAGTATGTATTTAGTTTTAGTGGTGCTGATTATATACCGTTTGCTTTTGTGGGGGGGCGGCTTCGTGCGCTCCCCCTTGTTATGACGATTACGGCTTCTTTCGTTGCTGACCAAGCGCCGGCCTTAACCCTTGGTAGTAAAGTACCATTAACGATACGACCCGGTCATGTTACTGTTGCGGGCTCCATTATAGGTGCTGTGAGTGACGTGCATCCTCTTTTTCCATTGACATCGCTATTTGTTAGAGATGTGCGCTTCGGTACTGATGTTGCGCTAAGGACATATGAATTACCCCTTTTTGATATTATTATTGTTGGTATTAATGAGGTAGGTAGGACAACTGTTGCGAAGGTTTATGGTGCGCGTATTCAGCAGGGAGGATATACATATTCAATCCAAGATCTTTACACAGAGACAACATTTCAATATAGGGCATTGGATATGGATGAACCTCAGGTAGCACCTGTTATGGAAGGTGAGATGATGCATTATATTAATCCAGCCATATTTTTTGACCGGCTTAATAGGATTCCTATCTTAGCGAAGAATAAGGCGGAGGTTGGTGCTGTATTGGGTGTTATTTTAGCATTACGGGCTAAATTGATAGATATATATGATCGTATTGCTAGGGCTCCCGAGCCAGAGGAAAGAGAGAAATGGATTAATGAAGCGTCTAAAGTCCAAGAGGAAATTAGGCGTTATGAAGATGCTTTAAATAAGACATTAAGATTGTATTCTCGTACTGTTATTTCGGGCAACCAATTTGCAGATGCTGTGTTTGGTGATTTAGTGTGGCCTAGAGATTTGCGTTATAAAGAAGTTGAAAAAGATTATATTTACCCGCAACGTTATTATGCATCAGTTGGTGATGTGCAAAAAGTTGGCACATATCAATGGAAGTATGAGCATGAATATGATCCGTGGAATGATTATTTTTATTTTGCTCAAATGTATATTATGTTATGGAATTCATATGTGAAAGGTGATGTACCAATGCATGATTTATATAGAAAGTGTCTCGACTTTCGTGCACGTTTAGTGTCAGCTATGTCAATATATGATGAACATCATGGATTATATGAAAATTTATTGAGGCATTATGATGAATTGATAAAGAGAGTAAGGAAGCGCTTATGATAGTCCGCCGTTTTGTAAATACTAACATATATAAGAATCTACAGGAGAAGCAGGGCATAACAGACAATGATGGTACTGTTTCCTATAAGCCGGCTGAGGAAACGACTTTTGATATACCTTACTTAGAGGATTTTTATACCCCTGCGCTCATTACGCTTTACTTTGATGGCATAAGGATTGCTGAGGCTGTTTTTGTGGAATATGTTTATAATGATCAGAAGATACCTGTTTATGGTTATGGGGATCGTTATGTTCGTGCATTTGAGGAGGGGCATCATTTAATAAGCGGGCGCATGGGGTTTTTGTTTAAGGAGACGGCTTATTTATCGAGTGTTATTGATTTGGTATCAGGAAGCCGGCTTATTACCACACCCGGAGGTGAAAGTGCTGTATATGCATTGCTGCAGAGAGTGCTGAATGATCCTGAGGTTAATGAAAAAGTTGAATATATGAGGCAAATTTTGACATCGGTGTTTGGGTTGGAGCCCTTCAAGGTTGGGCAGCTTAATGCTAATCAGATGATTAACTTATTAAAGATCTATAAGTCTGTTATTTATATGACTGTTAATCCCCGTTATGGCGCTACAGGTCCTTTGGTAACAGAGGCAATGAACAGTAGTGAAGCGCTTAGTTCTCCTTCGTCGCCATTGGTATGGAAGATCGGCTCGCCTCATGTTATATCTGCAATGTTGGATATGGAGGATGTCTTTGGTGAGGTGACTGTTGAAGGATTGTGGGAATCGGTGGAAGATGCATTGTGGAGTAAGGAGGTGCCGGGCTTAGACATTGCACCCATCGTAGAGCATGACTTAGGTTATACGGGTTATGGGTATGTAATATCTGATAAAACATTTGATGTTTTTATAAGGTATGGTGCCGATGGATCAAGTATTACGGACCATACAGTTGAGGTTATTAATGATGTCCATCTTGTATCAAGTGGTAAGAGCATCAATGTTGGTTCACCTGATCTTGTTGTTGAGGTTTTGGAGTTCATAGCGCGTACTAATAATCGGCGGCTTAATATCTACCAGCATAAACAGGTATCAGAGACGGATGAGCTTATTTCACCCCAAGTTGTTGATAGTAAGCCTACTAAGCCTAAACGTACATACCAAGCACAGGCGCAGACATTGGAGAGAAAAGTGTCTGAAAAGCATGATGAAGAATGCAATGTGTATTTATGTGGTAAGTGTGATACTGGAGAAATCATACGTGTAAAGGTTGTTGGTGGTAAGTATGAGATGCAAACACGTTTTGATATCCTTTTATCTAATACGGGGTTAAAGGTTGAAATGGCTGGATACCAGTATGGGCAATTAGGGCCTTTATATCTGTATAAAGAGATTGTAAATACTTATGATGTAGAGAGAACTGTTGATACTTTATTGCAGAATATTGCATCTGTATCTGCATCATATAAAGTAGAAAATGGGGTCTTCCCATTGGAAAGAGATATTTTATTACAGGCATGGGGGGCTGATTATGATCAGAATGAATATTGTCCATTTGGTTCATTGGAAGAAGTTGTTACTAATTTGCTTCCTGATTTTTGTTTGCATTATATAAATGCACTAATGAGATATAATGTACCACCTGATACCATTATAGCTGATATAAAAGCAGGTATAGATTTGGCAATGGGACGAGTGGGATTTACCTATGTAGAGTTTCCAATTGCAATTGCATTACCGGGTCATGAATCTGATTTCCTGTCAAGTATTTCAAAGTACATGCGGGGAGTCCCTGATACTACATATGATATTTATGATGGCCTAAATATCAATATAGTAAAGGCTGTTTTATTACTAGAACATATGGGGGTGCATGGTAAAATTATGGAGATACCATTATATTTTGTGACGGTTAATTTAGGGTTGCGCCATTCTTTGGATGTATTTAAAAATAAGCTTGACACATGGACATTCCATCATTATTATTATTGATGTTAAATCTTAACAAAGGGGTGGTATATGGATCCCAAAGAGTATAAACAGCAGCATGGTGTTGATATTTTTGCGGTTGGTTGTAATGTTCTGAAAAATACTTATAAGGCATATTTCCCTATTATGTCTGTTGCTGATCTTACGACTGATGTTACATATAATGACCCTGCGCGGGTTCATCTATTAAATGTTGTACGAAACCTTGTTGAAAAGATAAGTTTAGGAACGATGACTGATGATGATTTAGTTGCTGTTATGGGTGGTTGCATTCATCTTGAAAAGAATATGCAACCTATTGATCCGATGTCTGTAGAGAATGCTATAGCTAAGCTCTTAGCTGAACGGTGGGTTACTGCAATGGGGTTCTTTGATACACCGCGGGTTTATGTTGCTGAAGTAGATGGGCAAACATGCGATGTTGTTGAAACTGTTTATGCAGGTAAGGTTTATAAAATTTATCTAAAACCCATATCAGGTGACAATGATCCCCGTATTGAGCATGTATTGAAGGTATTGGGTAGAGAGTATACGATTGATCAGACATATGATGTATTTAGAAGTTCAGTTGTAAAGGTTGAAGCCGCGCCATTTGGACAGCTGTCATTTGAGGATGTTGAACTTAATGATAAAGTGCTTTTTGCAAGTGCTGTTATGGCATGGATTGAGAATACAGGTAGCGTTGAATATGATTATGAAATTATATAATGGAACTTATACGCATCAAGTATGGGGATACCACCTATGAATTTAATTATCCCACCCTATTTGATTACTACTTGTTTATTGATGGTCAAAAAGTTCGGGTATTTGATCGCCTCGCATTAAGGGATTATAATATTACATCAATTAAGAAGGCGCGCATTATAACCATCCTCTTTCGCCACTTCCCTGCCTTTGCTACTGAGGATGAGGTATTTTCCAATATACCGGATGCTGGTGGTTTAATTTATTTGATGCAAGTGTTTGGATATAAACCTCATGAATTATTGCAGTTAAATCCTTATGAGCTTGATTTTGCGGTAAGGTTGGCTGAGTATATAAATAATCCAAAACCAGACAATGACAGTAGTCCGCAGGAATAAGCCCTTTCTTTTCCAGAGTGATTTAGCACGCATACGTACAGATGAGACATTGCGCAGTCGTTATGGGTGGGGTCGTACACTTTTGCGTTTTGGAGTGGCGATGGCTTCCTTTGCTGTTTTATCTTATGGTGCGCGTTCATTATCCCGTGCGTGGCGTGCGTTGGCTACATCTGGAGCATTATCGAGGAAGTTTGTTGAAGGCGTTAAGGCAGTAAAGAAGTTAGGGCTTGAACAGGGTAATTTACTTGATGTGATATTATCAGTATCTAGGCGTGCGCGTCGGGTTGCTTATAAATATGTCAAATGGTCACAAGATTATAGAGATGCGTCGCGGCTTCTGCATTTTGGTAAGGCATTAAGGAAAATATGGAGCGGTGGTAAAGCATCATTAAAGGGGTTTAGGAAGGCGCGTGAGGCTTATCGGCGGGTTGGGTTACGGGGTGCGTTGTTTGGTGCTTTTTTGCGTGGTGCAGAAAGAGGTGTTGGATTTGCGATTTTATCTTCGGCTGCTGATGCATTAACACATTCGTTTATAACACCTGCGGATAGAGAGAAGACAAGAAAGTATGGTCCTGTTGCTCGTGTGAAGCGTTTTTTCACCGATGTTGTCCTATTTAGTGGATTACAAGGACTTTGGGGTGTATCAAAAGTTACCTTTCCTACCTATATACATAGGTATAGCCCGCAGATACAGCGTTTTCTTACCCGCATTGGGGCACCTACATACATAGCTAAATTTTATGGTTGGAGGCGCCGCTTCTATGATTATCTAATCCGCGCTATAGAATATAAGCAGAAGTTTACTCAGAAATTGCAGGGTGCTAATATATGGCAGCACATAAAGCAGCAGATGAAGGAGCATCCGGGGTTGGGTGCTGTTGCAACCTATTTGCGGGAGCAGATAAGGGAAGCTCATCTACATGCTAAGAAATCGTTTAGGAGGCCGGGTGGATTCCCACCAAGGAGTGGTTATGATACGGTTATAACGATGATGAATTATGCGAAGGAGGTTAATGTTAAGGATCCTAAATTTGCAGCGGAGATTGCAGCTCAAGCTGTTGGACGTTATAAGGGTGTGAGTAAGTGGCGGCGGCTTCTTAATATTGAACGTGAGAGGTTGACTAAGAAGCAGGCTGTTGCTTTCAGGGAGATGCTTGAGAAAATGGGGTTTAGCAAGTCATGGATCGAGACATTAAAGGGGGAGGAACGCAAGTTTTATGAGAATCTGTATTACCGTGTGATGAGGGGACCATTGTTCCATGGTCCTGGATGGTTTGAGGTTGCTGGTCAAAAGTTTTCGCAGTATGAGACACGTTATTTTGTAAAAAGAATTCTCCAGAATCTATATGCTGGTCGATGGAGGGGGGTTACACGCATTTTGGCTTCTGCGGCAGGCTTAGACCTCTATGCCAACCGCAGACCTGTATTTATCTTCCATCCCACCATGGATATACCAATGAGTGTTCCTATACCGACTGATGAAGGTGTTCGTATGCTTCGTTTAGTAACCGAACGTGGCAATGATCGGGTCCGTCATGGAATTGTATTCTTACAAAATAAGTTATATAGATTGTCACCGACAGAGGAAGGTGGTGAGTATTTTGTAGACAGAGTTATAGAAAATGTTAAATTATATGAAAGCCCGGCTTACAACATATTAAAGAGGGAGTTAACGCAGTATTATATCAAGCAGAGGCGGCGCACAGATGAAATAGGTTTGCGTCCACCTGGTGAATATGTTAGGGATATAATTAGGAAACTATCACAGGGTGTTGATAAGGCTAGTTTAGAAGAATTGGTTAATGTGTATAAATCAACTCGTTCGACGGCTCATATTATATTTGGTAAATTGTTATCGAAGAAGGAGGTTCGTGAGGTTGCATCACAGATTTTGGAGCAATTAGGTGCGAGTAGAGCGCAAAGAATCTTGCAGATGGATGAGGCATCATTAATCAGGGAACTTGAGAAGGTTATAGAAAAGCCTGCACAGGTAACGGAGCGGCTTCGTAATAGATTTATTTATCTTGTAAATGCGGCACGTAGCAAAATGAGGACTATGAAGGATCTTTTGAATCAGGAGTTTATAGGTTCTGGATATGCAGAAGCACGGGCTAGACATGTTATTGAATCGTTCTTAATTGAGCAACATTTGACACCAGAAATAAGGGCGAAATTCTTTAGCAGGCTTGCTGAGGAGCAGTTGATCGGGAAGTGGATAAGGAAGCCGGCTTATACGCATTTCTTCAAAGCATTAGCAGAGCTGGCGCCTGTGGAAATGGATGCAGAAGCTCTCAGATCTACTATAAAGGGCGCGCTTAATGATATTGTAGTCGGTTGGAAAAAGTTACCTACAGTTGATCCATTTAGGCCGATATCTGCTTTGTTCCAGTATGGGGGATTAGGTATCCATAGATTATTTGAGCCTACCATAGAGGGTATACGGGTAATGGGTACTACAGTACCATTTACTGTTGTTAGAGAAGGTATGAGTCCATTTAAACGGTATACGGTAACAAGTTTATTGTTTTCCCATCACTTACGACGTATATGGGGGTTTATGGATTATGTAAGCAAAGCTCCTCGCAAGTTTCCTATTATCAGACATTTGTTAAGGCGATTGGATCCTAGGTTGGCTGATACGGCGCATATCTTTCCATTTGAAACGAATACTACTGGTTGGACGGCTTCTGATATGATAAAGAATTTGTGGAAGCCGGCGGCTACATTATTAGCATTAGGTGTAGGTTATAAGGCTGTTGATACATTCTTTGATGAGAGTGGTTTATTTGAAGGAACTGCATTAGGAGAGGGGTTGACACCTGCTATACTGGATGCATATGCATTAGGTCGTCTTTCCTTGGCAAGAGTATTGGATATTGCAGGTGTAACTGATGCAGCGCGGTATTTAGAGGGATTAATGCCGGGGTCTATGACATGGTTACCGGGTGCACTATATGGCGTATGGAAGTTTGCACCTGCAGGGCCGGCGGCTTCCGCTATGGGTGCATTAATAATGGGTGCAGTTAATAAAATGTTAGCGCCATTTTTGCCTGACTTAACAAAGAGTTACGATCAGCTGAAGAGGATATATAGAGGTGAGGAGTATGTGCCTGTAAGGAGAGCAAGGTATTGGCCTTTATCTTTGACACCATGGGAAGGTTACGACATTGAATATTGGCGGCCTTCTCTATGGTTCATTGTAAGACAGCAGGCAAAATATACTCCTGATATAAGTGGTAGCAAGATACAGTCCTTATTACAGGGTGACTGGTTGTTTGGTTATAATCCATTGCGTATATTTGATCCATATGCTAAGGAAAGACAGCATTATTTCTCTAGGCCGGCGCCTCTGACACAGTTACCATTTTGGGATGTGCCTGTTATAGGACCATTTTTAGCTTTGACTGTTGGACAGGTATTGAAACCACAACAGATGATGCATACAGCCTTTTTGAAGGAGATTTACCCTGGTGAGTATGGTGTGCCGAAGGGTGAGGTTGTCACACCGGAGGATTTATCTAATCCTGATCAGTATGTATCAGCTATGCAATCTAACCAGGCTGTTGCAATGTTGATGAACAGATATACGGGGCGGGCTTACAGGCATGTCACAGGGGATATGCTTAATAGAGGTATAACGGAGACTCTTTATAGGACGATGGAGATGGCGGGTTTAAGAGGTTACTTGACATCGTTATTATTAGGAACACAGACACCGCTTAATTTCAGTAGGTACCTAGAAATGTATGGTGAGAACGAAGGGTTTTTATCTGAATACTGGAACATGGAGCTTAATGATGTAGCAGGTGGATTGTCTGAGATGATAAGAAGATTTAGACCCGACAAGCGGATAAATACAGTTAACCCTATTCCTAACCTTATGGCACAGTTTTTACCTGAAGGGGAGTATGGTGGTAGCGATTTCTTGCATGGTGACCCTTATACTAAAATTCCTATGGGTTTCATAAGATTGCCAGGGACTGGATATGAAGCAACACATAATGTAATGCATACATTTCCTGCATCGTTAAGAATGTTGGGTAAGACAGTAACAGAAATAAGGGACATTATGGCTGGGTGGGAGGATATTATTGAGGAGAGAACGGAACGGGAGCTAAATCGATTTTATGATGCTAAAAAGATTGTGCAGGGGTTGCTTGAGATATCAGGACAGAATGTTGAGATGGATGTGCAGATTTACGATCCATATAACAACATTGTGGGTACTGTTGATGCTGTTGTGAGGAGAGGGCGATTTAGACAACCTATTATTATACGTCCTGTTAGTGAGGAAGAGTTTAGGGAGCTTGTTGCCCCGAAGGAGGAGCATGCGAGTCAGGTGAATTTTGCTATGAAGTTTTTTGGTGCGAAAACAGGTAAATTGATTTATGTGAATGTGAGGTCGCCTGAGCAGATTAAAACCTACACCATCTTTTTTGATCCATCGAGGTTCAGAGAAGATATAAGTGCGTTAAAAAAAGCGAGAGAGCAGGCTGGTGAGTTATTGAGGGCAGGAGCTGTTTTTGATTATGGTCGTAGCTATAGCTGGTTTGATAGATATAGGATTTTAGCTGATGTTGCTCCTTTATCTGATCAGTATAAGCAGGCGCGTGCTATTGTATTGAAGCAATTGCAACAGGGATTTTTGCCGCAGGAGTTATGGGATGAGGTACATGAAATTGAGCGAAGGCGGCTGCTTCAACTTTTAAAGTATCCTATGTACGTGCGCCGATTTACTGGTGAAAATGTTGTTGAAACAGTACAGAAGTTGTTACACCCGCCCAGACTTACGGGTCGTGAGTTATCGCTATCTTTTAATCCATATTTAAAATCGCCTGATGAATACAGTTTACCAGAGAGGATTGTGGGTAGTATCTGGGAGACATTTACACATTTACCAACACCTTATAATAGGAAATTCTTCTTCCAGTACTCACCATCGGAGATTTATAAGTACTTCCATTTATATGATAGGGAGTATAAAGCATGGACGCGGCCTGTCGAGGATTGGGTTAAACCACAGGTTAGAACGATGCTCGCTTCCCAGGGCATTATGGAGGGTGCGGCTTCATGGGCTACAGCAGGTTATGCTATCGGTAGATTATACGGCGGGCTTATAGGTGCAGTGGCTGGATCCATATATGGATTGATACCTAAGCCGCCGATGATACCGGGGGATGTGGAGAAGGCACGCGAGGCTTATTCGTATTATGATAAATTGAAATATGCACGTAACATGCAGTTTTATGTTATGACAGGTAATAGAATATATGAGGAGCGTGCTGAACGGACCTTATTAGGTGCGAAGAACTTACGTGATTATGTAAGAGCATTACCTCGTTTTGAGCGTCCATTTACTGTAGCGTTTATGAACATAACTGATGAGAGTGAAAGAGAAAGGATAAGGCAGATTATATCACCTGAGGCGCGTCGTGCTCTAGATGCAGCATGGGCAAGACGTGAATTGCGGTATAGTGTTGAAGAGGGCGGTTATGAGGAGGTACCGAGAACACCAGCTAATTGGGCTGGTTGGATTTTTGCGATACCTGATGAGGATATTTATGTAAAGGAGCTTGAGCAGCGGGGTGTTGATCCTCTAGATTTTGGTTATGGTTATCATGGTCAGGCAGCTGCTGTACGTCGTCTATCTGAAGATTTTGCTATACCTGATCAAACTGTAGACGTCGTAAATATTATGGATGTACAGGAAACGATAGTAAGGTCATTGCAGGCGCAGGGTATTAGAGCCTCAGTGTCCATCATGGGATTTGATAATAGTAGAAGGGTTGATGTTGTTATTTATAAATAATGGCAGTTATAAGAAAAAAACATACATACCTGCGTACTTTTACACGCAGGAAGGAACGTGAGAAGGGTAATCGTTTTGCGAAATTTGGACTGGGGGTTGCTGCTCTTGTACCTATTGTTTATTTGATCAAGGGACGCGGTTTTGAGAGGTTACATGACTTTCTTAAGACCTTTGCCGAGGCTTCATATAAGAAGGAAGCGCGGGCTTCAGAAGCATCTCTATGGGCGTATGGGCCTCTAGATAAGATAAAAAAAGCTTTCATGGATAATCCATTTTTGTCAGTGCTGGGTACTGTTACCAAAAAGGAAGCACAGGGAAGGTCTGTAAGGGAGGTATTGAATAAATTAAAAGATATTGTTGAGCTTCTGCGTGAATACTATTCAGTAGCTGAAATAAGAAAGTTGTTTAATGAAGACATTGTTCCTTATGCTGATAAAGCATCCAAGCTAATTGTTGAGGAGGAGAAACAATTATTGTATAGGTATCAGTTGATGTTCGAGCGGGCGCTTCAAATTCTCACAAGGAGGATTAATGAAAAAGGATGGTTTCCATGGGACCCATTTCATTTTCGTCTTCTAAGTAAGTATTTACCACATAGCTATAAATTTGGATTATTTTATGGTATGATGCCGAGTTTTTCGGCGCCTCTATTTGAGATTTCTACAGCTGGTGGACAGTTTGCACAGATTTTTCAAAGGGAGATAAAGAATCTATCAGAAAGTGAGGTTTTACTTGGCCAACATATTGAGCAGGTTATAAAAGATTATGTAAACAAGCATGTAGTTGTGAACCCTGAGTGGGAGCTTGCTGCTAGTGAGGTATTTAAGCATCTATCAGCTGAGGAGCATTTACAGGTTCGAAATCTTGTTACAAGGATTACAGAACAAGTAGCTAAGTGGTTGCATCGTCATGCTGGTATTGATGCAACAGATCTACCTGATGTACAAGTTGTTATTAAGGCGCAACGTTATTATGACGTCCCTATATTAGTTGCGCAGCTATCGGTTGTCGATCTGCGTGGTGTTAAAAGAAGTGTAGAGATTAAGCTTGGTGTTCCTCAGAAAAGTGGATTGATGGCGGCTATAGGAAATTATCCAACAGCAAATGTCAGATTTGCTCAGGGGAATAGAGTAAGGTCGATCTTTTCCTTGAAGCTGGAACGCTTGGGCGAGATGTTTGAGCATGCCTTGAATGATTTGTACGAAGGGAAATCAGAAGATTATGTTACTAGGCGCATTCATAGAATCATTGGGCGATATGACTTATATGGAACAGGACGTAATGATAAGGCGTTCCAGTTAGTGCATTCTATTGTTGATAAGGACTTTAAAGATTATGCGGCTTATAGTGCTAAAAAGAGGTTTTTGAAGCGCGCTGCTGAATTAATACTTGGAGTGAGAAAGGGTAAGTATCGGCTATTTATGGATGCTGAGTGGGTCATGGCTGGTATATCGAGTACTGGTACACAATATGCTGTAACTGAATCCCGCCGGCGATTAATATGGAGTTTTGCCATACAGGTTTTTGATGATCTTGGTAATGAAGTTGATAAATTAGTTGTATTCATCGATCCGAAAACGATAAGCGATGAATTTTTCATGTCGCAGGTACGTCGTTTCGGGTTATCAAAAGCAGCTGCTGAGGAGGCATTAAGGGCAGTTAGAGGACGTGTTGCAATGCCTGCTGGATATGTCAGGGTTGGTAGTGAGATGGAAGCTAGCCGGCTTATATGTAAGAAAATAAAAGATATAATTAACAAGTATGGTAAGGACGATCTACTTGTTATGGGTAAGAACTTTTGGAGCTCGGAGGTTGCGCTATTGGAGCGGGCCTTCAAGGCTGATAGCAGCATCTTGAATTATATCAAAAGAAAATTAGTTGATATAGAGGATATATATAGGTTAGTATATGGTGCTAAGGCTATTAATAGATCGTTAAGTGTTGAAGCTATTCTCGATTACGTAAAGGTATCAGATGAAGGATCGAAATTATTGGGCCGGCTTCTTAATTATGAACCAAAAGTTGAGGTCCAAGCATTTGCTAACTTAGTTAGATCACTACATTTTGGTGAGCAGGATAACAGGATTGCATATATCCTATCAAAAATTGCGGAGAGCATGGTTAATAATGATCCTGAGCTACGTGAGAGAGTACTAAGGATTTATGATATTGTAGCGAAGTCGCAGGGGGCTGTGTTATCGTTTACTACACAACAGGAGTTCATGCAGCAGGCTTACAATTATGTAAAGGAGCAATTGAAATCTGTCGGTGTTGGTTCGCCTAATGCTGCACGTAAGTGGCGTTTTGAGTATCCATTTAATCCAGCTGATTGGGTTCCGTTATTTGTTCCAACCTTAGAAAAACAAAGGTATCAGTTGGGCCGCGGCTTACCTCTGTCAGAGGCGTCAAAAAGATTGCTTGAAACTCTGAAAAAGGAGTATGCGAGGCGCGTATTGGGGTTGGGTGAGGCTGATATCAATTATTTAGGGCCGGCGCTTATTTCTATGCCATTTAAGAGATTCCTAGAACAGCAGATGTTATATAATGTCCGTAGTGTATTTACGATACCTGTCTTCTCAACATTTTTCCCATTTGCTGGCGAAGGGCACATGTTTATACATAGGCGGCTTACTGAGCTATCGACAGTAGTTCAGGAGGTAATTAGTCAGAAGATCCCGATAAGTAGGTTAGAGAATATGGATGCTCGTATGCAGTTGTGGACGAAACTGTTTGAGTCTGCTATGGAGGCAATTAAGACATCGCCTAGGTTGGGTCGTTTAATAGAAGAGCGTTTTAATAATGATATTGTAAGATTTTTAAGAGCATTAGATTTATCTATTGTAATAGCTAGACGTCAAGGGTGGATTAAAGATTATGAACGTTTCGCGGATGTATTAACACGGTTCTTCCCCGAATTTCCCATTAAGCGTTTTGCAGGGGCAGCCATAGGTGGGGACTTAAAGGGGCTTACTATTAAACAATACCTTGCTATGCGGGCTAAGGGATTGCAAATCCCTGGTATAGATGTAAGTGATATATTGAAAAAGATTGTGGGAGAGAAGTATGGGGATATACATCCATTACATGAGTGGTTGAGTGATGATCTATTATTAAAGTTTGGTCTTTTGGATGAAGTTGTAGAAATGGGGGATGCGCGGGCTGCATTGTTAAGGGAGGTATTTGATCGAGTTGCAAAATCGGGGCTTCACCTTACCAACCCAGAACAGTACATCAAGTATGGTACTTTTGTAATGACAGACCGGCTTCAGCTTGGTGATAAGGTTGTAAAAATTGGTTATAATGGTAAGTTAGTTTTTAATAAGGTAATTACATCTTATGATCTTACAGGTACGCCTTCATTGGATTTTTCGCTTACCTATGAAATAATATTACCAACTCCACTTAAATGGGTTACATATTATCAAAAAGGTATGGGGACAACACAGCGCTGGTCCTTAAGCCAATTTCCATATTATCTTATAGAGCCAGCGCGGTTTATGGAGCGTGGTGAATTGGGCATTTTTATAGAGACGGAGATGACGCGTCTAAAGGAGGCATTGATCAAAAAGTATGGTGTGCAAGAAGCCGTCAATGTTATGTCAAAGATGACAAAGGACCTCAATGATTATATGAATAGAGTAGTTAATTACGCTATTAAGGAGCACGGGCTTCCCATCAAACTTACCAGTCCCTTATTTATGTTCAATCCCAAAATGATGGCAATAGAGGGCAATTACGATTTATTTAATACATTGACAACAGAACAAAAGGGATTGTTGTGGACGGTATTCCTAGAGGGTTTACCTGAGAAGGTAGGAAAGATCGGTAGATATCCAAGCTTATTTGATTATCTTGAGGCTAAATTCAAAGAACATGGTGTTGTTGTGACTCCGGAAGATAGAAAGATATTTAGAAGATATGTACAAAAGCAGTATGCATTATATAAGAGCAAGAAGATAAGTGAAAAAGAATTCTTTGAGAAGGTTTTGTTAAAAGATATTGCTGATGAAAGGATACGGAATTGGTTTAGCAGATTATATTATGGGGATGATAGGGAGCAACTTGCGCGCTTATTTGACATATATCAGATAAAATTAGGCAAAAGAGTTGTTGAACTTATTGGTTTAGGCCGTCATAGTCCCTTTGGTTTAGGTGATACGGCTCTAACTAGTACCTACAAAAGTTTTGTGCGCATACCGATGCAGATGTATTGGGATATTCATCGCTGGCCTCATTTAGAGGGTATGGCTCAATTTGTTGATGCCTTTCAGGCTCAGAATCTACCTATCTATGAGACTCTTCTTAAAATGGCTGATATGCTGAAGATGAGTCAGTCATCTATTGATGAGTTAGTGAAGGCAGGGGATATTTATGCTGTACCGGTGCGGCGCTTCTTCGACTTTGTGCGCAAGCACATGAATCTTCTTAGATTAGTAAGGGAGGATATATATGTACCAGAAAAGATATTAGAGGAGGCTCATGGTGATATGGTTCAGGCTGTTCAGATGATGCTTGATTTAGGTGTGTCATTAACGGATTTTAAGGAGAATGCTATAAAATTTGAGGGCGCTCAGCTTCGTGCACAGGTTGCTAAGGAGGTGCAGGATTTCCTGAGGCAGATATTTGAGGAAGCGCAGGGGAAGCGTGTTGTTATTGATGTTGGTAGGGCGATGTCTGTTTCCTATAAGAATCTTGAATCGATGATTGGTCAGAATGATGCTATTATTAGGGATCTTATCAAATATTTAGAAAAGATGGGTTACAACAAGCTGAAGTATATACCATTAGGAACGAGGGAGTTTTGGGATTTATCATTCCACCAGATTGGTAAAGATCAGGTGATTGTTGAGCCTCAGGTTAAGAAATTATTGCAGCTAATGGCTTCGATTGCATCGATTAGAGGTAAGGTACAGGCAACGGGTGTGCCATCGGCGCAGGTTAAATTTGAAGAAAGGAATGTATTTTATAAGCAATTTGTTGATTATCTTGGTTCTATAGCAAGTAATTTTATAGGCCGACAGTCCTTGTGGGCGCGGACTGCTGTGACACATCTTCCTGGTGTTGAAGGTGTTGGGCTTCCGTCCTTCTTGCTTTTTAATAAGTCGCGGCTTCTTGACACAGTTGTATGGGAGCCATTTACGACCTATGTTGATGCTTCTGTTATTGAGAATTTGAAAGGTATGTTGGAAGCCGCCGGTTTCTCCAAAGAATTTATCGATGCTTTTTATAAGGGCAGTCCTAATGTAGCATTTTTAGGCATGCCTGGGCGTATGCCATTCCATCCTGGTATGGGGTTAATAGGATTGATAAAGAGTTTGACTCAGCAGCAGAAACAACGTGTTTCGTCTGTTAGCGACGCTGTTAAGATATATATGGATCCGTTATTAATAACGAAGGTTCTATTAGGTGACTGGGATACGGATAGGTTGATGGCGTTACTGACAATGACGTCTCCGAAGGGTGCTGGAGACGTAACAAGGATATGGAAGTGGGTCTATGGTTTATCAGATCAGGATGTTGCATTTCTTATGTCATATGGTAAGTTTAAAGCTGGTGATAGAAAGGTGATAGGTGAATTACAAACATTTTTTACATCTGTTTTTGAGAAGATGACGAAAGAACAGAAGGAGGCATATATACAGAGCAAAGAGTTTGAGGATATCCTCCATAAGAGATTATCAGCTGTTGTTGCAAAGATGAAGGAGGGATATTTGAGTTGGTTTGGTAAATCTGAAGCAGAGGAGTTGAGTAAGCGTATTGAGTTTTTAGTGACTGGTGATGTGACGAAAATACCCACAACAGAAGGTGAGGTTATTTATTTACCGACTATATTAGCTCAGATGCGTGGTTATACGATGAAGATTGAGAAAATGTGGCCATTTATACAAGAGGCTAAAGAGATTGCAAGAAAGGAAGGAATTCCATTCAAGGAAGCATTAGCTAAGCATATGGCTGATATTTTTGCGAACAGAGAGCTTAGGAATGTAGCAGGTACGTCAATGGCTGGTAAAGTTGATGTGATAAGAACTGGGTATGCATTATTATTGCAACATATGTATTTAATGAAAACAGAAGGGGTTTCATATCAAGATATGAGTAGAATTATGGGGTTAAGTATCCCAGAAGCATTTGGTCAAGTATTTGATAAATGGATGGCAGCGGGTGCTGAGGGACAGAAGATGATTCTAACATTTGAAAGGGAGATACTTGATAAAGTATTGAAGATGAAACGAGGTGGCTCTCCGGAGGTTATGGCTGAAGCAATAAATAATCTTGCTAATGAATTGCTTGAGTATAGTAAGGTTTCATCATCTGTTGCAAAGAAAGGACATGAATTAATAGATAAGTTTGTTGCAGAAATTGATTGGGAGAAAATGGGATTGAAGCCACGCGATGCTTTGTATATGATGGGATGGTTGTTGAGGAACACACAATGGGCTATCCGTAATTCCAGTTATCTTGTTACGAGGCAAGCGATTAACAGAGGTCTTATTGAAGCATATGCAATGTTTGCATCTCGTTTGCTTAGTCAACCAACAGGTCCTACGGTAGGCCCAACATTGTTAGATGCATTATCGAATGAAGTGCTCAGGGGTATGGCAAAGGAGCCAAAGCCATTGAATGAATTACTTGGTGAGCAGACAGCAAATATGAGATTTAGGGAGGCGCTGGCGGGCTTCCTTATAAAAACATTTGATAATTTATCTAAATCAAGAAAGCATCGGTTATTGTTGGCTGGTGCATTAGCTGGAATAGCAGGATATATATTAAGCGGGCCGAAATTAAGAGGAGATATATTTTCATTTGGTATTGATTTAGGCACAGTACATGGATTAGAGCCAAGTTTTTTTGATGGTAGATGGACATATCCTGAGCTGCCTCGTGGGGAGGATATAAGAGGTTTAGAGAATCCATATCATAAGAGGAAGATTTATATTCTACGTAATATAAGGCGTAGGAACCCTGCATTATTTAATGAGTTAAGGAGGCGCGGTATAATTCAAGAGTGGGAAATGTCGGCGCCTTATGATTATCCACATAGAGAAAGGAAGGTGATATACGTATGAAAATTATAGTTAGAGTACTGCCAAATGCAGATATTGTTCGTGTTGAAGCGGCGATACGTAATGCTTTGATGGCATATGATTTAGATGTGCGGTCAATACAAGTGGTAACAACGGCTTTTGGACAGGAGGAGTATGCCAGAGGACTCGAAAAAGCCGAGGCTTGATTACAGGACAGCTATTATAGGTACCGTTCCGGTGATTGTTACAGATTTTAGAGTTGTTGAGAATTTTTCCTACCAGCAGATACAGACACTACGTATGGATAATAATGTTATTTACCAGATACCCGGAAGGAATTTGTATGTTATTATTGGATTAGAGTTTCCTGATGGTTATTCCATTAATACAGGATTGCGTGAGCTCCATGCTATGATGTTTCTTGCTCCCATTGTACCTATTTATAGTCCGTGGCTTAATGACATGGTCATTGCATCATTTGATCAATATAGAGGGCTTGCTGAATTAATGGGTGTTAATACAGATGTAAACATTTATGCATTGCGTCGTTTAACAATGAGATCCGTTGAGTCGCCTTATGCTATTGGTGTTGAGATGGAGATTGCTCCCATGGATTTAGATGCGGCGCGGCTTAAGCCCCAATTCCTTGTGGATGAGGAGGCAGCGCGGGCTAAATCTGAGTTTATAGCGAGATTGTTTGAATTATATGAAACGATGAAGAGAAGTGAGGACCCGCTGGCTTATTTGGATGGCTTTACATCTATCTATAATGATTACAAGAGGGCTGTGGCTAATAAGGTTGTCGACTTCCTATGGCAGTCAGAATTATTTAAAAGATGGATAAGCATAATGTATCCTGAGGGTGATAAGTCACTTTTACCAGTTCAGGGGGTGCGGCTTAAACGGCAGCTTGGTATATGGAGACAAACGCCGTTTGCTAATATTGTTATTCATTATCTCCATATGGCTGATGATATCGTATCATTGCGAGATGAAATACATAAATATGTTTCAGATGTGGCTAGTAGTACAGCAAAGATGATCCGTGATTACGTAGCTGATTATGAACAAATTCAGCAGGTTGGCGCGCCTCAACGATTTTTCCAAGTATTGCAGACATTATACAATAGCATTAAGGGTGGCATACGTACTCGTATTGATAGCTCATTGATGGGTACTATAGCATTTGGCAATCAGATAAGGGAGATGTTACTTGAGGTTGCGTTACGCATGGATAATGGGCAGAGAGGTAAATATACTAATTACGTGCAGAGAATTCTATCTCTGACGGCAGGGCCTAATCTAGTAGTCCCTGAGATGATGATGGAGGGTGAATCAGCTATTGTCACAATGTCTGATTTTCTGACCAGATTTTTTGCAGAATTAGGTAAGAAGTTGGATACGGATTCATACAAAATTTTCGTTGATTTGTTCGCTGATGTTATGTCTGAACGTATTGCGTATTGGGAGTTATTCTCAAAGGTGATGAAATATGAGACCTTTGATTTTGGTAAATATCGTGCTACTCCAACCAGATGGGAATATACTGTGACTAATAAATTCGTACCTCTGAGGATTGGTGATGCAGTAGCGCCCTTGTTGCAACATCTTGGTACTGATAGTCCTATATTTAGGGTGCAATATGCATGTGGTGATGGCCTAGCCATAAGGCAATTGAAACAGTTAAGAGATGATGTTGATAAGGCTGTGCAACAGATAAATGAAATAGGGTCATATTTTCCTTGGATTACAAAATATATAGAGCCTATAATATTATCCTCAACGGACGGCTTAGTTGAATTTCTGGGCATGCAGCATGCTGTTTTAGATTCGGTAAGTATTAATCCGATGGAAGAAGCCGCGATGGTTGCTGAGGCTACATGTACATTTGTTGCTTCTGATATAACGATTTTTGATTACGAGCAGTTTGAGTTTGCTGATACTGTTGGTGCCAATAATTTATCATGTCTATTATTATTTTATGCATTGCGTAAATGGTACCAAGAGATTTTTGGTAAAGATCTTCCTCCGAGCGGTACTATTGCAGAGACAGTACAGCCATTAAAGGAGGGTGAAGATATTTCGAAGCTAAGGGTTCCGTTTAAACTGTTTGATGTTATGGATTCACAGAATGTAACTAAGCGTGCATTTCAGTATGCCATGATATTGTCTAGGGCTGAGAATCAGAATTATTATAATTTCACTATATACAATTCGGATAAAAAGGCTGTATATGCATTGAATGAGGGTGTAATTACACATATAACTAGTAATTTGGTTGATGGTTATATAGTTCGTGTGAAGAATGGGGATTTTGTAACAGAGTATAGGAATCTAGAGAAGTTGGCAGAGGATATTAAGCCGGGCGAAAAGGTGTTAGGTGGACAATATTTAGGGGAGGCGCGCTTCTTTGCTAGTGGAACATATCCAAAAGAGGTTGAACCGGGTATTCTCTATAATAAAGTTAAAACATCTGGTCCTGCACCTTATGGAGTATTTGTATTATTTATGTATAAAAATATCCCATTGGACCTAGAAATTTATAAAGGTAAGGAGGTTTTTGAAAAAGCAGCCAATATATCTGCGCCCACAGATATATATGCATATTTTTGGACACATACTAAGGATGATAAAATAACATGGGCTGGGCATACCTATGATGTGAAAAATAATCCCTATGTCCAAGGTTATGTAAATAGTGTCTTAGGTGGGATACCTATTTTAGAATCAATTTCGAATCGTATTTTTGATGAGAAGACATTTGTTGATGTGCTTATCCGACTGCTTATGGAAAAATGTATGACGTGTGTATCATCATTTGATATCGCAGGCTTGGAGCAAAAGCTTGCGAATGAGTTAGGTATGGAGCCGGCTTCTGCAACTGATAGAGCTGTTCCAACACAGGAGGAATATGTGCCTGTTCTTGGCCGTCCATACTTTACCCACCCATCATTAGAAGAGATGAAACTACCAGAGCCGCAATTGCCTCCTAAGGTAACTCCGGCGCCAGAGGAAGGGAAAATAGAAGTACCTGAGAAGAAAGTAGAGAAACCGCAGCCTTCTGCACCAAAAAAATTACCTGAGGAAGCCCCGCCAGTGGAGGTGCCGCCTAGTGAACCACCAGTGATAGAAGAAGGTGAAAAAGAGGAGGGTGGTCTTTTAAATAGACTCATAGCACGTTACATGGCGCTTGTATCACAAGATATGAAATACTTACAGCAGTTACCACCTACCCCTATAGTTGATGTGGAAGCAGTGCCTACTGATGATGAACTTATACATAGGAAAAATAGTGGTTTATGGGAGCATTTAAAGCAGCATTATACAGAGTTTGTAAAATTGGAGGCTGTGTTGTCACAGAAATTTGGTGATGAATTCTTTAAGGATTTTGATGAACGGGTAAAAGCCGAGCGTGAGGAATTACGGAAACTAGAAAGTGGTGGATTATACCGTTGGGTTGTTACAGATCGCTACCGTGAAATAATTAATGATGAATATGTGACATATGGTATACCGTGGCAAAGTTTGAAGGATCAGGCACCCTTTGATGAATTGTTGCCATTGGTAAAACAGAGACATGCTGTTGTTGTCAGTCTTATGAGGAATTTGTTTGAACTGGGAAAAAATTCTTCTGAGCATGATTTCTGGGCCGCGGCTTCTTCAAGATTTGAGAATAGGTTGTCCTTTTTTAACAATAGTCTTGATCAGATTGCTGCTGAATACGGTGATAATTCAATGGAGATAATTGAATTTTATGATAGCGCTTTGGTAAAGGAACAGGATTATTTATCAGCTCTTGAGGAAGCTTATGAGAGTCAGTTAGTTAGGGAGGAGAAGAAAGAATCTATAGAGAAAAAGGATATGCCATCTATTACTATACCACCAGCTGGTACTCCAAATCGTCTGCCTGAGTTAGAAGCGAAATATAAGGAGATTATAGGATATGAAAGAGATTTATTAGAAGCAGCACAGGATTTAAAAGATCCTTATTGGAAGAATGCATTGGAAGAGTTTAACAAGCGTGTGGCTAATTATGAGGGGGATATTAAGGAGGCCGCGAGCCCAGATTTAGAAAAGATTTATGAGAATGCTATAGCTTATGAGACAATGATGCTTGATAATTATAAGACAAAATATCAGAAGCAGAGGGCTATTGGGGATTATACGAAGCCGCCAATGCCCCAGCATGTGGCACCGGTAACTGTTCCAAGGGCTAAACCAGTAAAACCACCTACGGAAATTGTTATTTCACCAGATGAGGTAGAGATGTGGCGTGAGCTGTTAGATTTTATGGCTGATAGCTACATTAGGGGTAATTTATTTAAAGATGTTGATTTGGTAAGTAAGATAGATGCAAATGATATAGATGGGTCATTTAATGCTATTTTATCACAGATAGCATCTTCTCATATGGAATTAGATAGTGTGGATGCTGTTGCTGTGCATATAACAGCTAGTGGTCCAGCAAGTGATAATTATATTGGAGGTTGGGAAAGATTAGCTAGAAGTTTTGATTTACAGGGTGGTGTTGAGAAAGCTCGACGTAAGCATAAAGGAGCATATAGTATTTATCATATATTAATTGGTAATGGTTTTATAAAACATTATCGTGATAAAATTCGGGGATTTGATTCTAAATATGATGGTTTGATTATGGTATGCCGTCCATTAACACAGAAGGCAAATCATATTGAGGGATTAAATCGTCAATCTATTAGTGTTGCATGGGTTGGTATGCCATTTATGCAAGTTCTTAGGAATAGTCGTGCATGTAAATATCCTATACAAACAGCTACTCCATTTCCTCATATAGGTTTTTGGGAATATGTAATCGAGCCGGCATATCAGTCGTTGTTGAGAGAACATAAGCCGCCGACTTATACTGCTTTAAGGCAGAGGGCATTCGAAATATTGGATGATAACGGTTGGATAGAGTCTCCTGATAAAGATCTCAGTAGTCAGGTTGTAGCCTTTACGAATGAGTTTTATGATAAAGTGCCGGCTTATGACTTTACCCATTATATAGCGAATGGTGGGGTTATAACATGGCCAAGTTGGGGGGATTTGCTACAGGGTGGTAAGATGAAAATAGATGCACATGCAATACCGGGGATAGGAGAGCGTAAGAGTGGTATATGTGTAAGCAAAATAGGGGGTAAATTTGCTCTTAAATATATTTATGGTATGAGTCCGCGTGCTTGGGATAGATTAGTCAAAGTTGTTGGCGTATTGCGTATGTTATATTCTAAAGCATTTAATAAGGTTGTTACTGTTGGTGGACATTCAGAATTGTACACATTATTAGATACATCCCATCGTGCAACAGGTAAAGTATGTCCCGGGTTTAATCTGCGTGGGAAAAGTAGAGGAAATTATGATTTGATACCAGAGATAAGGAGAGGTGCTAATGCGTATTTACCAGATTTGGGTTATGAGTTGTGGCTATCACCGACCGCAGAGAAATATTGGGAGAAATATTTTAAAGCTGTCATTAAAGCTATAGGAGAATCATAATGCCAGAGGATAGGACAAACATTGTCTCTGATCCGAGTTCTAAGTCTACTGGAGATGAGAAGGCTAAAGGGAAGGGTTATGGAATGTTGCCTCTAACGGCTAGTTTGTTTTTAGATGATATGCTTCAGTTTACGAATGAAGCATTTCCTCTTGCATCTGCAATGTCTATATTGAGTGGTGATTATCATTTTATTGTGCGTAATTGGACGACAGCTTACCCAGATAGATATATACCTGATAGGATTTTAAATAAGAGGGGGTCGACGCCTCTATTCTATTATGATAGTGATATAGGAATTAACAACAAAGTTATACGTGCTCTTGTTAATGAGACTCGATATCAGGCTAATATGATTCTTAATCAGTTGGCGGCATTTACTAATATGCCAGAGGATCTTATTGAATCTATTAAGCAGCAATTAAAGAAATTTTATGGACCTGAGGCTGCTAATAAGTTTGAAAATGAAATTAAAAAACACACTTATGGAAAAAAGTTAGATTTAAAGGAATACAGGAAGTTTCTTGAACAATTTAAAGAGCTTTATTTAGATGATTCGCGGCTTCAGTACTTGCTTGATTCATCAGATAAGCAGACAAGTAAATTATTGGGTGGCTTGGATGCGCGGCTTGGTCTATTATCATGGTTAAATGTCCGCAATTACGCGCGCTTATACATCAAGCTTTTGGAGCTCAAGGAGATATTGGAGCAGATTGGAAAGGGAGAGGGAGCCGTGCCTCCTGATGCTGATGCGCTTAATCTTATAAAGGCGATGATAATAGCTAAGTACAAGGTTGATAATCCAAAAGCATCGGAAGCAGATATATCAGCAAAGACTGCTGAGATAGATGCTGCTTTTGGTGATGAAGCAAAGTTGGCGCAGGTACTAACAAAATATGGTAAGGAGCTTGCTGATATATATAGTTCATATGATAAATTGAGTAAATTTGTTGATAAGCTTATTAATGTTTGGACAAATGATCCGTTTTTTAGCGGATTGTTATCGGCATATAGGGCAGAGAATAGAAATATCACTGAAATTTTATGGTTGGCAAGGGATATTGCCCATGTTGATGCTGTGTTTGCGGCTAAGAATGTAGAAGATGCTGTGAATACCTATTTCCAGCATTCCCTTATGGTGGGTCCTAAGGAATTTGAAACACAGTTAGATATTTTGTACCGTATTCTAGTTACGTATCCCCTAGAGGTTGCCTATAAAGTGAACCGAATTTATCCAACATTCAGGATTTTCCTTGTTCATCCGGGCACGGGGCTTATTTACTCATTCAGAGACTTTTATTCACCAAAGGCTGTTGAGAGTATTGATATTTATAGAGACAAGTTAGGCACGGCAGATGTATGTCGTATAACAGTTTCTAACCGGGGTGGTCAGTTTGTAACAGATCTTCCAGCGTTTCTTGAGCCACATGATATTATTGATGCAGGAGGTGCAAGGACACCTCTTATGTTAAAGCCCGGCATGTATCTTATTGTGAAATTAGGTTATGCTAATTTGGAAAATGATCTTAGGACTAGGTTTATAGGGCGTATAACAGATGTACAGATGCAGGAAGGGCGCATTGTTGTTATGGCACAAGGTCTTGGTACTCAGTTGTTGATGATACCTGGGCAGGATGAGGATCATAAGGGTGAGATTAAGGTCAAAGATGGTGGGATATTGAGGTTATTAGGATTTGGTTCTATTATAAGCAGTTATGGGGCGCTTATTGCTCATTTATTATTGCAGACACGCGGGCTTGGTGATCTAGGTCGCCGTGTGAGTTTGTTCCGTAGGTGGGAGCTAGGGTATCGTGGTGCTGTTTATAAAACACATCGCGGTCCTGTTATGTTTGCGTTATCTAATGTATTAAATCGTTTTCTTCATAATACAGCACACCTTTTGCCATTTTTTGCTAAGAAAGTTGTTGGTGTTTTTAAATATTCGCCATTATATTATATTTTGCCTAAACGGACGCGCGATAACATAGATAAAATAGTTGATGCCTTGCCTTTATTACCCACAATCATGGATTCATATCGTCATTACCGTGATATAACACATAATATTGGTGCTCTTATGGAAAATATTTATATTGATGCAGGTGTTGGTGGAGCTAGTACATACACGGGACTGGGGAAATATGCATGGGATATACTAGCTCAATATTTTAGAAGCATATTTGGTGGTATTGGACGTGGGCGTTCAGCTAAAGACATTCAGTCGCAACAGAGACCTATTAATAGTGAGGTTGTTCCATGGGGTATTGAATACTATACTCGTGCAAAGTCCTTGTATGACTGCCTAAAAGAAGTGGCGTGGTTCTTCCCTGGATATATTTTATATACACCATTTTATAATGAGGATTTTGTGTATAGTGCGCGGGCAACTATATTTATAGGTCAGAAGACATTTTATTACAGATATAGAGATGATTTGTATTCAAGAGTCGAGGATGGTCCTGTTATTAAGAAAGCATTATTGGAGATCATTGATGATGCGATGCAGAATATAGGTAAATTAAAGAAGGTTGATTGGATTTATCGTTATGGGCAGTTGTTTTATCTATTTCCTGATATAAATTCTTTCCTAGGTACATACAGTTCTTCACTTATGAGATCATCGCCAACAACACAGTCAGGTAAGCTTCCCGGTTATTTAGATCTAGTTTCTGGTGGTCGTGCACATGCTGTTCCACAAACAGTAACAGAAAGTAAGGGTGATATAACTGGGGAGGAGTTTAGGGTTCAATTGCAGGATCTTAGGACTCTTATCGAAACAGAGGGTGAATCATTACATAAAACAGGGAAGAACATTTTTCACTTGAAATTTTTATTCAGGCCCGAGAATTATTCCCCCGATGTTTATAACTATGTATTATCGATGAAGCCAGAGGTTGCGTTGCATATGGTATCAGCGCGCCCGCTTCAAAAAACTCACTTTATTAATAGTGAAGAGGATATTATAGCCAACAATCTTGCTGCCAATGCAACCGATATGCATAATGCGGTGGCTTATTATTTCCCCCACGATCCATTTATGTGGGCTCCGGGGATAGCAGTGCCGGGGCCTGATGAAAATAAATTTGATAATTTCTTTATGTATGTGTTGGATGATTCAATTCCTGATGATATATTAACACCTGTTGAGTTTTATGAGCCAAACTCCGATCCTAATGTATGGTTTGACTGGCGTCGCAGTTTGGCATTCAAGAAGCGTGTCAAGAAGAAAATTTTGGAGCCGAAAGATCTATTAGAAGCATTCCAGTTTTTGCCGGCTTACATGATGCAGCCGCTTAACAAACTTATGGAAGAGATTGCTAAGATGTATGCAGGTGAGGTCATTATTGTTGGTATGCCGACGATTGATCCATGGGATGTAGTTTACATGATGGATTTAACGAATGATATGATTGGTTTACTGGAAGTAGAGGGGGTTACGGAGCATTTTAGTGTTGAAACCGGTTATGTTACTGTTATACATCCATCGCTTTTTACAACTATTGACATGCTTGATAAATATAGAGCAAGTGTTTTGCACCGTGTGTTCCATACAGTTTATGCGTCGACGTTAAAGGGTGCTATTTTGAAGGCGGTATTGACAGCTTTTGGATTAGCCATATTTGGACCATTCATAGGTGCAGCAGCCTATTTCATAGGCATATCTGCTGGATTTTTGCTTATACCACTCATCATATATAAAATAACCGCAGGCGTTTATAAAACTTTAAAAGAGCATACAAGTCTGATGGTATTTAATGCAGCTAGGGTTATGTTAAGGAATGCTTTATCATTTATACCTGTATGGTATAAGGGATTCCCGTATGTGGCAGGGATACAGGGTTACAGAAGAGATACCATAGAGGTTATGATGTTGGATAAGTATCGTAATAATCCTGTGATACGGACGTTCATTGGCATAGATCCATATCGGCTGTGGTATAATCAGGGGAAAATAGATAATTGGTATATATTTGGGACATTCTTTAAATCTTTAATTGGATTTTATCCATTCTGATGGTTGTCGATTATGTAAATAAGTTAGAGTTTTATGATGCTGATCGGATGCTTGGGCTCTTTAGGGTAAGGCAAGGGCTTTATGTTGGTTATGTAATCAATTTACGCCTTGGTCAAAAGTTTGATGATGCCGATTTATTTTTATGGTTTCATTCGGAGAATCCCAGTCCTTATGATGGTAATAAACCTGTTGATGAGACAGATCATTTAGATCCTCCTCATTACATAAGTTTGCTTCTACCTGTTTTTACTCGTGGTATAAAGGGGGCGACTGTTTCACCATTGGAGGCATCGATTGTGAGTGCGCCTTCTGCATATGGTTCGAAGGATAGTGCATCAGTAACTGATGGTGAGGGGCACGGCTTATTCGTAAGTAATAATACAGTAACAATCAATGCGGAGGATGCTGGTATTACACTTGGGCGTGATGGCGTTTATATAAAAGGTAGAGTATTGTTCGAGGAACCATCCAATACCTATGGGTGGTTTAAGAAGAATCCCATGGCAATAATTCCTTCTACTGTTGTTACTCCATTTCCTGACTTATCGATTGATGTCGAGATGTTAAGCAAGCTAATACCGGGCTTATAATGGTGGATTTGCACATAAATCATTTAGGATTGCTTAGTGATGATGTTTTTATCGATACTGATAAGAATGAGTATCTTGCTGATTTTATTGCATTTTTGCTGCGCACCACCCCAGGAAGTATTGATATTTATCCAGAACTAGGTGTTGGTGTTTATGATATGATCGGTGAATTCTGGTCAAAGGAGAAGAAAAAGCACATTACATTAGCTATAAAGAGAAAGCTTAATGATCTGCCTCAGATAGGAAACAGGGTTGCCCGTATTACTGTGTCAAGGGTTATAGAAAAGGGTGATACTTATTTATTCATTGGTATAACGCTTATTACTGGTGAGCGATATTTTTACACATTAGTTATGAATGAGCATGGGTTGAGATTATCAAAAGGGGGTAGGGATGAGGTATATGATGAGTATGTAGAAATGTTGGCAAAAGTGGAGTTTAAAGATGAAGATTTCAATAGCATTATGGAGCTATTATGATTACCAAAACAGCAATCAAAAATATATTAGCTGATGCTGGCTTTGACACAACAGATGGTTCTCATTTGGATAGGTTGGTTGATGCCATGTATGATGTTACACAGCAACTATTTTCTTCATGGGATATAAATCTTGATGCTTTTAATGTTGATGCTCTTTCTGGTGGTGATCTTGATCGAGTTGGTGATTTCTTTGGTATAACACGGTTACCTGCATTGAGGGCAAGTGATCCATTGGGTGTGATTTTAAAGGTAACCAATGAAACGGATGATCCTATTACATTGCCAACGGGAATATTGGTTAGGTCGGCTGATTGTAATTATGTTTTAACAAATGAAGCCGCCATCACCATCGAACCACATGATTCAGTGTTTGTTCCATTCGAGGCATTAGTTGAGGGAACAGTAGGTAATGCTGCTGTTGGTGAGGTTAACAGCATTGATTATGTAGGTTTATCTGTAACTAATGTATTACCAATTTTGACTGGTCGTGATGAGGAACCTGATGATTCATACCGTTATCGTCTGTCGTTAGTGCGTCACATGCGCATGGGAGTTACTGCTACGGCATTAGAGGCGCTTGCATATACATTTCCATATGTAGCTAATGCTAGTGTTGATACAGTAGGCGCGGGCTTAATAACCGTTTTTGTTGAACCTGTCATAGGTTATTATGACCCAGCATTATCCTATTATGTTAAACTATATTTGCAGCGTTTTACGGCAGCTGGTGATTTATTGACAGTTCTTATGCCATCTGTAAAGGTTGTTGAACTGGATATAGCATACAAATCGCGGACTGATCATACTGCTGAAATCTATAACATTGTTGTTGATTATTTATTGAATCAAACATGGTCGTTTTCAATTACTGAGATAATAGAAAGAATTTATGATTCCGTCGGGCCTATTGATCTATACATAAGATCTTGTTATGTTGGTGATTTAGATCTTAAGGCAATGACTGTTTACAACAGGATACCTATTATTGATGAATATTTACCTGAACGACGGGAGGAACCTGAGGTACCTGTTTTCTCATCTGTGCGGTTTTATACTAATTCAGATTTTATTAAGATAACTAGATTATGAGAGCCGTAATTTCTAAGTATAGAGGTTTAGTATCCGATAGTGTAATGCGCAGAACATTTCCGCCGTGGGTATATGTTGAACCCGGCGGGCCTCTCTACACGCTTATCGGTACACTATTATCCCTTACTGAATCATATGCAAGGTATGCCCGCTATTTACGTCGCAACGATCCATTAAAATCATCATTACAGGATTTAATTAATTTGTATTATAAAACAGTACCTGAAAAACCCGAATTTTGTAATGTTCGTGTTGGTGATAATTTATTTAAAATAGCTATTACGGATGATCACATAGAATTTCTGGGAGCTGATATAGGATATATTGCACCTGTGGGTGTGATAAGGGTACCAGAAGGAGTACAAGATTTTATTGTTTACAGAAAGGATATGGAACTTTACCTTGATGTTGTGACATCAAGTGAGCATTATTCGACTAAGTATCCTTTTGAGGTATTTAAGAAAATGTCTCCGTTTATAGCGGGGACTGTGGTGAAGCGCGGGCTTATTATCACTCCTAAATACACAACCTATACCAAACTTGATACCTTTGAGGAATCAAAATCCGATCCTTATTTTACCATCACAAAAAAGGTTAAAGTCATCGATCCGTTTCATAAAAGAGATGGAATTTCATTATCGTGGGTTCTTAATGATGGTGAGGTGATAGATCATAATTTGGTAGATCCTGCAACGTATGAAGCCGCGCCGCTTACTGTTTCTAACTTTATGTTTCCCTATACGGATGATAGCACTCCTTACAAATTCCGCATTGAATTTGATAATGGTATGGTCCAGTTGTATAATCCTGTTTCACCATTTTATATAATTTATGAGTATGGATCACCAACGCCATATATATCATTTAACCAGTCATATGATTACATCCAAGAGGAAATGGTAACTGATTACCCTGATGAAGTTATCTCTAATGGTACTACAGGTGACATGCATCTTGAGGGGAATCATATGGTTGTTGATGTTACATTGAATAATATGGTGTCAACCTGTGATCTTTTGGTAGCGCGGCTTATTTCTCATGCCTATTTAGGTGACCCTGATGGTATAGAACCAAATGAGTCTGATGATGAGGGTCATTACTATAAATTTACCTTTAATCCAGAACCTTCTGATCCTTATGAATATGGTAATGGGGAAAATAACAGAGGATTGTTATTTGAAGTCATTTTGCAGCGTGCAGAAGCAAGAGTTGATCTACATGATGCATCGATGACTGATGTTGTGACATTTCCTGTTGGTACTGATTTAAAGGATTATTTTACTGTTTCACATGAGGGGTTGACTATATCCATAAGGCCTAACGGGGCACTACTTGAGACGGCTGAGTATGGGACTAGTGACTTTAAGTTTGCATTTACATTTAAGTATGTATTAATATATACAGTAGAGGGTAATGTACCAACTGTGGGGCGTTTGCAGTACCTTGATGAGGTTATAAATTGGGAGGACCCTAATGCATGGGTGATTGGTCCTATGACTGCATATATTGATTATGTTCCTGAGGGTTATGGCGAGCGCTTCATCTTTACTGGTGGATTGACAGATTATAAGGTGATATTACAGGCAGATGTGCATGAATATGATTCAGTGCATCCAGATACACCCGGACCGGTCTTGTATGCAAGTGGTACTGATATAACAGATCTGGTCGAATTAGAAGTACGTGAGGATTATATGCGGTTTGTGCCCAAGATAGAGTTATCATTTAATGGCTTTGAATTCAGGAATTTAAGTGCAACAGTACCGGCTATAAGGGTACAAGGTATCCTGCAGATCGAGACATTGAAATTTTATGAGCTGATACCAACTGTCGAGAATATGGTGCATATGTCATTATCATTGTATCCATTTACCCATCGCACAAAAGATACCGTTATAAGTAGATACAGTAGATTTCTGTCGAGTGTGAAAATAACAGATATAAGGGTTTATAATTTTCTTGAATATATTGATAATGTTCTTATTGAGGATAATATTACAGTTCAGGCATTAGGGCCAGTACGGGCTTATGTATTAAAGGCATATCCGACGCGCCTATTTTTATATTATATGGGGACAAATGATGTAGAATATAGGGATTTTGATAGTAACATTCGTAGTATTACCCACTTTGATGGGTATATCTTTATTGCGCTTGATGATGGTATTTATGCATATGATTTATATGCTGCTGAGGTAACAAAACTGAGTGATGTTGTGGCTGATAGGATACGCATCGGTCCTGATAATAAATTGTATATTCTTAAAGGTTCAAGGATTACAGTATGTGAATTGGTAAGAAATAGGGCTTTTTATAATGGTACAGAGATAGTATCATTTTATCCTATTGTAGAATAATATGAGAAGTGCTGGTTATTTAAATATAGCGGCCTATTTTGATGCGGTACCGAATAGGGAGCTAAAACAAGCGGAAATATCATATTTGTGGAAGCGTATTGGTGGTGCACCTCTGACACTTCATTATATGTCGCTGAATCGCATATTGATGGCGTTCTTGATGAAGGATTTCGATGTTATTAATTACCGTTTTCCATTTAGAGTTGATGGATTATCATTATTCGCTTATAGGAAAAGAGGTGGTGATTGGAAATATAAAGTATATGGGGATATTGAAGCCGCCGCCTCCCTTATAGACAAATATGAGGAGGGCGATGACTATCCATTCTTTCCTGTAAGAACGGAGACCTCATACATGATTGTACCTTATCCGGGGTATGAGATTCTTTATATTGGTGATAATAGTCAAGAACTTTTTGAAGCGCCGGCTCCATCGACAGATAGATTAGTTTATTCAGCATTGTATTGGGCCTTGTTATATGCTGATGATTATGGGTATTTACCTAAGTCAATTGAGGAGCATATTATTAACTGTTTGTTAAAGAGACCAACGACGATGGCGGGCTTCGAACCCTATGCTTATGATGTGGCTGAATATGATGTTAATATGGGTTCCTATCCTCTTATGACTGGAGCCCGTGTTGCGTATCCTGATAAGGATTTTAGTATTGATGCATCTAAGCCGGCGCCCGGCTTATGCTTCGGTCTGGAGGTGGATGACATAGAGGTTGATGCTGAGGATTATCGTTTTGTTATGACCGACGGCGGCTTCATCATAGGCGGCCGCTTCCTACACACAGGGTTATATGATGTTTATGTTTATGATATTTCTAAGTATGAGTGGGATGATGGAGCAGGTACATGGATACCAGTTGGGCCATATGAGGAGCCGATAGATTTAAAGTTATCAGTTCCTCTTTCGTTTCCACATCTTATTTTCGCTTTCGAAAAACCGTACATGTTCTCTCATCATTATGGTCGTATTGACCCAACGCCTGGTGATAGCTTTGAAGTACCATTTATAGATCCTCCGTTGCCTTATTCATTGGAGGGGGCCTATACGCCTTATTCTGGTTCATACCATGATGCTGTGTATGGTAACCCAACTGTTTTGGATGAATATCTTTTGAAATGTGTCGATCCAGATAGTCCTGAGCGTTACAGTTATTCGATTCTTGATACGGATCTTATTAGGATACATCATTGTGGATACAGGACATACATTTATATATTTATTTTGCGACATGATGAGTTGCAAAAATTAAATAAAAGTGTTGATAGTGTTAAATATGATGTTTTAGACGGACTAACATTAGGGATTGTTGGCATTGATGATGACTTTTCAGATACTACCATAGAAATCAGAGGTAATCCTGATCCATTGTATTTACCATCTAGTTATGAGTGGTTGACGTTAAAGGTAAAAGAGGATGGTGTATTTTTAGATGCTATTGTTGTTAAAGCATATGATGATTCAGATAATCGTATTGTAATGCATCATGCCAATCTTGCTCCTGATTACGGTACATCTGATGTCTATCCTATTATGACAACATGGTTTGGGTATGCTTTAGTAGGTGTTGAAGATAGTTCACGTATTGATCATTTTGTGGTTGAAAAGATTTAAATTTTATGTATAATAATATTGGAGGATTAACATGGGTTTCTCAATAATACCATCGGATCATTATATAAAGCCCGGTCGGATAACAGCAGCAGATATTAACCGGGCGTTTGATGATATAAATAATAGGCTTGGTGGCTCAAATTATGTTTTACCGCTTCTTGTTGCAGATACCAATATTATTTATCTTTCGCGCATTAGTGAATGGGGTCCTGATGATGTTGAAGTACATGTGAGAGATGTGACCCCTTATTCTACTGATCCAGCAACAAGGACAGGTACGCTAAAGATATTGCCAAGTATTCCTACCGGTAGTTGTGTAAAGGATACCTCCACATGGGAGATTACTATTGAAGGTACGACGATTGGATCTGGGACGTTTGATGGAGCAACGCATGAGTTTAGTGGTATAGCTTTATATGGTAAGACGATAACAGTACATTTTCATTTTGATTTTGATGATTCGGTTGGATTTTTAGACGTAAGGGAGAAGGTTTTATTTAATTTCCAGCTTGCTGTAGAAGCGTTGACTGATGCTACTGATAAGCCCTGGAGTTATTATACAATTGTTGGACGCGCCGAACCACTGCCTTCATTTGCGTCTTCATATCCCCATGTGCTTGTCAGATTTGATTCAAGGGTTGTTGAGACAGATGCTACAGGGACGGCTATGGTTACTGGTACCGTGTACTTTTCGTGGGGTAGTGATACGACAGGTACACATTGGGAGATCTATAAGGTTATTGATGGTACGGAGACATTAATATCATCAGGAACTGATGCTATATCAGAAAAAAATTTTAGTTTTAATGTTACTCTTACGGATGAGCGGGAGAAGGAGGTTATTTTAAAGGTTATTCTTGGTAATAGTACATTTCCTAATGTGACTTTTACTGATAAGTGTTGGGTGATAACTGATATATCTAATGCTTTACCTCTGATTGAACAGATACCTTCATGTGTTGTTATGCCCCCACTGTGGGAGTCATTCTATACTGTTGGTTCGAGTACTTATGTCTATACATTCTATCTAACTACATCAGCTACCCATTGGGTTGGTGTTGATGATGATAAGCGCGCGCTTAAGTTAGATATAGAGAACGACAATTATGAGATCAGGAAAACTGATGGTACATGGGCAACAATCGCTGATGCCGTTGAGAAAGTAATAGCTATTGCCCATACGCGTAATGCTAGTGGTAGCGAAAATATTTATGTATATGATCCTTATACATTAGATAGTTACATCTATGCAGGTGATGGTAACATACCTTCCGGGGAGACCTTACTATATGTTGATTTTCTTGTAATGTTATCAAAGCAATATGATTACAGTTACATCAAATCACCCGGCGGTACTTATACCTATAATGACAGTCCTATAGAATTTTTATATACAATAGCTGAACATGATACTGGTTTTACAGTTGTAGGTAGCAGGTCACATACGACTCATGTGCATTATTATCCTATTTTGTCATCTTGTATTGCATTTTTTGATCCTACTAATATCAGCATGGAAAGTGGTGGTGGTGTTAGCACCCTTAGGGCTATTATTTTGAATGCTCCGTTACAGGAAGCCGATCTTATAAAATATGGGTTTATTAGCAGTTCTGCATCACCAACGTCGAAAATTGAATATCAGTATGTTATATCATGTCTGGAAGCCCCTGCGGGGATGACAGTTGAGATATATGATGATAGTGATAGCGACTGGCATCCTATTACATCAAGTAGTTATACCATTGATATAGGCGAACTTGATGGTGTACCGGCTTATTACAGTTTCCCCGTACGTGTTGTTGGTACTACTACAGCTAATATTTTATTTAATGTGGAATTAGTTGCCAAATATCACGATGCGTCGGGTACTGTTTCAACAGTATTAATAGAGCGCAGACATATAGCATTGGCTACGTTTTTATCTGGGGGCGCGGCGGCTTATGCAACCTCTCTCTCATTACCCCGCACTAATTTCATGGTTTTTGTTGGTGGATATGGTATGGGTATACCGACGATTGCGAAACCAGATGTTAGTGATATTTACTTAGATAGCAGCACTCATTTGTATTATCTTGGGCTCATCGCTCGCGAACCATTGAAAATTGCTTATGGGGACACTATAGAAGATATCATAGGAGGTGAATCAAGACTTGGTGGTGTAACACTAGAGGATATATCAGCATCCATGCTTGGGTATCGTCTTGATATGGATATTTTATTACCAGCGGGAGTGCTAAAGAGTGAAATCTATGTTGCTTATGATCCATCATCAAAACATATCATAATAAGTAGCGAGTTTACAGGTGGTTGTATTCCTATAGGTGTATTAATAATTGAACGTTATGCTGAAACATTGTATCCGTCGTTGAAATTCATCCCCTATGTACACACGTATGTATATGAGGCAACACGTGGCTTAGAGGTGGGCCGCTTCGGTTTGGTGGACAAGGTTGGGGCAGATAGTCCTGTTATTGTTGCGACAACACATTTTGAAAATGCTGATGATTTGACAAATTTGCTTGCGCTTATGAATATTGGTGATAGTTGTTTGCTTATTGGTGAGAATTATGCGAGTAGCGATTCCCTGAGATTCCCTTATGTGATGGGTGTAAGGAAGCTTGCGGAGGATAAGGTAAAGCTTACGATGCTTACTGATGTGGGTATGGCAACTGTTTTAATGGAGAGTGCTAGCAAGTATGTTTATCCAGTATTAGATGTATTTAGAATTTATTATTTGGATGCATCCGGATCTCTACATACAGTCCCACCACCTATGGGGGCGGTATATACAGGTTCAGCTATAACTGATACCCTTGTGCCATTAGCTGATTTGGGTGACGATCGAAAAATATTAGAAAATATTGGTGAGAAAGTTGTTATCATAGTTGAGCCATACATATATGTCGATAAAACTCTTTTACCTGATCCAAATATTAATATTATGAAAATGGAAGTTGTGTGCTCTGGTTCATATTCGATGGGTAGTGGAATACTTGTGCGACATTTTATAAGACTTGTTGATGAACATGGTATACATCATATAATGAGTATACCTGTGAAAATCATGTTATTTGGGTCTATGTATAATGCTCTTGGTGGTTGGGGTACATCTGGTGGTTCTGGTGGTCCATTTACACCTATAAGCTAATGTATAAGTATGTTAACATAGATGAAGCCGGTAGTAATGTTATTCCATTGTTTACGATGCATGGGCATATTATGCCGTGGGTTGTGCATAATGTATTTGCTAGTGAAGAAGGCTATGCTGCAACGGGTTATTACCTCCATCCATTTGATGTTGGTGGTATTAAATATTACTTTTATCATGAGCTTCCATCGGTGCCATCTACATTGAATGTTTATAGAATTGATGGGGTACCATTGATTGAGCACGTTGATTATGATTTAGTTGGTAATAGGGTTTATCTTGATTGGTATTGGAGGTATGAGTCTATTATTATTGAAGCCGACGGCGTGAAGTTGGCTGCTGATTGGAGACCATATGAATTGTCAACAGAGCCAGTAGCTGATGCTAAGCGACACCATTTTCTTGTTCCTGTTGGAGATATAATTGAATTTGACGGTTCAGAAGCAGGGCTTCACTATTATTATCCGCGCCTTATCCCTAGGAAGGTTTCAATGCCACCTGTTTATTATGATAGGTTTGATTTAGTCTGGACACCGCCTTCTGGTACTATGTTATATGTTAAAGCGAAGCGGAAAAGATTTATAATTTATCAGACAGTACCATACGTAACATTAGATTTGGCGCACTATTATACATGGGATGGTTCTACATATGTTGAACATGATGTTAGTGATGTGTTATATTTTAAAAATACGGGGGAGATAAAATTTGATGATTATGTACCTTATGATGAAATAAGTTTCAAGGTTGTATCTGTTGATGGGATTGTTATGAACTTAAATATAAATCCTTCGAATCTTGAGTTATTGTCGAGGACCGAATTCATGCCATCATTTTTAGTTGGTTATGCCATGGCATCTGATGCATTTCTTGTATCAGTTAGAGGATTTGACCACCGCATTCATTACTATGATTTTGGAGATATTAAGTCTGAGTTACACGGTATTACTGATGTTTTTTGGTTATGTGAATATAGATTATTAGATCCTCTGAAACGGTTAATGATGGTAAGACATGATGTCCATCGAAGGAGAGGAGGATATGTATAGTATTGGTGAGACAGCCATTATACCGGTTTTATTTTTTGATGAGTCATATAGTCTGATGGATCCTGTTGAATTGGAAGGGGAGTATGTTACCCTTACGATGTATCGTCTTGATGCAGCACCGTCTGTAGCGAAATTTATTGATAACTTTAAATGGATATACACAGGGGCTGCAGGCTTGTACGATCTAGAGGTTGTTGTTGAGGAGAATATACTAAGTGGTGGAGATTATTATATTGGGGCAACGAGATATGATGTGGGTATTTATGCATTAAAGGTTAAGCCGCGGCTTCCTGGCACTTATTATATTGTTGTAGAGGCTCATGCATCTGGTCTTGCTAGTGAATGTACTTTACAAACCTTTACCGTAAGATTCATAGAGAAGAGAGATCCATCATTATTATTAATGGAATGAGTGAGCTATCAACAGCGCGTGGGCTTCATCGTATAGTAATGTCGTTACCTGATGATGCATATACGGCAACTATAAAACGATTTAAGGATTCGTTATTGTATGAGGAATCAGTTAATCTTGAGAAGCTTGATACAGAAAAGTATCTCCTAGAGTTTGTTGATAAGTCGAGTGGTGATGGCTTGATATTTATCCAAGTTGTTAATTCTGTTGGTGATGTAGTAGCTTTTGAGGCCATTGGGGTTAGTGAGGTAAAAACAGATGTATTATGGTTAGTTGGTTATGCAGATACCTATGGTGTACGTTATCCATTAGCAAAGGATGCATTTGTTATATTAAATCATAGTGATTTGCATTATCTGATAAGGAAGAAATTAAAAGGTAACAGGTTTGGGAGGTCATAATGAATGTTGCGGTTGATAGATTCGTTGTCTTGCCTATAACATTTAGAACTAGTGGTGGGTATGCTACATTAGATCCATCTACGAACATAGATGTGGATATCACATATCTTCCGAATTTCGATAGTGATGATGGATCGACGGCAGTCAGTACATATAATATTTTTAACCCCCTAAGTGACCCGAATGTTTGCATTCTATCCTTCCTGTCATCGAAGAGGGGCATCTATATAGTAAAGGTAACATATACAGGGACTGAAATATTATCAGAGCCACCAACTAAATATTTTGTTGTAACATGTGGTAATGATTATGATCCACCGCTAAAGCATACATATGTATATAATCCTCTAACTGGTAATGTATCTGAGGTTCATACAGATTATTACAAAGATAGTGAGAGTACTGAAACCATTTTCAGGAAGAAGATTGTTGGGTTCGTCTATGAAGAGGATGGTGGTGAAGCACGGCTTAATGAGGTAACGGATAAGAATGAATGATACGTAGGGAAAGAGAAACATATGCTGGGGCTGTCTATGTAACTGGTATACCGCTGCCTCTGACACCAAGAGCGTTTGATGGATTATACATCGGGGGACTTCTTTTGCCTTACTATGTCCCCAATGAATTCTATGATCGGTTGCAGACAGATACTGTTAACTTTATAAATGCTGTCTTTGACTTCTGGAGGCCGGCGGGCTTATGTCACTACGTCTATTTGAAAGATTAGGTCTAGGAACAACTGATATAGATCGGACGATCGATATCCTATTAGAGTTGCGTGATGCGCTTCAGCAGCTATCTAGGTGCGAGAAGCGCAAGCTATTAGAATCATATACTGATTTTGGTGGTTATCCATCTGATTTCAAGGAGCTTGTTGCCTTATTAACAAAGATCGAGGCATATGTTGAACTGATTGAACAGCGTTATCCTGCATTTAAGCAGTTCATCGATGATGTTCTTCGGTCACTTTATGATGTAAGACATCTTACATCTAGTGCTGTTTTTTCCTATATGGATGGTATTAATATCGATTATTATCCAGCACCTCATCTGTCATCTGTAACCGAAGAGGTTGATGTTAATGATATAGATGTTAGTGTTGTACCTTATACAGAGGATATCGAGGTTGGTGAGCATTTTATTGCATGTAGTCTTGAGCGTCAGGATAACATACAAAAGATTATATTATCTTTTAAATCTCCTATAAAGGCAACACGGATATGGATGCCAATTTTTGGTGCTAAGGTTGGGAGACTGCTTATTAATACAGTAAGCGCGGGCTTCGATTACTGGTATGGATACATTGTGCCAATCCATAGGGTTATTAATGCTGATGATAAGGTAACTATTGTTGTGGAGATGATGATGAAGCCGCGCTTCGAGGCTGTTAAGAAGCCGGCCGATGTGTGGAAATTATATAAAAAGCCTACTTGGATTGGAGATGCGGTTATTTTGAAGCCGCGCTTGGTATTAGATATATCATCAGGCGCGGGGCTTCTTGAAACAACAACATTACCAATGGTATTCGGCGATAATGGTAGTGTTGTACCGTTTGTCAAGGTAAATGGAATTTATTTCCCTGCAATTAGTCGTGAATATAGTGGATTACCATTTCCATTTCACTATGATGGGCGGTATTATTATTTCCCTATTTATACATCTGGTGATTTCACATCTAGTACGCCTCTTATGGGATATCGTACTGAGTACCGGTTATTTAAATCGTCATCACTTCCGGAGTTATCATATGAGGTTGATTTTTCAGGATTTACACACTGGGTGTTTTGGAATCCTTGGAAAAATAAAATTGAAGCATATCCTTCGGAGGGATTGTTTGCTATACCTCATCTTGAGAGTGAGTTGATTATGATGCCGCCTCCTCCGACGGAATTGCCAGAGGCGCATGAATAGAGGCCAAAATGGCAAGAGATATTGAATATAGGACATATGAGCCATATGAGATACCGCGTGATGTCAGTCCTATATGGGTTGCGCCCCATATTGGCGACTTCGATGCTTATAGTATTTATAACTATTATCTATCTTATGTTGTTGAGAAGGTTTTGAGGTTACCATATGTTGATATTAAGGATGAGGTAGTACAACAGGGGCCGGGCTTATTCATCCCCGGTAAATATATCTTCCGTATCAAGCGTTTTGTTGCTGATGATGCGGTGCCAATTTACAGATTAAGAAAGGGCATCATTTATGTTTATGAGGAGATTAATAATATTCAAGTTTTAGAGGCTATTGTTTTGGATGAGCTTAAGTATGCGGCGGGCTTAATCAATGATGGAACATTTGGGCCTTATCTCAGATGAAGGTTTATAGGAAAATAGATGCGTTTCCCATAGGTGATGTTTTAACAGAGCTGTCTTCGATGATGTACAATGTAGATCAGACCGTTGGTCGTTTATCTCATGTTGTGGATAGGATCGATGGTGTTTCTGATTTATTTGATGAATATATAAAATTATTGCAGACAGTAGCAATTTATACAGAAGATCTTATAGGATTTGGAACATTTGAGAATATCCCCTTGGATGCTGTTGAAACGAATGGTACTGTGATAAATGGCAAACTCTATTCCTATGTTCCTGTTGATAGTAAGTGGATTGTTAAGACGACTGTTGAAGGTCATTTATATATGGATGGTAGTGAGGTACCGATACCAAGTGAGTGTGTTGCTGAGGGGCATATAGTATTTTATGAAGGTGGTACTACGGAGGTGTTAAATCCGACAAATGTTGGGATGCTCTTTGATCGTGATATAAGTAAGGCATATCACTTGGAGGTTGCTGTTCCGGTAAATTATGAAGGAAGGATGGCACGTATTGCTGATGCATTATTTAAGATTAATTTGCAGCCAAGAGATGGCATGGTTTTTGTTGGTGAGCTAAGGATTTATGTTAAAAGTGGTAGGATTAATGATATTTTAATTAATGGAGTATCAAGGATGGTTGATTTGAAGTTTAAGGAACCATATATGGTATTAGAGGTTTTTGATGAGGTGGGAGACATATGGATTTACCTGAAATCATAGGATCAAGATTATCGAACATTTCTGGTATGTGGATAAAGTTAGACCGGGAAGTTTTTGGCAGGAATATTGATGTATTTTTTGCGGAGTGGGTATCAAGAGATTATGATCGTCGTTTGGCTTTTGCTTTATGCAGTCATACGGAAGATAGTGCTGAAGGATTTAGGTATCAAGCACCAGATCTTTCACCTACCCCGAGAGGGGGTCTGTGATGAGACCATTTATCGAACGCATAGTTCAAGACTATTCTGATAATTATGCATCAGTGTGGCGGTATTTAGAGGAATTTACAGATATCAAAGGGATATATTTTGATTTTGTTCCTACATCATTTAAGCGTTACTATGGACCATGGTATCCATTAGAATTTAGGGGGCATCGCTTTTTCTATATAGATCAAGATTCTCCATTCTATCCATCTGATGTACTTGTTTTCTCACCATATCATATTGAAACAAGAGGTGATGCATTTTCATATCAGCAGACATCTGATCCATGGATACCAGTGATATTTTCTTATGATAATGTAAAATTATCTATATATGGTGATGTTGTTTATAAGTTAAAGATAGGGGATAGCTTACAGGTATTTATACCTTTCTTACCTTTGATAGGGAAAATAACAGGTGATTTTTATTGTTCATATAGCGGGAAAAAGTTGTTGTATGTGTATCCTACTGTTGGTGGATTGAGCAGTGGGGTTGGTTGTATTACAACGCATACAGGCACGGGTGCAGCAGATACACGCTTTCCTGTATTGCATCCATTTGATCTAGATAGCGAGTTATCGTGGGATCAATTACTTGTTGAGTATCCCGGTATTCACTGCTTGATACCTAGTAAGGTATCGATAGTATTTACAGATGTTATCGATGTGAATTGGGATGAATTAAATGGTGAAGGTTGTGTTTGGTGGGAATCAGGAATACCATATCTTCTACCTAGAATTGATGCAAAAGCTATTAAGATGCATTTATTTTCCGTGTCGGGAAGTAATGCTTATTGGAATATTGTTGTATCAGTACCATCTTATTCTATTAATAACATTATTGATTTGTTGATGAATGAAACTCATTCAGTTGATGAGGAAGTTGCACCAACATGGAATGATAATGTTCTTATTTATGATTTTAGTGATTTATTTATATATACTGGGATATATAAGCTTGAAGGGAGGGTGAATTTTTGTTATAGTGGTACTATTATAGAGACAGATATTCCTATTTCATTTGGGGTGCTACATATTGGGGATGTTGATGTTGAAATAACCAAAAAGACATATGTAAGTACTGGGGCAACTATTGTAACATACACCATAAGTAGGGGATTTGTCGAGTGTGATAGATTGAAGTATGAGATTGCTTGGAAAGAGGGGATGGAAACAAGGTATATGGAATTGGGATATTCAATCGGACAATTAGATGCTTCACGTTCGGCAACGGATTTTAAGTTACGCATTTATTACAATGATGAGTTGGTGAAAATAATTGATATTACAGACATCAATGAAATAATGATTAGTGATGTACCTTTGCCAATTGCTTATTACATATCTAATGAGAACCGAGTGCATGTTGAGTGGGATAATGAGACATATGAATGTTACGAAAGACTCATTAATATAACGGGTACCACATCATGGGTTGCCCTATCATCATCTCCTTACGATTGGTATCCTGCTGTTGGTGTTAACCTTGCTGCTATTTATAAACTTAAGCATAGAACACTGGGAATAGAAGGACCGAGTATTACAGTAGAAATTAATAATGAGTTAGTGCGTACTGAGATTGTTGATGTCAATCGCAAATACATAGAAGTCGGTGAGATTGAGATTGACGCTTATGCGCGCAGGCCTCAGCTTTATTTTGTCTATGATACAGTTATCCCCAATGGGGCGGCGGGCTTCAAATTCCTAGTATATGGTGACTTTGATGAAGCTAATTTATCTTACAGTTTTGATGGAGTACACTTTCAGCCATTTACCATGGGTGATATTATCTATTTCCCTGAGGTACCAAATTTAGATCATCTATGGGTACGGTTTGAATCAAGTAATGTTAGATATGTGCAAAGTGCATATATTAAGTTTATCTTTTAAGGGATAGAGATATGACAGAAGATAAGTTACTACAACTAATACATAATGGGGAGTTTGATGATTATATTGAAACGCTGAATCTTAGGATTAAAAAGTTGCGCAATATAGCTGATGATTATGCAAAGTTAATGGATGCGATAGAAACAAGTTTTATGTATGATTTAGATATTATCCAAAAGTGGAGCATACATGTCCTACGTGACTATCTGAGGAAGAGATTTGATGTTGTATGGGAGTGGAAGATCTCTGATTGGGATTTGGCTAATATAAAGGCGCAGTTAGCTCACAGTATTGTTGTTGATGGTGTGATGATTAAAGATCTTTATATTTTAAATGGCAGAAGGGTTACATTCGAAGGTACATATCATAATTTAACAGATGTTAATGAGGATACATACTTCCGTATCCATGGTTACCGTCAGGCAGCTGTAGCTTTCCAGATACAGATTAGTAAAGGGGTAAAATATTTAGCAATAAACATGTTCCCCCGTTGGCATCAGTATGTATATTTAATGTCGACTGATGGGCGAAGGTTATCTAATACAGTTCTCAATGCTGGAATTATCCTTATACCAGTAAAGGAGCCTGGCGATTATTTCCTTGTTGTTGGTGAGTTATTTGATAGAGAAAGCATCATAATGATATCGGATATTATTGCGTTGGGGGAATATCAGGATGTACCAGAGGTTACGTTCTCGTGGAAGCCGGCGGGCTTCTACAACTATTTCTTTGCTTATCCATTATTGGCAGGTAAGACGGCTTTGAAGGTAACAGATGGTACTAATAGTGTGGATATTTCATATGGTATTAACTTTATACAAAAGTGGATGGTTGAGGAGTCTGAAGCCCATGCTTCAACCAGCATTGATTATTTAGGGACCCATTACGATAAGGCTTATTTAGTGGATTCAATATCACCTATTGTTGCCAAAAAGATGGAGGGGGAGCGGCTTATTTACTATTTCCCCAAGTTAACCACTGTTAAAGGAAATGGCCGGCTTTTACAACTTGATCTAACCTGGAGATTCACGCGCCCTATTGACATTGATGGTGAAAGATCATTAATCGGTGTTTTTAAGTCTGATGGTAGTGATTTTGAGATTGACGGCATCTATTTATCATTTAGTGAGCCTTTATATTTCATTGACAGAGATTATTTTTATATAAAGGATAGCAGGGGGCATATATATCTTGTATTTAGACGTGATCCAAGTGAATTAGAAGCTGGTGATGCGATATACTGGTATAATCTAAAGGATATGAGCATTAAGGTTAAAGCAACACATGGTGGTGTGTTGTTCATGGGTTCGGATAACACATTGTTACCATTGGCACCTAAGCGTCCAATCAATTTTGAGTTAGGCGGTTATGGTGAAGGTCCATTATTAGCCCCTGGTGGAACTCCTATGGAAGAAGAAGAGGAAATATCATGAAGATTGATGCACAATATTTTGAAAATTATTTCAAGCAATATGCTGCACTTGCGCATGATATCTCCAATCTTGTTGCTTATTACCAGAATATAACAAACATATATGATGCATTTGGAAGTGCTTTATCTGTGTTCTTCCCTGTTGAAAAGGATGAGTATTTTGTAGCTAACAAAACATTAAGGACCGTTGAATCGATTTTATCTCTCACACACCATGTGGAAACCGAGCTATCCTTTATCCGCCTGAGCACCAGTACTAACTTAAGAGTCATTCCGGCTGTTGAAAGGACTATTGGTATTAGTAGTGTCAGAGAAGCACATGGTGTTACAACATCTATAACATATGGTGCAACGAGCCGTGAGCCATTATCATTGATAAACAGAATTTTTGTAGACGAATCACTTTATTGTGAATTGCTGTTACCATATACGGACCAATGGATTCTTGATGTAGGGTTTACTCTTATGGAAACAACCCATTGGAATACGTTAAAAGTTTTGCAAATTCCGCCAATAGTTGTCAATATAGACAGCATTGAGGTTGGTGGTATTAATTATGAGCCTTATAATAGGCAATATCCTCATCTATTTCAGCTTCCTGATACAGCAATTAATGCATTTAAAATCACAGGTTCATCTGCTGAAATCATTGTGAGCGGGGCTTCAGCTTCAATCATCGGATTCACACACATAGGAGTTTATTATAGGCGTTATCATACATATGGTGTATTTAATGCTTATTTCCATAATGATACAGATAGAGAGATATCCGTAAGTCCTGTGTATTATATACCACCTCAGTTGTATGAGGATTATGACACTGATAGTGATATTATCATTGTAAAGTTATATAAAACAAGTACCTCACCATCGGGATTTGAACTGATTTGGACATCTCTATCACCGACATCGATTATCCTTGATGCTGATAGTGATATATATGTTGAGGTTGAGTTAAGAGGGAATGAAAAATATACGCCTTTATTTTATGGTATTAAACTTATAGAGGTCTAAAATGACGGATAGTGATTTCACAGCTTTGCAGCAGCGTGTTGCTCAATTGGAAGAAACCGTTTTGGAGTGCATAACAATCGTGCGTTCGTTGAGTGGAGTGATGGAATTATTACAGCAACGTATTGCTGATTTGGAAGATAAATCATCATTACTAGAGAAGGAGGGAGTTTTACTGAGTAATGATGATTATCAGCGTTATAAGGATATGTGGAATCGTTTGCTTATATTAGAGCAAAAATATCGTGAGTACTTAGCAAAATTACTGCGCAGTTTAAGAGAAAAGCATGTGGATCCTCTCGAATAGTTATATTGAGGATGATAAGGCAACCGTTTTCTATGCGGCTTCAGATGATGAGTTACCAGCAATTTTATTCAAGGTTAATGATCATTATGAATGTATGTATGTGCATGGGAGAGGCCGGCCGGCTTCACTAACATCTGGTTATGTGAGACTCCCTCGTGCTAGTACTCGTTATTATCACATAAGAACGAAATCTATTGACAGAAACATTTATGAAATTGTCCTACCGCGCCCACGGACCGGGATTGTTGCATTATATGACCTACAGTCTGATACGTTTGTGCATGAGCTGCATTTATCAGAGCCAACAACTGATTTCGAGCATATCGTTGTTGATATTGCTGGTAACATGTTACGCATCCATATCCCCGATAAGGTATATGGTGATTGTTATGTTACATATCATAGCACATCCACACCACCCTCACAACCCAATATTGTAACATCATTTCCTATTGTGAAAAATGGGACATATAATGTTGAGATAACAGAGCCGGGCCTCTACAACATTTACGTTAGAGATAAATCAGGTAATCTGTTGGGGCCTCATGCTGCTTATTATGATCCAACATTTGATAAGAAGATTGTTCTATCATCCTTAAGGCAGGTAAGTGGGGTTGTCGTGGGCACTGTTAAAAGCAATTATTATCCTGTCGTTGTTTTTAGGTGGATGGGTGAATTAGATCGGTATGTATATTTAACTACATTATTCGAGGGGCAGGATTATTTTGTAGATGAGGATCCATTCTTTGGGCAGAATATTTATGCATGTGGTTACACGAAGGAGGGTGAGGCATTTCTTGTATCTTCAGCTAGTTTGGTATTTTATCCTTGTGAGTATCTTACTGCTCCATTTCTATCCGTTGCTAGATTAAGTGAGGAGGATTTATACATGGAAGTAACAAGGATTATTGAGCATGTTATCGTCAGAGATGGGCTACGCACGGCACGCGTTACTGTTTATCCCAATCCCGATGCAAGCGGTTCGTACACAGTCCTTGATGATAGTACTGATTATCCACTCTCTCACTATGGTGATGTATTAGTCGACAGGAAATATGTTTTTGTTATTAATAGATCTGGCACATCTATTTATGTTGCCCCCAATACAGTTTCAGGTAGTGACATTATTTCAACAGGCATAGAGATCCCTAATAATACTTATAAGATATTGGAGATAGAGACACTTCCAATGCTTTTTAGGCTTTCCAGTAGCCCATCGGCAGGTGGTAAGGTAATTATATGGGAGGTTGGCTAATGATTGGATTTGCGCGGGTTAATGAGTTTTTTGATGTTACAGAAAAAAACGGTATAGCTAATAAACTATCTGATGCAATAATAAGGCAGATAGCTATGGAGAAGCCGGCTTCATATAGATTAGATGGGCATGAGCTTAAGGTTGAGTATATCGTTGATGACGGCTACGGACTGCTTATTCTATTCCGTCCTAATATGCAACAGTTAGTATATATTAGAGATGGGAGATAAGGATAACATCAGGTTGTTATTGGAGGAGATGTTAAGCCGCCTTGGTGATAAGCATATTAGTAATGGTGATGCTGAGATTATAGCTAGGGCTATTACGTCCCGTCTGAAACCGTTTTTTGATAATGTAATACTACGCACAGTACAGAAGGTATCAGGTAGCGATGAGATTTCTAAGGAGATCCAAGAACTACATGATTTAATCAATGATAGGTTTACTGAGTTGCAGGTTGAGGTTGTGAAGAAGAAGGATACGATTTATTTATTAGCTAATTTAATTGCGCTTCTTGCCAATGTTATCTTGCTAGTTTTTAATCTGATGCCGAAGTAAAGGAGCCCTCTATGAGGGTATAAAAATGCGATGCTTTTATTATGGACAAATATCCCGGAAGCACGGGGATATATTGTTTATAAAGCCCCTCACTTTGTCTATCCAACAGGGAAGTTATCGGAACCGAAGTGTGTTTGTAAAGGGGATAGTGATACATCGGATCCAGGTTTTAGCGTGCCCTCCTATGTTGATGATGGATTAAAGGGATTTTTAAGCCCGCCAGAAGGTTATAATTTTTATGCCTATACCGAAAGCAATCACTTAGAGGTTGATACAGGTGTCTATGTTGTTGTTGCGATTAATGGTATTTGTGCATCAAGTTATTCAAATCCTGTTAGCATTGTTTCCGAGTTGGAAGAAAAAACTATATCAGTAGCTATAAGAGAGGTGCCTGTTGATGATACTGTTGTAGCCAAGCGTTTCTGTCGGTGGGGTGTATTTTTAACAAAAGTACATTGGAATTTTAATATTGATAGCATTATAAGTACTGACTATAATGTTGACATTGAATTCAGCACTCTAACCAGCGGTTCCTTTGTACTTACTGGTGTACCTCCTACTGGTAGTGAGGATGTATCAAGTAGGTCATTTTATAAGTATGCTTTCGAGCCATTAGTCATTAAGGTCAGCACTGATGGCTGTTCTATCAGTCAAGTAAATATTGCTATCGATGTTGTTTTGATTGAATACCCACTAGATGTTATAAGGGTTGCCCTAGAGAAAACAACGGTTATAGATCGTTTTGATAAACCCGAGCCATCCTTAGATTATGTCACAACGGGTTATCTTAGGAAGCCATTGATATTAGATTGGATTTATGTCGACACATCTGGTTCTTTAGATGCATATTTATTATTGCATAAGCGCGGGCTTTATCACCACTATGGTTTGTCATTGGATAATAAGTTTAAGCCACCGCTTATTTTAAGTGATACGGATGATCTAGCACTATATACCAAGGGTGATCCAGGTTCTGTAGTTATGGTAAGTGAAGGCCCGCTTCAGGTAAAGCAGGATAAGTTACCTGACATGAAGGATGTTTATTTTGAGGGCGGCTTCCTCTTAGGGCATGATAGAGAAATAAGACGTATATATCTGTTCAAGGGGGCAATTAAACATATTGATGTCCAATTTTACAAGCAGCATGATGATGCCGAACTGACGGTTTATACACCACAGGCGGGGCTTCAAACATTTTTCATCCCTAAGGATATATTATCTGCGCAGTTCGTTACAGATATTCCATTTGATGCTGGTTCATATGTAATAATAAGTTCAACAGAAGAGCATCCTATTACTGTGGATTGTGATGTGCGTATTGAGATATGGAGAGAGTATCCACCTTGCATATGTGAAATTACTGTTGAAGAGGAGGAAGAGGAGGGTGCGCGGCCTCTCATTTACGATGGCACTTATTTTGAAGGCGGGGCTAATGGCTGGCGCTACAAGACATATCCTTTCCAAGCACATCTATCAAAGGTGATGTTTCTTGGACATGACTTGTTTGATGTACCTGTGCGATACAATTTCTATATTAATGGAGATCTGGTAAAGACATATGATCTTAATTTCTCAACTAGCCGCCTTCTGCAATTTGATGTAGATATAACAGTCCCAGCTAATGGTGTCCTTGTTATCGAACAGATTATTATGGATCGTACAATGTATGAGGTTACAAGGGATGTTGATGTCATATGGTCGCTTACCTTTGAGGGTGAAGGAGCATATATAGCAACATACACGGCGGCTGATTCTGTGCTCTTGAATTCGCCATCATCTAATAGTACAACAGAATTCCAGCTTATTGATGCTATTACATTTCCACATGCTGTTCATTTGACAGGCATGAGTGCTTCGGCGGCTTCTGGTAGTGATAATGCTGTATACAAGGTTGAAATACCGGATTTAGACATTAGCTATGAATTTACAGGTACATATCTATGTGACCCTGTTGTAGAGGTACCGCCTTATACTGCTATAAGGGCTTATTATAAGGTTGATGACCCTGAAGGAGGTGAGGTTGCATACCCACAAGTCCTTTTGCATATAGGCTTTTTGGCTGAACATGAGGAGTTTGTTGATCTTGATAATGTGGGTATATTTTGGTTGAGAGAGCATAGCGGGAGTCTGTATGACACTATTACTCATCAGCTTGCTTTGCCGAGTGGTACTTATAGGTGCATCTTCTTGCAGGCATCTGTTTACCAAACGCCACTGGATGAAGCAGATATTATTATTGATATAGGGGGGAGCGGAGATACTCTTAATGTGAAGCCGGGGCTGCATAACATTTACAAAACAACGGATTTCACCTTTGGTAATATGGATACGGTTACAGTTAATTCAAGCGACCCGCGGCTTATGCACGGTATTGTTATCATGGCTATCTATCAGAAGGTTGAGACATGAAAAAGATAATTTTTATAATATTAATTATGGCGGTGGTTTCCATATCACAGATTATTAGCGTTGGTGAGAATAGAGCTATTATCAACTTTGGTTCTTATGAAGGCGCGAAACTGTTGATCTATGATGATGTCCATGAGCTGTATTGGTATGACGGTTCTTGGAGCAGTGATCCCAATGAATTGGGAGGTTATACATCAATACGGTATCCTATGGAAATAACGGGGTTGGTACCGGGCAGGAAGTATTGTTTGAAGGTAGTTGGATTATCGGGTACTGCTTATAATGCACTTTCATCCACCTATTGTTTTAATACTCTTGTTAAACCTATCAAGAGATTTACAAGTTGGGATAGTATTTATGTGGATATAGGTGTTTTTGATACCATAAAGGGGAATTTTATGATGTTTTTCCCTTATAATACAGAGCCACCGCATGTAAGTGGGCTTCTCTATCTAAAGAGATCTGGTGATGTTGATACGCTTATGTATTGGAATGGGATTCGTTGGGTTAAACTCATAGAGGTTGGAAGTGCAGGATTTGCCACTTTATATGATGGTTCTGGCATCCGTGGTGGTACTTATAATGGTACGTCTGATGTGACGTGGTATATTGAGCCGAGCGCTACTATTGATACTCTCGGTGATAGTATTTTTGTTAAGGATAATTCCATAGACAGTATAAAAATAAAAGATAAGTCAATTGCAACATCTGATATTGCACCAACGGGTAATAACGGGCAGGTATTAACAATTGATGGTGGAAATGTTGTGTGGGGTGATGCTTCTGGTACAGCTCCAAGCGACCATGCATTTGATGTGCTTATAACTAATGAATCATTAGAGAAAGAGTGGAGAACACAGCCAGGCTTAAAGAGAGCAACGACAACAAATTTTGTTATATATAGATATTAATAGGAGGTAATAATGAAAATATTAAAAATAATAGGAGCTATCTTACTGTTGTCATCGATGGCGTTAGGTGTTGTACCGGGCAAGCTTATGTATATGGGAAGGTTGGCTGATGCCGACAATCATGTTGTTAATGGATATGTAGAGATGAGGTTTAAGTTCTATTCAGATAGCACAGGGACAACGCCTTTTAAAACGATTGAGTTTGTTGGTGATGATTCCATTGAGGTTTCGGCAGGTTACTTCTTTGTTGTTATGGATTTATCAGATGTTATTGATTCGCTTAATCAGACAGTGTATCTTGAGGTTGATATTTATAATAAAGGCACATCTAGTTGGGAAACATCTGCAGAGAGGGAGAGGCTTGTAGCGCAGGTGCCTTATACGATATGGGCCCGCCGATCGGCTGTTGCTGAGACTGCAAATGTTGTTGGTTCTGGTGCTGTGCAGACAAGCATGCCTATAACAGGTGATGGCACATCTGGTAATCCAATTTCGCTTACATATGGTTCGGGGCTTACACTTTCAAGTTCGGTGCTAATTATAGACTTTGATAATAGCACTATTGATACCAATTCATCAGGTCAGATTAGAGTTAAACCGGGTGGTATAACATCAACAGAAATTGATGATGATGTGACATTTACTAAGATTCAAAACTCATCTGGGACACTGCAGTTTGTTATTACTGATGGCAATACTGCACTACAGTTTGCAGCATCTGGGATCAATAGTGTTAGTTTTGATTCTGATAACCATAGAGTTACATATACAGCAGAGGCTAATACCAATGTACCTATTACAGGTGATGGTTCATCCGGATCACCTATTAGTTTAAATTATGGTAATGGACTTACATTATCAGGATCGGATCTTATTATTAATGAGAGTGATATCCCATATACACCATCGGATGTGTCTGATTGGGATGGTAGTACAGATCCTGGAAATGTGAACGATGCATTGGATCAATTAGCTAGTAGAACTGCCAATATTGAGAGTGGTAGCAATAATAATTATATCCGCAATCAATATTCATCTGCGCAAGCAGCAAGTTTTTGGATTAATGGAAAAGGTAAAGCTAGTCAATTAATTGCTGATGATGAATTCTTATTAGGCGATGTATTAAACATCTATCTAAGTAGTGATACAGTATATTATGTGTCTGATTCTGTACTGTGTTTTGGTGGGGGCTTAATTATCGAAGAAGACAATGATGTGAAATTAACGGGTGATCTTTATATTCCGAATGCTACTGTGAATACTGCAGCAAGTACATTATTAGCTATAACAAATGGCAAAGTAGAAAAAATTCTAAAGTCAAGTGTTACGGCTGGTGTGTCTTCTATTACAGGAGGACTTGGTCTAGAACCCGATGATGCATCTACAGGTGACATTACTATGACTGTTGACATGACAGAGCTTTATCTTAAAGGACTGGTAGCAACTACATATGATTCGTTAAGGGTAAAAATAGATGGTAATACAATATGTTTTGGTGGCTCTAATGAATTACAAATTTGTTATGGTGGTATATCAACAAATCATATTAGCGA
>Ga0190337_1000002_pt1 | contig 74605 bp, 117 predicted proteins | sample 4872041011_MG_FD_161677 | JGI IMG/M metagenome (GOLD analysis project Ga0190337, IMG submission 161677) | Hydrothermal vent sediment bacterial communities from Southern Trench, Guaymas Basin, Mexico - 4872-04-10-11_MG | ecosystem: Environmental > Aquatic > Marine > Hydrothermal vents > Sediment...
ACAACATTCAAATCAATATTCTTATACGGCTCTCCTCCTCTCCTCACTTCCTCCTTTATCTGCCAGATAAAACTGCTGATAAATGCCCTTATTTCCTCCTCAAGTTTTTTGTCTATTACAGTTCCGCCTTCATTTCCAAATAGATACCAAGCGTGTCGCAGTGCTAATCTTTTCAATTTTTCCTCATCTGTGCATCCTCTTATTATTGCAGTTCGCATATACTCACTCAACTTTATCCATTTATTTACTCCGTTATACATGCTTTTCCACCTTTATACACTCGTCCTTATATTCGCAGTATCTACATTCATGAGGATGGGGAGTTTTAGGTGCAGGAGTATTCGTTTTTAAAGCATCCCATAGAAGTAAAGCCCTTTTCAAAAACTCATTTATATCAAAATCATCCTCAAGTTCAAATTCAAATATTTTAACGCTCTTGCTCATTAAATAAATCAAACCGCCTTTTTTCATACCTTTTGCATGTAAATAAATTTGAACCTGCTCCTTATGTGGCTTGCTTGCTCCACGCTGGACTAAAAATTTCTCATAACCATCTGCAACCCATTTCAGGTCATAGATGGTATCTCCCTCAATAAAATCATATTTGGCAACTAAAACCGCACCTGTGTTATAAATTGGTATCTCTATCTTTTTGTCCTTATCATCATATAAACTTTCCCATACATTATGAAATATTATCCCTCTATACAAGTGCCATGCTGAATGTATGTCCATCGGTTTCGGCATCTTTCTTCTAAACCATGCCTTTCTCAAACAATACAGTATCTCCGTTACCCATATCCTATCATCTGGAGGCACGTATTCACGCCTTACCGTATCAAGGATATGCTTTTTAATTCGTTCTGGCAATCTCTCTATACCTTTTACTATTACCATTTTCACCACCATTACCATTATACACTTCAACAAAATTATCCTTTGTTTTCTTTAATTCATCTATCAGAACAAGCAATTTCTTTATATTGCAAATATAGGTTTTTCCTCCCCATTCCTCAAGAACTCCGATATTGCATAAATACTTCACAACCGATGGTTGCCTCCCGCCCATGTCCTTATATGTTATAAATGCTGTTTCATCTTCTATGTCTTTTACATTTTTTACATTTTTTCTATTTTTTATGGAATTTATGATATTTATGCACTTTGCGATAATTAGGTATTTGCTCAACTTCATCACATACATGTTCGGGGTCTTTGTTGGGTCTCTTGGTAATCCTTTCTTCTCAAGAATTTTCTTTCTCAAGAGTATGGGATATTTCGGTTTTATCAGTTCAGGGTCTTGTTTCCTTAACTCATATACCATTCTCTCTATATCTTTTACTTTTAGTTTAATGCCATACTCTTGTTCAATCAACTTACATAGCATACTATTGCTATAAAAAGGATAGTATCGTCTCATAAACTCAATGAAGGTTTTATCCTGCATTAACTCGCTTTTTCTCATCATTTTTACTAACCCCTTAAAGCCCACGCCCCAACCCTTCCGTCGGGAGAGTTAGAGTGTTTGTAATCTGTGTATCCTCTGTTATCCACACCCATTCAGAGGATGTAATACCACCATAGGAAACCCACAGGAAATATCTACCATATTGAAGGTTGGTGAAATTACACCAACCATATTCATCTGTCTCACCCTGTGCGATTATCATTCCGTTTGGATGGTTATAAAGAATGACGGTTGCTCCTGCAAGTGGGTTTCCATTTTGGTCTTCTACATATTTGTCTAACTCATACCCTTTAACGGTGGTTGGGGCTTGTGGGCATGGACAGTAAAAAAGGCGAAGTATCAAAACAATCAGGATGAGAAATAAAATTATATTCCTTATTTTATCCGCTTTCTCCTTTTCTTTATGATGTCTCCTTTGCTCCTCCATCAACAACTCAATCTTTTCTTCTGCTGACATGGTTAAACCCTCCCAGTGCAAAAACAGGTTTGCTTACCTCTATACCCCATACTCTATGACAACCCATGCATTTCCACTCAATAAAATGCCTCCTTTCCATGCATACATGCTCTTTACATGCAGGGCATTCAAATACAACCTTCCCATATATCAATCCCATCTTATCCCTCCACCCTTATAACATCTCTCGCAACTTCATTCCAGTTACTATCAAATACTCTAATTATTATTCTGCCATCAGGCATGCTGTATATTTTAAACCAATATTCACCATATTGTATAATTTTTACAAATTGTGTATCTATTTGGTCTGATTGTTGGGTCAAATTAATATTCCTTGTAAATATCATGTCTGGATGTTTCACATGTCCTCTAATGTAAATTGTTGCATTATCTGTTTCAGCAGTAACAAGAAATGCAACCCGACTTGCTACTTCTAAAAATCCTATTGATGCTACTTCTAATTTTTCGCCTTGTATATGTATTGATGCTTCGTCTCCAACTATTACAACATTTTCTATTGGCACATAAGTTTCAAGTTCTATTTGATAAGTATTATTGTCATATCTTCTTTTTTGAATTTGTATTCCTTTTTCCGCATAAACAAAGATATTATTTTCAGGGTCAAAGTAATTAATTGATAAAATCTTCTCTGTCAGGTTTTCATCTCCATATGCATACGCTACACCTTCGTTGAAATTTATCTCAACTTCTTCTGAAAATCCTACAAGTTTTCCAATAATATATCCTCTTGTATTGTCTGTGTCAAACCCCTTCAAACATACAATGTCTCTATCATTTACTACTACATGAAGTATTGAACCTATGGTATATGTGTTTTCTTGCTTGCTTTCCTTCTGCCCTTTCTCAACATATATGTATATTGCTCCTGCTAATATTACGGTAAATACAATCATAACTACAATACCATAAAGTGGCTTTATTTCACCCTTCATTTTCATCCCTCCTTTTCACTTCTATTGATATATTTTTGGCAAGAATAATATCAAATAAGATTGCACATGGAATGAAAAAGAAAAATACTATTTCTGGTTCTCCAGTTAAAATATTCAAAAACCATAATATAGTATCTATCCATGTTATTATTCCTAAATATAACATTAAAGCCAATGCAAAACATTCAAGCACATCTAATTCCTTTAAAAAGATATGAAATAATAGTGTTACAACTAAACAAAATGGCATTAACCCTGAAATCCATGCCAATACTATATCCATTTTATCCCTCCTTTTCCTCCATAACATCTTCTATTTCTTCAGCAGTTACGGCATGAATGTTAAAGGCAAATCGCAATGCTCTTGCCAAACTTCGTGTCTCTGCCATCTCTATTACTTTTGGTCTTAAATTCCCTGAAACTGATAGTGGATGAGCAGAACCATGAGCAGTGAAAGTTTTTCCATCTGCTCTTACAACTGTTGTTTTTGCTATGCACAAATAATCCTTGCTGTGTATGTCTGCTGGCTCGTCATAATGTTCTGGGTCTTTTGGGTCATCTACCTGCTTTGGCAAAATCTTTTCTGGCTCTTTTAAAATCTCTGTTTTCCAATCCCTTATGGCATTTGCACGCTGGACAACATCAATAATGCCCTTAATATTTGGTGCTGGTCTGTTCTTTATAACTTCTATAAATTCTGGCTTAATGTAGTATTTCCTTCCTTCCCATTCAATGAAAAAGTCCTGTGGAGAAACCTTAACAACTTCTTCACCTTCAACATAATCTGGTATCAATAATACCTGTTCTCTCCCTTCATCATCAACTATTGTGATTTCCTTCGGATTTTCTGGATTTGCCTTTGCCTGCCCTTTCTGCATTGCTCTAAACGCCTTATATTCCACTCTCTCCTCAACCTTCAATTTGCTACCCTTCTTTGGATAAAATACTCCCTTCGGATTTTTTGAAAAATCAACAAAAATTGCTTCATCCTTACTTATCTGTTTAACAAAAAGGTCGCTACGCTTCTCTGTTTGCTTAAATCCAAGCATATTTAATGCTGTTGCCAGTATAGTTCTATCCGCCTCGTTATCCCAAGTTAATTCCTTTTTCTCCTCCATTTTTTCCTCCTTCTTTTCCTTCTTTTCATCTTTTCCTTCAAACTTATCCAATCCCATTGTCATCCCCAAATCTATATCTAAATTTTGTATATAAATCTTTTCATGATTATCATTTACAATTTTCTACACAACTTTTACCGTTCCATACTATTCTTGGTATCTCTTTAATCAATCTATCAATGTCGTTATCATTTCCTATATTTCCGCTTCCTGCGTATTTGTGTCCTCCTCCATTGTAGTATTTATGCATTATCCTGCCGATATTAATGTCAAGGTCTCTATGACTTCTCGCTGTTATGATTGTTTTACTGTTGCCATATATGAGAAATACTGCCTTCTTGTTCTCTATCGCCATCCTGCTTGCGATACTTCCCGCTCTGCCAACTAAATCCATCGGTTTCATATTAACAATGATTACTTTCTCATCCTCATATTCTATGTTTTTCAAGGCAAGTTCATAAAGCATGTTTCTTTCTTCCTCGCATTTATTTCCTCTCTCAATCACTTCCTCTATTTCTGATGGCATTTTTCCATCTGCAAGTTCTTTTACAAGTTTTAATCTGAAAATATCATCATCTGGCTCATACGCCAATGCCTTCCTCAATGTCTCCGCTTCCTCATATAGTGGGTCAAGTTTTGCCAGCATTATGGTTTTATCACATGCACTGCCAATCTTTTCTAATGGGGTCAGCACATGGAAATAGTATGCTGTCAGTGTGGATGCAGAATAATTGGTATCAATAACTCCTTCATATCTCCCTTTTATTGTCAATGATTGAAAATGATGGTCTATGTAAATAACCCTCTTGTTGCTCCCCCTTAAATATTCAAGATATGCTTCTATGTTTCCATTATATGCTATGTCTATAATATAGATGTTATCAAATGATGGCAGTTCTCCATTTCTAAACAATTCCTCAAATCTATGCTCTATATTGAATGGCTGTGCAAACAAAATGATTGCATTCTCGTCTAATGCCTGATAGCAAATAGCACAGGCACACACGCCATCTCCATCTCCATGAGATATAATTAGGTTCTTCATGGTTATCACCCTATGTAATTTATGTATGCCTTCTCATGCTCCTTTCCACTCCTCTTTCCGCTGTTAAACCACTCATGAAAATTGTTGAAATCATGGATTAGTGCATTGATGACAAAATAACACTTTTCACTTTCCGTGAATTTTAGTTTTCTCATCTTTCTTTGCATCTTCTCTATCCATTTTTTATCAATCGGCTCTCTATTCCTTCCATTCATTATACACAATATATCAAGATATACAAGTGCAATGGATAACAGGTCATCATCATACTTCTTTGCAAAACTCTTTACAACTCTCATAAGAAACTCGTATGTTGTTGCCATGTTAGGTGCATCATTCAATTCTTTCGTGATTGTAGTTATTTTCTTATCAAACTCCTTTCTGTTTTTTGGTTTTTTCTCCCATACTCCTTCTCCTTCCTTCTTATTTGCGAATATCTGTAAATAAATGGCAGTATCATGCACAGTTAGAAAATATCTTACATCACACAATATGCACACTTAACCACCCCCCTAATTCCTGAATGGCTTTATAGCATCCTTAACTCTTTCAAGTTCCATGTATTCAAGTATTTCGTCTCCGCCTTCCTCAAATTTCACTCTTGCAAGAATAAATCTGCTTTTCTTCTGCCCTCCTATCCTGTATATCATCCATTCTATCCGCAATGATTTAGGCATAACTACGTAGTATGGCATGCCACAGTATTTGCACCCAAATAATATCCTTCGCTTGCCTTTGAATAATGCTGTCCTGCTTTCTCCTACTAATGGCTTTCCACAGTATGGACAGTTTCTCAACCTTCCATGCTCCTTTTTCAAATCCATATTGTATGGACATCCATCGCAGGCGTATCCAAGATTGCAGATGTATTTTCCATTATTATGGCATCCATTTTCATCAATAAACGGCACATCAACCTCCCTACCATACTTATCTATTACCTTCATTTTTCATCCCTCCTTTTTTCCCTTAACATTTTTTCCGCTTCCAAAAACTTCTTTCTTGTTTCTTCAATTTCCTTCATGTTAAAGTTTCTGACTATTAAAGGAAGTTCTATAATATTTGATGGCAATATGCCAGTGCCAATTATGAAAACCTTTAGCATGTCAATAAATTCTTGGTCAAGATGTGGTGGTGTCCAACTTCCGCTTCTGCAAAAGAAAATTCCTTCCACTACCTGATTGAATTTTGGCAAATCCTCAAAGAACACGTGCCTTATTGTTGCTCTCTGCTTTATCTCGTTTTTAATAGCACTGCTAATCTCTTTGAACATTTCTTCTTTTGATTTCGCACTTGGATACCATTCTCTCTCCCACTTTGGCACAACATGATATATTTCTATGCCTCTCTTTATCTTTGTTAGATTAGCCAACCAGTTCCCGCATGTTATTTCATCGCTATCATCATACATATCATGGTGTGCATCAAGATGTATCATTACATTTGATTGCATCTCTTTAAAGAAATGATATGCATCTCCATGACTTTCTGCTATCATCATTCTTGTCCTATCATTGAATTTTAATCCAAGTTCTCTGAATTTGCTTAACAACTGTATGGGTTCAAAGTCAGCATGTATTTTAGGGTCGGTTTCTTTTATTATATCTATTCTGGAAGTAATGTATCTTACATACCATGCCTTGTAAGCATATAGTCCTGCCTGTCCTCCATTCTCATCACCATGCCCCCAATCCCAAGATTTCAATTCTCTTACAAAATAATCAAAATCTACACTTACCAATATCACTTCAACCACCCCTTTCTTCTATACCATTCCTCCTCCTTTTTTTCTAACCAGAACCACAGGAATAAGATTATCCAATAGGCGATTATACCAAAGACAGTTATCAACACGATTTTGATAGCACTCACGTTTCACCACCCCCTTTCATCAGCGAGGAAAATACAGATTTTGAAGTTTCTATAAATTTTGTAAAATTTATAACATTATCACTAAATTCTTCCAGTGGTTCTGTTGATGCGTCGCCGACTTGCAATGCGACGACTTTGAAGTTCAATTTCTTTTTAACTGCATTAAACTTTATTAAAAAGTTCTCTCCTACCCTGCATTCACCATCTGTTATGAAAACAATATCCGCATTCTCATTCACATGGGATAATGCTCCTTCCAATGGTGCTTCAAAATTTGTTCCGCCACCAAAATGCATGCTTGCAATATTTACAATGTCATCTACTTTTGGCTTTTTGTTTCTATCAAATGAAAATTCCTTCTTTACATTTGCCTCAAACAAAATCAAATGATATTTTCTATTCTCTCTTACTGCCATCTCAAGTATTGCAAGAGCCAACGCTTTCGCATATATCTCTCTGGAGATTTCATCATATAATTTTAGGTTCATACTGCCCGAACAATCAAGGCATACTATGATGTTTCCTTTGCCCATTTTCTCTTTGCTTCTCAATGAATATTCAAGCAAACTGCCCTCTAAAAATCTCTTGTAAAAGTCCTTCTTCAACACTGGATGCTTCATTTTTAATACTTCGCATGGCAATATCTTTCCTAAATCCCTGCCAATATCAACAGAATATACTTCGGATGTCCCATGCTTTATCTCTCTCCTCTTTGTTTCAACAAATACATTCTTTAATTTACCCAACTCCCTTACAAGTTTAAACAGTTTCTCATTTGTTAGCAGATAGTTAGCAAGGGCTATTCTCTCATCTGGATTAACCCTCTGCATCTGCGATGCCTCACTTCCCCACATCAATGCATTTGTTGTTTCATGATATTCTGCCATCTTCTTTGTTGCATTTTTAATTGCCTGCGATACTGTAATTTGTGAAATGTTCTTCATCGCCTGCTCCGCCTGCTGTTGTATATCCTGCATTATTTTTTCCATTTGCTCTGCTAATTGTTTTCTCTCCTTCTCCTTCTTTGCATTTGCAAAATCTTTCATCAAATCAATCAACTGCTGTCTCTGTTCTTTCAATTTAAGCATCTGTTGTCTGAATTTCTTATCTCTCTTTGCCATCTCCTTCAACAGTTCAGCACTGAAGTATGTTGTTGCAATTGCAGAATTTACCTCATCCAGTTTTGTCATATTTCTCATTTTACGCCAGTTCTCATTTTTCTGTGCTTTTTGTATCATCTCTTTATGCACTCTAAACTCTGGCTGTATTTTCTCATCATCTAAAAACTTTGGACTATACTTAAAGAAGGAATAAAAGATGTCCTGTTGCAACTCCTTTATGAATGGATAATGATAATTTTTATCTGCTATCCCAATCTGAAAAGCATTCGGATTATCTGTTGGTAAAATTATGGGTTCTCCAGACGCTAAACTGCATACATTTTGCATTTGCTCGCATTTCTCAAACATTTTATCAAAAGTCATCTTATCAAAAGCATCATGCTCTACTGTATTCTTTGATAAATTAATTATTCTGTTCAAGATGCCATCCATCAAGTTATCTGTTTCAATCTTTTTCATTAACATTTCCTCATTCCTCCTTTACTTTTATCTCAATTCTTAAATCTCTATATCTTAACGTTTTCATATTCTCTTTTAAATATTCATCTATCTTCCTTATGTCATTTGTTTCGAGTATTGTTGTATTTTCATCCTTTTCACTTAAATATTCTACTAATTCATACAGTATTTCCATTTTTATCCCTCCTCATGCTATCATCATCTCCTGTAATTCTCTCCTCAAGTTTTCTATGTCCTCCAAAATCTGTTCTTTTATTTCCTCTGTTGTCCTGTTTATTAACAACTTTAACTCCTGTATCTTCTCGTTTATCCTTTCATCTCCAATTACATTTAACTCCTCAAATTTTTCAAGCAGTTCTTCAAGTTTCTTTCTGCTTCTCTTTGATGGCACATCTGACTTCAACTTTTTAACATGATTGAAAACTGCCTCTGCCATCTGGAGACATATTGCATAATAGATTTTTTCATACAGTTCTCCACGCCTTTTTAGTTCTGCAACTGGCAATGGTATGGCAACCAGCGATGCATACAACTCTGGATTTATTTGCTTCATTTCCCTGTCCGCTATCTCTACTATCTTCTTTATCTTCTTCAATGCTTCTTCTGTTGCAAAATGCAAATCAAAGAATTTTGCTGTATGCTGGTATGCCTCCCTCCTCCTTTTTTCCCTGATATAGTTAATCTTCTGCCTCGTCTCCTTGTCATATTTTAGCACAATTTCTCTCTTTCTTTCATCTATCTCTCTCGTGCTTTCTACCACTTCATCATAACTCATATAAACCTTAACTAAATATATAAGAGACATCAGACATCACCCCCATCATTTTCACTCTCCCTCTTTTTTATAATGATTTCCCAACGCCCAAATATAAGGAATAATCCTGTAATTATCATGTATAAGATGCCAAACCAGTTAGGAACATCCTCCCTCCCTGCTAAAGTTAAAATAAGGAGGGCGAGAGACATAACCATCCAAACTCGTGTTATAAAGTTCATCTTTATCCCTCCTCCTCAAATCCCCAAAAATCCCTCCTCATTTTCTTTATCATATACTTTATTCTGTCATGCACTTCTTCCAGCGATTTTGCATTCTTCTTTATCCTGTTTGCTGTTTCAATGAGTTTGCTTGTATCTTTCTCAAGAGCAAGCAACTTCTGGTAAATCTCAAAAACATCGGGTTCTAACTGCTCATATTTCTCTATCTTCTTCTCCAAGTCATCAAGCATCGCCATAAGTTCTCTTGCTTTCTCCTCAAACGGATTGCTAATTTGTAGCACTGTGGATGCCACGTTCTGGATTTCCTGTGGTTCATTCCAAAGCACATACTGTAATATCTCCAAATCATCCGTATCTGCCTTCGTTTTGCCATTCATCAATGCATAAGCCCTGATGATGTCCATGCTCTCCTTCTTCCTCCTATCGCTCACAAATACGCCCTTTTCTCTCACTGCTCTAAAAATCTTTATGGCATCATCAACAACATAATCAATATCAACACGACTTACAAGTGTATGCAGTTTTTCAAGTTCATCAAGGGTTATCTTTGTTTTTGGTTCATATTTATCCTCAAGTTTTAACAATCTTCTTTCATTATCAATATCGCTGATTGGCTTAACTAACTTCCTCAAGTGTAATCTGTCATATAATGCTGACAGGTTCTCGTCGGTATCTGGAAGTTCATTGCTTGCTGTGAAAAGAGAAATTAATGGCACTGCTATCGGTTTTGCATCATTATCAAACAAACGCTCATTGATGATTTTGAGTAAAGAATTGAGGATGCTACTGTTTGCCTTAAAGATTTCATCAAGGAAGGCAATATGCACTGTTGGTAATTTTCCCTCAATTACTCGCTCATATCTCCCCTCTTCCAACGCCTTAATGTTAGGCGGACCGAAGATTTCATCTGGCGTAGTGAATTTTGTCAAGAGCCAATCAAAATATTTAGCCCCTTCAATATGCCCTGCCACTGCCCTGCACAACATACTTTTTCCTGTGCCTGCCTCTCCAAGCAGATATACATGCTTTTTAGATAGTATTGCTGTTATCATTATGTCTATTTCCTCTTTCCTTTCAAGGAAGTATCCGTTTAACTCATCTCTTATCCTATTTACCTTTTCCACCAATTCCTTCAACTTTTCACCCCCTTTCCTTTTTTCACTACAATTATCTTATCTATATTTCTAACATACCTTACATTTTTGTTCAAGCATCTAACATAGATTTCCCCGTTCCAACCAACTACAAATCCATTCAGATAGAGTTTCTTTGCAACCTCAACTGGGGTATTCTCATAGCACTCCACCCTGCCCTCTGTGTATTTTTTAATTGTTCCAGACAAACCATAGTCAATATGTTTGATTTCCCCAAGTATTTTGCAAATTCTTCAAGATTTTCAAACTCCCTCTTTATTGACAGGAAAATTGATGGCTTTACTGCTGTTCCAGATGGAAGGAAATACATGTAGTCCCCAAATGTTCCCTCGCCTTTCAAAATCAATTCCTTCAAAGTCATTTTATCTTTTCTATATTTTACAAATTCTTCAAATTTTGTATATTCTATGGCATGTTTTAATCTATTTAACTCATTTTGGAGTTCGTTTCTCTGCTTGGACAACTTGTCAATCTTTTCTTCAAAGGGTTTCATTGCTTTTTCCATCTGGCTTTGAAGTATCAGTATCTCACCGTCAATTTTGCTTATTTCCTCCTTTAGTTCTTTAATCCTTATCATAGTTCCAACCTTGTTTATCTTCATGAGGCAACACCCCCCGCCAACTTCTCCCATTCCTCTCTATTTACAAATTCGGCATTACAATCTTCACACCAAACTTTTACTATGATGCCATTGTATGTTGCAAGAAAACTAATTTGCTCATGTCCATTCGGGCATATCCATCTGTCTTTTTCAAATTTCCATCCTTTCTTCTCCGCTTCCTTCTTCACTTCTTTTGGAATGATAATCATAACCTCTCCTATCTCATCTCCTATCTGTATCCCTGTCTCCTTTACCTTTTCAAATATATCCTTTAGTGGCATCCTCTCATCTATCTTTTTATGCTCAAGATATTCGATAAGGTATTTTGCATATTCAGTGAAAAACTCATATTCTCCTATCTTAAATGTCTCCCTTCCTTCCTGCCTCGCCTTCTCATATTCCTTCTTTAAATGCCTAACTAATGGTTCTTTCATTTTTTCAACCCCACCATTCTTCCACAATTTGGACATTTGATTTTATCGCCAAGATAAAGGTTGGCTAATTCTCTATCCGTAATGTGAAATTTTTTACCGCATCTTCCACATACTACTCTCATCATTTTTCTCCCTCCTTTCTACTCAAAATTTCTTTCAATTCGTCCAACATGCCTGCTTCTTCAAACTTTTTATATATCCATCCAACATCAAAAACACATAACTTCTTTATGTCAAGATAGCCACTTTCAATCAAAAATTCTATAACATCTGCTGTTGCATTTCTAAACTTTTTGTCAAGCCCTTTGTTATAAAAGGTATCCTTGCTTACAAAAGCATATTCATTTTCACTCCCATAACCAAGAGAATTTCTCATTACAAATCCTGCTACAATTTTACATGCAAAATTATCCAGCATTATCTCCGCCTGCTTGCCCGCTGGAAATTCCACGTATTCCTCCTCACTTACACAAACCAGCACATACTCCTCTCCCATCTTCATCCCTCCTTTTCAACATGCTTTTTTGCATTATTCATAAAAAGTTCGTTAGACATGCGTATTAGGACATCAAGGAGTTCATCTTTGCTATCAAAATGTTTCTTATCAAAGAATTTCCTTATATCAACATTTTTATCCTTATCCATCAAGTATATTCTGTATAGCCCCTGCCTCTTTTTCTCAAGAACGATGGCATTTCTGTTTATCTTTTCCATATCAAATGCTTCATTCAGTATCTTTATGTCTCCTCCTCCAAGTTCTACTATCTGCTCTCTTGCAAAGTATGGTTCTTTGAAGTCATTTGCCTCTATATCAAATTCAGTTTCTATGAAAATCTGTGTTTCATTGTCTTCTCCAACCTTGTATTCCTCATCTCCTATCCTTTCGTTTATTCTGCGTATAAATTCATCCCTTTTCTCCGCTGTGAGTTTATACTCCTGTAAGTCGTTAATTAAGTCATCCTCAAAAAGTTTCATACTGATGCACTCGAATGCTGTTGTGATGAGTGTTCTATCTATATTGGAAGTATCTATTACGCCTTTATCCACGTATTCCTCATTTCCGCAAAAATCAATCCATGCAAGGCATTTCTGCCTGTCAAAGCCACAAACAAAGTTATCCACTTCTTCATGAATTATCTCATGAATGGCATTGCTGTTAAAGTCGTAGGGAAAGTCCTCCTCATTCAACTTCTCCAGTTCTTCTTTCGCCCTTATCAATACATTTTTCACCAAACCCTCAAACTCTTTCTCCAGATTTTCCACCATTTTCATCACCAATTACTATATGCAATTCGGCTATATAAATTTTTTCTTTCAGCAGTGCAATCTTTTTATTTTACATTTTTTACAAATTTTATAAAATCCATTGCCATAACACAAAAAATTTGTATAAATGCCCGTTCAACTCCACACAACCCGTCTTGTTCCGCTCACTTTCTTTTCAAGAAAATCTTTATGAAAAACTTTTCGCCATCCGCCTGCCCATAATGTGCCATCGTCATCAAATCAAGTTTTACCTTATGCAAAACATCTTCAATATTTTCAAATTCAGTTTCAAGCATAGCCATTAACTCATGGTTCTGGACAACAAAAATATATCTACCTTCATCAAATTGTTTGTATCTCTTTTCCCGCTCCAGTTCAAGCGGTGTGCTTTCCATCTTCAATCAATTCCTTTCCGATAGGGGTTATTTCATATATACCTTTCTTCTCTCTTTTTACCAACCCAAGAAAACGCAACTCCTCAAGAGTATGCACTGCTTTCCAAAATGTATAATTTAATTTATGCCTTATGAATGCCAGTTTTGTTTTTTTGCCACGCTCACTTAACAGTTTAAGAATTTCAATGTGATTATCCGCCAGTTTCAGCATGTCTGGTTCTAATGTTATTTCTCCAGTTTCCTCAATTTTTTTAACATCTATGCCATCTGCTATTTTATACATTCTATCTACAACTTCAATTATGCCCGCTCTTTTCAGCATATTAACGCTTTTCCACACTGCACTTTTATGATATTCTGGAAGTTCAGGAACAAGCATACCTAAAGTTATCATTTCATTCTCTTTGATTTTTTTGATTATTTGTTTATCTATGTCAGCAATTCTGACTACAATTTTATTCATAGTTTGTAAATACAAATTGCATATATAAAAATTACCTTTTTTACCATCATCAATTTTCATACAAAAATAAAAAAGAGGGAGGAGGGGCGGGACAGTTATACGTATGCCACTAACCCATCATGCAATCTTATTTCATCAATGCATTCTCTACAAAGTAATTTGCCTCTAAACACTGCACAATCCCTTTCTTTATAACACCTTTCACAAATTCCATGAATATCATAGTATAGTTTCTCCAACTCCTCTAATTCCTCTGGAGTTAAATCCTCAAACCCATCCATTTTATCTACCTCCTTATTATTTCATATTCCTCACTTTCGCATTTAGGACATCCAGCATACAATTTTCCATCGTTATAGTCATATTCAGCCATATACACCTTCCCACAGTTTAAACATCTAACTTCCACCAGTTCCTCCATTTTTATCCCTCCTTTTCAATTTATCCTTTATCGCCTCAAACAGTTCTTCATAAGTTATGCTTCCCCTGTATTCTACGCCATCATGAGTGAATAGAAAGTATATTCGCTCATCGTTATGATTATAGTTTTCATCTGTATCTGGATATACTGCAACAAGTTCAACCATTTCAATCACCCCATAAATCCTCTTTCGTTCATGAAATCTCTTATTACTTCATTCACTTCATCATGCAATCCATCATCATTCCATTCCTCTATTATTTTTCTGTATTCTTCCTCGTCAAGTTCTTTATCAATCACATTTTCCAAGTCCTCCTTATCATACCAGTTTGCTATCAATATGTAATTTGAAAGATAGCATAATGCTTCATGGAAATCTTCATTTACTATCGCTGTGAATATCTTTTCAATGTCTCCTTCCTTGTCAAATGCATAGTCAATAAAGCCAATCATGAGTTCTATTGTTTCCTCTTTGCTCAATCCATGTTTATCTGCGAAGTTCTGTATATGTTCATCAAACTCCTCCGCTATTTCTGGTGTCTCTTTACCAAATCTTTTCTCTAAATTTCTTCCTATCACCATATTTCATCACCAATTTTTATATGCAACCTACATATATAAATTTTATGGCAAGCAACACTACGTCAGCCAGCAGAGACGTGCTGTTCATAATCTCAATTTTTCAAAATCACATACAAGAAAAATGTAAAATTCATAAAATTTGTAAAATTCACATAAAAATAAAAAGGGAAAAGGGTTGTTTAGAGTTCGTCAATCTTCTTCTGCACTTCAGCAAGTTCCTGCAACACTTTTGTCTTCTTTTTCAGAAGTTCAACATATTCTTTTTTCACATGGGGTTTGCATGGTATGTCTGCAATGGCTCTTTCAATCATTTCGTCAATGCTCATATCTGGGTATTTTCTCTTGTAATACTGCAACCTCGATAAAAAATGATTACATTTGTGGCAAGCATTGAAAACTCGCAGTGGCGACAGGCATAATGTGGGATTATCCTCCGTTATCTCCTTCAAACTCACAACTTTAGTTTTCATCTTTATCATCCTCCTTTTTGCTATCCTCTACTTTTTTTATTATGAAAACTCCTCCTGCCATTTTGCCATCTTTGATGCTCAATAGTGGGAGTATGTCTCCATAGTAATCTCTATTGAATGGGTTGCAATCTTTACATAAAAACTTCGCTTTTATTATCGTGTATATTGTTTTATACTGTCCTCTCACTGTTGCCAATCGCTCAACCTTTTCCCTTCCACAGACAATACAGAATTTATGTATCTCAACAAAATCCAATCTCTTTCCCTTTTTTATGTCTTTTTCATCTACCATTTTCATCACCAATTTTTATATGCAACCTACATATATAAATTTTATGGCAAGCAACACTACGTCAGCCACCATTATTCTACCCCCCATACAATTTATCTCCGATTATCTCTTTTATTCTCTCAATATCTTCATCTTTTACAGGATAAAATCCGCTCATGTTTATCATGCCATTTCTATCTATTATTTCAAATAGCAACTTTGAAAGTTTCTCGCTTTCCTCATCTGTTAATTCCACATCATGTTTTACTGGTATTGAGAAATAGCCAATATCAACATATTTGCCTGCTGGCGATATGTCTGGCATACTGCCATATCCAAGCCCCCATTCTGCCTTTTTTAGCACGCCATGACAGTTCCAAACATCAATTTTCCATGTTGTTTTCAATTCCTCCGCATTTGGCAACCATGTTATTTCACATTCAAATTTATTTTCATCAATCTTTTTTCTAATGTATATTTGCTCTATGCCTCCTTCCATGAGCATTTTATCTATTTCTTCATTTGTCAAAACCTTAATTTCCTTTCTTCCCTCCATTTTTATCCCTCCTGCCCAAAATCATCAGGATTAAACCCTTTTGCATACAATCCAACACTGGAAAGCATTTCTCCCTCAATCAGGAAATGAAATGTTATGCCTACCAGTTTCACATCATCTGTTTTGAACATCTTTTTAAATTGCTCTTTTTGTTTCTCTATGTATTCCTTTGGCTCGCCTTTCAGGTGCAACTCCTCAATCTCTTTTATCATTTTTATCCCTCCTTACTTTTAACAAATCCTTAAACTCTTCAATATCCAATACCTCGTTTTTACTGTATATTTTGTTGTAATGTTTTCTGCATACCTTTATCATTTCTCCGCTGTGGCAACTTCTAACTTTTATTAAGTCATCATGCTTTTCTGCACATAAATCGCATCTCTGTTTAGTTTTATAGTAATGCAAAACTTCGTATAGTTTTGCAACACCGAATTTATCTACCATAATTATATAATTCACTGTGCCACCCCCTTTTGCTTCTCATACAGTTCAAAAACTTCTGGCGGTGCAACTTCAACAGGTATAAAGCCACCAAGCACCAAACCCAGTTCATCCATATAGTAAAAAATTTCTTTGCCTTTTATTGCCTCTACCTTCACAGTATGCCCGTTTCCTATTACGCCACCGAATGCACTTTCCAACGCTCTTGCCGTCGGTGTATTGTCGCATGGTATCCTTACTATCCCTCTTTCTTCATCGTCTATTACTAACGTTGCCAATCCAGACATCCAACTACCTTCAAAATCAACTATTTTTCCCTTACCCAGTTTCACCACACTCTCCATTTCCATCACCAATTTTTATATGCAATTGCGATATATAAATATATCGCCAGCACGGAAAAGTATCCCGCCCTACTCCGCATGCTGGTTCAAAGATGCAATTTACTACTTTTTTGCCTAATTTTATAAAATTTATAAAATGTAAAAACCACTGGAAAAAATCGTCATGTAAATTTAACCCAATAAGGGCAAACTCCACGATTATAATTTTCACACGCAGTTTTTGTGTTAATGTTAAACTTTGCAATTTTTAATTTTCCATTTTTTAAATCATGATAGACAATAACATGCTCATAAAAATTGTAAAATTTGTAAAAACATTTTACAAAATTTGTGGAGGATTGAGTATCTCACGTCTTCCACGCATCCCGCCTCTCGCCTGCCCACCGCCTGCAAACTCCTCCACGGTCCCCCATTCTATCCTCATTTTCATAAATTCTCATGCTATTTGCCATAAAATTCATAAAATCTGTAAAATAGAAAAAGAAGGGTTTAGATAAGGTATTGCCTCCTTTTTATCAACTGCCTTGCTAATTTATCAGTTAAATCCCTCATTATTGCTGGCAACTCACTAACGCTCTTTATGAAATAACAATACTCACTTCCATGATAATACTCAACTTCTATATTTATCTCAACTGTTATTACATCCATCTTGTTTAATTCTTTTATCAGTTTCTCCGCCTCATTAACATCGAACCAATCGCCATCAGTTATTGTTATAACCATTATGGGCTTTTTGTATTTCCTTCTCATTTCTCTAACTTCTCTTACAATATTTCCTAATGAAAGAGATGCCCATGTTCCTCCTCCCACAGATAGGTATGGTATATGCTTATCCTCCCAATCCTTGTATAACTCCGCAATATCACTAAACCCAACAACTTTTACTTTGCTCTTTGTTTTCTCAAAAGCCCTCAATATTACTTTCGCCATGCTTCTAACTGCCAAAATCTTTTCACCACGCATACTTCCACTTGTATCCACATTTAAGAATATTCTAAACTCTAACTCATTCATTTTGTTTGCTTTGAATTTCTTAAATATTCTTGTATCTCCGTTATGCTCACTTTTCATAGCATGTCTGATATTAACCCTTCCCTCCTTTTGCCTCATTACCCAGTGTGCCTTATATTCATTTACAACTTTGCTCAATATCTTCTCTACTTCCTCCCTTGCTCTTTCTTCTTCTGCTGTGAGCAACTCTTTATCTATCTCCAGTATTAACTCATAATCCTGTTGTATTTCTCCTTCAACATCCTCTTTTATTTCCTCCTGCATTTTTTCCATTTCCTCAATTATTTTATTTAACTCCTTTCTTTCATCCTCCTCATCCTTTTCACTGCCTTTATCTCCTGCCTTGCTGTTTTCACTATCCTCTAATTCATTATCCTTACTTCCTCCACTTGCCTTAATATCTTCCTCTATTTCCTCAATATCATCTTCCTCATTACCTTCGCTATCTTCCTCACTATCTCCTATTTCCTCTTCCTCCATATCGCCTTCCTCTTCCTTATCTCCATTACTGCCTTTTCCTTCCTCCTCTATTTCTTCCTCTTTATCTTCATCATTGCCAGCATTTCCATCAATATCTTTATCTTCCTCCTCTATTTCCTCCTCTATTTCCTCTTCTATTTCTTCAATATCATCTTCATCTATATCGCTAAAATCAACATCAATAACTCTTAATACCTTTTCATCCATATCTTGCCTGTATTCCTTTACTGCATCTCCTTCTTCCTGATAAGGAGTAAAGGTTGGCATAGCAACATTATTATCATGCTCCGCAAGTATATCGTATAACTCCTTCGCTATTGAAAGAGATTTTAACTCATATTCCTTCCTGTATTTCTTATATTTCAATTTCTTTCCATATTCCCTTGCCAGATTGATATATCTATTAACAATATCTATTATCTTCTTTGTTGTTTCCTTATCAAAAGTATTTGTTCTTCTCAATAAATCCATCCTAAACCTTTTTGGCAAATACACCTTGCCAATCTGTGGCAACCATAAGTTTTCCATCCACTCATACTTTAGATTTAACTTTCCTGTGGCTTTATTTAATGCTCTTTTTATTATCACTGTATTAATGTAAATGAGATATGGCTTGCACTTTGGATATACTTTAACTATGTAATTCTCAATTCTCATATCTTCCAGCATGTTTAATACATCAAAGAAATAGTAATAATCAATATCAAAATCATCACAGAATTTCTTTATTTGCCTCTTTGTGTATGTTGTAAATAATACATGAGCCAATTCATGATAATTAAGCCCCTTAATCATCAAAAGATAATCTTTCATATTACTTGCTTGTTCTTTGTAATACTCGATAGGAAGGAATATTACCCTTCCATCAGTGCAAGCACTATCGTAATTTTTTACTCTTAACAACTTCATGGATAATATGCAATCCAACTTCTCTAAAAATGCCCGTATTACTGCCCCTCTTATTCTTATTTCCTCCCTCATATTCCTCCCTCCTCAATATTGTTTTCCTCCTCTATTGCTTCCTCCTCATCCTTCTTACTTAATACCATGTCTAACGCTTCGCCTACTGCCTGCCTGTCCTCATAATCAAATTTATTCAATAGAATATGCTTCGCTATCTCATAGCCATACAATTCTATGTTTTTCTCAAATTGTATTAATGTCCTCGTGGATATTGTTTTATGCAACTTCCTTTCATTATACATAAACCTTATTCTCTTTGCAAAATCTATCAATTTTTCATTTTTGATTAACTTTGCCTCCAAGTTTTCATCATAATCAACATATAGTATTACATCAAATCTATCCTCTAATGCCTCGTTTAACTCCTGTGTGCCTGCGTAGTCAGGGTTCATGCAAGCAACTAACATAAAATCCTTGTGTGCCTTTACAATTTCACCATCCTTGCTCCTCAATACTATTTGCCTTCCATCATCCAATACACCATGAAGTATAAAGAGCATTTCTGGAGGAGATGCATTTATTTCATCTATAACTAAAACTCCTCCATGCCTCATAAATCTTGTAAGAAGTCCGTCAGCCCATACCCATTCATTGCCCACTCTAACCCATGAACCCAAGAAATCTTCTGTGGTTATCGCACCATCCATATTTACCCTGCCATAAGCATAACCACGCTCCGCACACCAATTCTTTATCATATATGTTTTACCGCTTCCCTTCGGTCCGACAAGTAAAACATTTTGCCCGTTTTCCTTTGCCTTATCCAGTAATTCAAAATCCTTTATGCCATTAAATTCTCTATGCACATAATCCTTATCCTTTTCAACTTTATAATCCTCCATATCATAGGCAATTTCATTTACTCCTCCAGTGAATTTTAGCCCTCCCGTTATTGCCTGTGGGGTTATGGCTTGCTGTGGCTGTGGCATAACTGCCTGTGGCTGTGGCTGTATTACATTACATGAATTTTGTAAATTTTGTGCAATAAAGATAGAAGTCCTTCCATCTATCTCTTCTCTAACCTTTCCTTCCATGATTAACTCCTTTACTGCCTTATATACTGTTGCCATGCAAAAGCCAGTGGCTTTTGCTATATCCTTTGCCTTCGCTCCTTCGCTTCCATGCTTCCTTATTTCCTCATAAACCCTTTCCACTATTACCTTTTTCACCATATCACCCCCTTATATCTTCTCCTGTCCATATACCAATACTTTCTTTGGCAAGAAAGATAATCTCTTTCTTGCCTATAAGTCCCGCCCACTCCTTAAACAACATTTCACCACTCATTCCATCACCAAATACTATATGCAATTGCCATATATAAACATTTTGTAAAATTCGCAAAATTTGTAAAATCCGCCATTTTTTATTTTTCGGGTAACCCGAAAAACTGTCGTGGTGCAACCTCTACTACGACAATTTACCTTACTCCTGTAAAATCCATGAATTTCATGAATTTTGTAAAATCCATAAAATGAGCCATGTAATATCACAAAATTTGCCAATGTGCCAAAGAACCGTTGAGCCGTTGTGCCGTCTTGCCGTTTTGTCGTTGCCCGACACATGGCGAGAGGATTTTCCCGAAGGTTTTGCGGATTAAAGGCGGAGGTAAAGCGGAGACAATGTTGAGGTAGAGCGGAGGTAATGCGAATTTTCGCATGAAGAATGCTAACATTATGTTTGCAAACTTTTAAATTTGGTGTTTTGTGAAAGTTTAAATAGAAATTGCATATGTATCTATTATGCCAAAGAAAGGAGAAAAATCTAAATCAAGAAATAATAAGAAACACCCTGATTTGATAAATTTTAGGTTGAAAGAACCGTATTTGTCAGAACTTATAAAACTTGCAGAAAAGGAAGGAAAATCACATACAATGATGGCAAAGGAAATAATATGCTCTTTCTTTGATAACATTAAGGAGAAAAGGAAAGATAAAGGAAAAAAGAATGTTCAACTCAAATTTACAAAAAATGTTATGGCAATACTGACATACTTTATGAAAAAACACGGTATAGAAGATTACAATGTTGCATTTAACTATTTGTTACTTCGTGGTATGCTACTTGAGATAAAGTTGGCTGAAGTTGATAGCATTAATGTTAGTGAAGTTTGGGAGGAAATGATAAAATTCAAAAGAATGATAAAAAGTTCATACATAAAGAAGTTAGCAACACAAAGGATAGAGAGAATACAAGAGGCAAACAAGGCACAGGTGGAGGCGTTATCAAAATATATAGATTGAAATAATTGATTGTTGTGCTTGTATTACAAGTCAATATAATTTTGTATTACAAAATAAATGTTGGTAGATGGATATTTGTATTACAAAATATGTAAGTAAATTATTGCTTGTATTACAAAATATACATGTTGAGTTAATCAGTAAAAAATTTATTTGATTACCTATTCTTTTATCATGCCTTTAGATAAAGGACTACTTGTATTACGATTAAGGAACTCACAAAGAAATCTCAAGTTGTGGAAAAGGATATTAATAAATCTGTATATACTTGGAGGATTTGATGAACCAATAGACATGATAACTCTCATGAATGCCTGTTATGATGGAAAACTTGATGCATATAGACGTAGGAGTTTGTATGGAACTGTTTTAAGGGTTGTTGAAAAATTAAGGATAGATGGCAATGTTATGAGATACAACAATCCAGTTAGATACAAACTTATGTATAGCAGGAGAACAGCAAATCATCTTGCTACAATAGCAAGAGAACTTGGATTTCCAAATGCAAGAACAGAGGATTTCCTCTAATTTGTGTTGAACTTTTCCTCCTCTATTTTGTTTAACAATTCTCCTATGCCTTTCAGTTCTTCTCTCACTTTTTGTATCTGCTTGCCACGATAGAACCTCTTTGTTATATCAATATTTGAATGTCCAAGCAAGTCAGAAGTCCCCTCAAGAGACAATCCTAATTTATGTCCATGAGTTGCTATCGCCTTGCGTATCTGGTGTGGCGTGTAATACACAAATTCAACCTTTTTGTTGCATACATCACATCTCACACTATTATTTTCTGAATTTCCACTGCCTATTTTACCACAATTTCTGCATATCCACAAGCCAGCATAATCGCATACCCTTCTCAAAATCCTTTCCGCATTCCTTGTGTTAGCCCTTCTATTTTTCTTTATCCTATCCCATGATAAGTTTTCAGAATATACATCCTTACCATACCTGAATAAAAATTCGTTAGAGTGCCTTTTTATAAGATATTTTTTCACTATATATTCATCATCAACTTTTTCTCCATTCTTTTCCAACTTCTCTTTTATTTCGTTATACTCCTTCAGGTATTTTATCTTTATATGTTCTATAATCAGTTTGGCAACCATGTCTATTATTGGAACTTCAATGTATTTCTCTCCTTTTACGAACACTTTTATCAATCTATTGTCCAAATCAATATTTCCTAATTTCAAACCGTAGAACTGACTACGCCCTCCTGTTGTGGCGAGAATGTAAATAAATAACTTTGTTTCCAAATCCATTATAGATGCTGTTCTTAAAATCTGTAAAAAATGCTCAAGTGGTATCGGCTTAAATCCTCCATTGTATCCTTTTTTTGATAAAGTCATTCTTACCGTATTTACTTTTTCATGCAATCTTGCAAAATGTTCATCTGTTGGATTTCTTTCATAATTCAATCTAATCCACGTTTTCACTGCTGACATTTTTTTGATTACCATTTTTTTGCTATATCCCTCATCCTCAAGTTTATTTCTATAAAGGATATAATCAACTTCATCTATATCCTCTATCCTCTTTTTACCCCTGCTTTTTACAAATTCCAAGAATTTTCCAAGTTCAATTGGATAATAATACACTGTTTCAGCACTAAAACCATATCTATCAAGCATTGAACGATAACTCTCACAAATCTTAACAATGTTCATCACATAAATAATCTGTCGTAGTATATAGTTTTTTTCAAAGCCCCATAATCCAGCATATCCAACTTATCCAACTTTTTTACAATTAAATTTACACAACGCATTTTTATGCTAATTTTTATAAAATTTAGAACTTTTAGCACTGCTATAAGAAAAACCCTTCACAGAACGCAAAATTTACACGAAAAGTAGGGGGATAACGCATTAAATTAGAGCCATTATAATCTAAAATGGTTTTGGTGATTTATTGAGCATCTCCTTGCTCTCATTAATTCCTTCTTTTAAAACATCATCAATATCATCATGAACAGTTACGTCCTTCACAAATTCCGAAGTTATAATCCATATATTATAGTCATCATCCCAATCTATATTAACTTCAACATTACCTCTTTTTATCGGGAATTTATCTATCCACTCTGCTATCTTATCATTTACAATTTTATATTTTTCACTTGTTAATTCGCCTCTTTTAATTCCTAATCTTTTATCAAGTTCATATAAAACAGCACCTTCACCAATTACCTTTTCAGTTGTAACATGCATATTCGCAGAACCATCAGTTGCAATTTTAAATATGCCAGTAAAACTATCATCGACATTCTCATACAATGAAATATACTCCCTATATTTACCGATATTATTGCTCAATTTCTTCAGTATATTTTCTTTCATCCATTTTGAAAATTTAACAAAATCATCAGCATTTTTTAGGATGCAAACAATGTCAATACGGCTTTCCTCTACTTTACCTCCAAGTTTTCTGCATTCCTTCCTAAATTCATCATCAATAATTTTCATATTAAATTCTGGTTTTATTGATGCCATGTATAACATATTTGAAAAATATATTTAAATTTTGGTGGGAATACTGGGAAACTCACTATAAGAACTCTATGTATGTATTGTTTTTATCAACATTTATTACCATATCAAATCTATTGATTTTCATTTCCCCTTCTACTTTACTCATAGCACCTACATTATCAAATGTTATTTCATCTGCTCTGCCCCCGCCTGCTCTGAACTTTTTATACAATCTTGTAGTTCCAAAGGTCTTTATTGTATTTCTTTCAAGTATAGGTCCGAATAATTTTGATAATCCTTCGAGTTCCTTTTCCTTTGGTTTTTTCTCAACATATACATCTATTTCATCTCCTACTAATCTTATCTCATCAACATCAACTGCCTTGTCCAAAAGACATGAAACCGTTACTATCCTTCCACTTTCTGTATCCTGAACATCAACCCTTACATGACCTCCAATCTTATTGCAAAAATTTATGGCATCGTTTGCAGTATTTCTAACATCAATATTTAATTCTTCTAACAAAATTTTTGCCATAATATCATAATCAGTTACACTGATTTAAATTTTGGTGGGAATAACGGGAAAATTTTTAAATTAATCTTATTTATAAAACTGATGAATGATTATGAAAGCAGTGATTACATACCCATTGATATAAGAAAGGTTAAAGATAAAAACAGAGTTTATCTTTCAGATGACCTTATGAAATTACTTGGACACCCTGAAATAATAGTATATTCAAAATTGCAGGTTAATGGAGATGTTAAGATTGTTGTTAATAACGCTCATAGTAAAGTTGTTGGAAAAGAAATAGATGCTGTCAAGGTAGATGGTAGGCAAAGATGCACAATAACAAAGAAAGTCAGGGAAGAACTTGGCATTGATGACAGGAAAAATAACAACTTTGTGGGTTTCTTCCTTACAAATGCTAAAGATAAGCGTGTTGTAGAAATAATTAATATCGCTCATCTTGGTAAAAGGGTGAAAGAAGATGTATGAGAAATATAAGTATAATGGTAGGGCAGATAATGGTATTCAGTTATTGAAGAATGCAAAATATATGATGAAAAATGCATTTCAATATTTGATACGAGGTAATGGAAAGTTTGGAGGAGTAATAATTGATAGGAAGTGGGTTACAGAGGAAAGTAGCGGAAAAAGAAAGGAGGTTGCGATAGTAGTTACTCCAGAAAGAGACATAGTTGAAGAACCTCTCATGATATACAACGAGAAATCGCAACAGTTCGAGCCAGTTTATCATGAACTTGGAAGCATCGTTGTATTGACAGCAAAAACACACAAGGATGATGAAATAAATCTTATGAGATGGTTACCGCCAGAGGAGGCAAAGCCGATAAGTGAATTGAAGGAATACATAAGAGAACTTGAATTGTCATTGACGGAACTTGACAACAATAGGCAGGAGATTGAACATTCGCTTGAGGTTGAAAGATTAAAAGCACAGCATGCAGAAGAACTTGTTAATTCCTTACAGAGACAGTTGAGGACTTTGTCTGCAAAACTTGTATCAATAGAAGGAGAAATTGAGAGAATAAGAGCAAAACAGCAGGCAGAGCATGCAATAGTTGTGGCAATGAAGGAGCAGGTAAGCGAGTTGGTAAATACATTGATAAAGATTTCTACGGAGCAGGGCAAAGAGCCATACAAACTTACGATTGAAGTGCTTGAAAAAACAATGAAGATAGCATCTCTAATGAGCAGAATAAAGTCAGATAAGGATAATGAACTAAAGGGAGAACTTGAGATGATAAAAACAGAGTTAGATAACATAAAGAATGCATTAACTGGTGCTGAAAAAGAGGCAAAGGAATTTAAGAAGGAAGTTAAGAAGAAGGAGGAGGAAGTTGCCGAAAATCTGGCGGAGATAGCATGAGGCATATAGTTTTAGATTTGCATGAGGAATTGCAGACACCAGAGTTCGTGTATTACTATAAATACGAGTGTCCGATATGCAGAAGATTTGTTAGAATAGTTGATGAACTTGATTTAAGAACTACTATACCGATAGACAGGGTCAATGTATCAGTAAGGAGGGATGCCAAATATATGTGGTGGCTAACATTCTGCAATGAAAAACTTGGAGATAAAGTAGTTCCAATACTTGTATTCTGGAAGGAAGGATTTGAAAGAGGAATACCACACATCGTAGCACTTGAAAGAAAATACACTGGCGTAGTTACAAAAACAATAGAGGAAAGGATTGCCACACTTTCGAGAAAGTTAATATCGGAGTTTGAAAGATATATGTATAAGCCAGTGGTAATATGAAGAAGAAGGTAGTTCCAAGAAAAGGAATAACAATGTCGGAATTTGCACAGGGGGTTAAAGGTTACTCTGGAAGGGAAACACACGTTAGACGCTCTGGTGTTACGATACGACTTCCATATACTGTAACTCTTGGCTTGGATGCCGAATATCCAAACCAGATGATTGTTACAAAGAAAATGCATCACGGTGGAACTGTTATATACTTTGAAGAAGAAATACCTGAAGACAAAATATGTGCTGGTGCTGACGTCTATTATCAATTAATTCAGCGTGTTGTGGCAGAGAGAAAACTAACAAGAGATGGTATAAAAAATGCATTGATTTATGATTTGCGTGTTTTACCAGACACAAAGTGGGCAAGGAAATACATAGATAAAATCATTGATGAGATGGAAAGGTTTGGTTACCTTGCAGTTGAGCAGGAAAAGGTGAAAAAGATAGTAAAAATTGAAAGATATACTATCGGAATATCAGTAACAACATTTGACAAGATGTATGAGTTCGTTAGGGGCTATGAACCGATTGTTTATCACATGATGAAATACATAGAGGAAGCAGGCGGTGCTGGCGTGCCTATAAGCGAATTAAAATATGAGTTCATAAATGCGAGGAAATGGATTAGAGGAGATGCAATGTTTGAGAACTATCTAAACTATCTTGTATCAATTGGATGTGTAAAGATTGAAGGAGATAGGGTAAAGTTTAAAAGTCCTCCTCCAGTTAATAGTTGAAAGGGGTGATAAATATGGCGAAAGTGTATAAAAATCCAGTAAAGATAGAAAATTTAGACCCAGAGGTATGTCGCCTCATGGGTGGAACAGTTGATAAAGACGGCAGATGCAAGGTGAAGATAATAGTTGATGAGAGCATGCCAAAGAAAATAAGCATTGAACCTCTTGAAGAAGATGAGTTGAAAGATTAGTATGGCAACACCAGTAAAAATTGAAGTCAGAGAAGAAAAAATGGACTTGATTTCATGCCTTGCGATTAGCGGTGAGTATGATTTCAAAACAGGCATATGCCGATATAAGGTAAAAATAAATGGGAATGGTGAAGAAGAATATGTAGGTAAGGAGGGTGAGTAGTATGGTGTTTAGAAAAAATAAGGAAGATGAGGAAAATTTGCATAAGGGGACTACTATAATTAAGGATGACTTAATGACTAAAGATGAATGTGAGGTAATTTTAAAAGGGAAATTCGTTGAAGGAGTTGGATGCGTTGTTGAAGAAGAAGAAAGACCAGATGGTTCTAAAGTTTTCAGAGAACCTCCTCTTAAAGTTATAAAAAAGAGGAGAGCAGTTCATGAGGAAAGAGAAGAACCGATGGTCGAAGAAGAACCAGTAGAATAATTATGCAGTTAGTTCTATCAGTAACCAATGCCTGTAATCTAAACTGCCGACACTGCCTCGTTGATAAGTTATTTAAGAGTAGCATACCTATGGAAGCAATCGAAAAGGTAGCAACAACATTTGATGTATCAAGTGTTGGAATACTTGGAGGTGAGCCATTTATCAGAAAGGATTTGGATAAAATAGTTGATTTGTTTGGCAACAGGTCAATAACGATATACACAAATGGCATAATTTTATATAAACATCCAGAGCGTCTTATAACTGGAGATAACATCCATTATGCTGTGAGTTTGGATGGTATGGAGGAATTTCATGATTATTATAGGGGCAAAGGTATGTGGAAGAAAACTGTTGAAGTTATCAAATATCTTGCAGAGGAAAAAAACAAGGGTAATATAAAATCAGTATGGATAAGGATGACTATAAGCAATGACAATAAGAAAGATATATCGCCAGTGAAAAAAATAGCGGATGAACTTGGAATAGGCATCATGTATTTCCCGCTTCTTGGCATTAGAGAACCCTTTGATATTAAGTTTCAATTGAATTTATTTAAGTGGGCAGTTAAATATGATAACGTTAGCATATATTCTCCACAATTCTGGCAGTTCTGCGGTTATAAAAAAAGCACATGTCAGGCAGGCAGGTATAGATTGCATGTTGATGAAAACGGAAATGTAAATCCATGCCAGTGGTTGAGAGAAACAGTTTTTGGCAATGTCTATGACCATGACTATGAATATTTTGTTGAAAAAGGTTTGGAATATCATAGAAACTATGTGAATATAAAGCCAGAATGCAGGTATTGTGTAAGAAAATCGGCATGTCGTGGTGGGTGTCGCCTGTCGCCTGACAGCATAACCTGTCCTGTCGGAAGAAGGTTATTTGCGGAGCGTGTTCTTGATATAGATAGTTTGCGTATAGCAGAACATAAATATGAGAGAACTTTCAGGAATTTGAAAATTGTAGGATGTTGATAGCGGGGTGGGGTAGTCAGGAAAACCCGCTGGGTTCATTACCCAGAAAGCGGAGGTTCAAATCCTCCCCCCGCTATATGCTGATACATTTTTTCCGTTTTTCCCGTTAATCCCACCAAAATTTAAATACTCTCTCTATATTTCATAATTGGTGAGAAAATGGCTGTGCTGAAAGGTGGATATATAAGAGGAAGTATGAATACTGCACTTGGGGAAGTTGTCTTTCAGGGTAGAAAGGGACAGCAAATAATCAAGAGCAAACCAGAGCCAATGCATTTGAAGGGCGTAAAAAGTATGAGTGATGATGAACTCAAGGAATGGGCAGAAAAGCATGGAATGACATTTGAGGAAGCAAAGAAAATAAGGGCAAAACAGAGAGCCATAGAACCCGCTATTGATGCGTGCAAGGAGGAAAAGGCGGAAGACCCAGCAGAGTTTAACAGGAAATATAAACCAAGAAAAGAGGGAGAGACACCCTTTAATGTCTGTGTTGGCTTGAAATTAGAAGGAAAGGGAAAGAAAGAATAATATAATACACTTTCAACCCAGTATATCAGTAATTTCCCCCTTCTTCCCTTATTGTGAATTAGTTATTTTTTTAAATTGATTTAATATTTATTTTTGTGAGTAAAAAGGAGAAAGAGAAAGAAATTGAAAGATTGAAAAAAGAGATAGAAGGAGAGATTGCAAAAATAAGCATATATGATGAGATACGAATTTATCTATCGCTAATATCAGAAAACATAATAAATTTTGAGTGGGATAAGGCACTTGAAAACATAAGGGGTTTTCATGCAAAAATACTTTCAATTTTTCTAAATAGAGGTATTAGCGTATCTACATTGAATAACATGTTCGATGAACTTATCAATACTGTCAAATCTCCTTATGACACCATAGGCAACAACCTTTTGAAAAGAGATGATTGCTTTGAACAACTGAATGCCATAATCAACTATATTGGAGGTTGTGGAATATACATAGGTCAGCAAAAGGTTACAATAGTTGATTATATCGCCGTTCTCAATGAAAAAGTAAAGGAACTTACAAGGATGCTTCATGATGCAACAACACATGCTTCGATAAGGGACAACTTCATAATGACATGTGAGTTCATAAGAGATAACATCATTCCTTATGTAGAAGTTCCAAGTGAAATGGTAAGATATAGAATTTCAGAAGCAATAAACACTCTAATATCATCACTGCCGTTGCCCACTGCGAGAGGAACTACATCTATTTCAAAGAATTTTGAGGATGCATTTGCAAAATTGAGAAATTATGTTGATATAGTTGTATTGTCAAATAAAAATCCTGAATTTAGAAAGTTCTTTGAGGAACATAAAGAAGAATTTGAAAGTGCAACTGCAAAGCAAATTGAGAAAATGGTTGAGAAAATGGTTAAAAAGATGTTAGGTGGTTCAGGTGAGTAAAATGTTTGACAAACTCGAAGTAAAGTTGTATAAAAAGCGTAATGAGCATAGCATGAAGGAACATAAATATGAGCGATATGCAACATACTTTTTGCTTACAATGTTGTTCATAATGGTTCTTGGAATGGTCTTTAAGGCAGAGGTAATATGTTTCTACATACTATTACCTCTTGTGATAATTGCTACGATAATGAGATTGCTTGCATGGTATCACCACACACAAGAAAAAAAGATACATAAAAGATTGAGCCAGATAAAGGAAATCTGACTAAATATCACTGCGTTTCATAATTCCTAACCTTATTAGTTCTCTTGCTAAATTTATTACTTGCTGTTTTAGTTGCAATAGAATATCATCATACATGTGGGTATTTTTTGCTTCCTCGATAGTCAATCTCTCAATAACATTGAAACCAGTTGCTTTAGCACTACCTCTATATCCTCTGCCTGTCCCTGCAATTTTACCTCCAACAGTTTCTTCTATTAGGACAAAATGGCTCTTATTTGCATCAAACATCAGAAATCTTTTCTTGTTGCGTATATCTCTATCAAGAAAGTTATGCATGCACATCGGGCATACTATTCTTGTTATTGTTGCCATTTAAATCACCTTTCCAACTGTGGTGGTTTTCTTATAAAAAATGATAATTTACCATTTTTGTATAGATAAACCACTAAAAGAATTATAAGCATTATTATAGTAAAGCATATTAATGGCATCCATGAGCCACCGCCTCCGCTACCATACACTGTTATATATGTGGAGTATGCATCTATGAAATTTTTATCATCTCTACTTATTGAAAACGTGTAATATCCTGATTTTGGAGTAAATTTTCCAACACCATTTACAAGAGTTATGTATTCCTGCACTCCTTCATGAACTACGCTTATATACTGAAGTCCATCTATGACCTCTCCAGTATTGGCATCAACAACATATACATCATATGTTTTGCCAGATTTTATTTCAGAAGGATATACCTCAAGAAATCCTTTCTTTAATACAATTTTTGGTTCATGGTATGCTCTAAACGTATCTGTTTCTTCAGCACCCTCGCAATTTATTGTTATTTCATATTCTCCCGCCTCATCTGGTGTAAATTTTATTACTCCATGTCTAAACTCGCCATCTATATATTCATCTTTAGGCGTTACTATTGTGAAATTTCCCTTATCTTCTGAAACCTCTATTTCTATTTCTTCTCCAACATAAACTTTGTCTGGAACACTCACAGATATAGAACCCTTCTTAACCGTTACTGCATCTGATACCGTTGCATCTTCATAATTCGCTATAAATGTCCATTGTCCTGCTTGATTGAACGTTACTGTTATCTGTCCAAGTGCATTAGCATCTTTCAATACCTGACTACCATCTGGCTTTACTATTATGAAACTACCATCAACTGGTTCATCTCCATATTTTAAAGTTATAATCCTTGTAGAACCATACTTTATTGTTTTATCTCCACCGAAGTCAATTGCCAACTTTTTCTCCTCCGTTGCTTTTGCCTTTGTTATGTTTATATAATGATATGTTACTTCTTTATCTTCCCATATCAATACTATCATGGCACTTCCGTAATCATCCTTACTTATATTTACAAAGGTTATAGGCATACCGCTCAATATCACAGGATACTGCCTTCCTGTCTCGCTTACAAATAAAAATCCATTCGCCTTCTCATCTGATGTTGTTATTATAGCGATTGATGTCCCTGCCTTTGGATTTTGTGGGAATATTATGACATTCTTCTCTGCATTTATGCTCACTATCTGCGTCAGAACCTCTCCATTATATTCATATGTTATAAAACCATTAGCACTGCCAGAAATTGTAAATCCTATCGTTATCGTCTTGCGTTCATATGGTTTTAAAACATATGTGCTTTTTGGAAGATAATAGTTACTGATGCCTGCAATCGTTATATTTACAACCGTTTCCGTATCTCTATCATTATATATCTCTATGCTCTGCAATACAAAATCTCCACTTTCTCCCTTTATTTCAAGAATTGGAGGATTTACTTCTATTGCAGAAACATTTATACATGCTAACAGAACTACCATTATGATAACAGTTGCTATCCCTTCTCTCATAGGTTTATATACAATTACCGTTTAAAAATTTTCCCACTATACCCACCAAAATTTATATTTCATAAAGAAATTACTAAATATGAAGGATAGGAATATAAATAAAAAGTATAAGATAACCATATTATCCATCGTTATAAGTTTGTTGTTGCTTGCATCAATTTTATTTGCATACCATCAAGGTTATCTTTTTAAAACAGAATGGTATGGTGATAATCCGTATGATGAATTTTATTGTTATGTATATGAACCATATCCAAAGCATGCTGATGGATTGCATTGGCAACTTCCCCCAGAGTATTTTGGGTTTTACATTGATACAAATGCTCCTCCAGACCACACATTTGTAAAAATTCAGTATGACCTGTTGCGTTATGGGGAGGAAATTCAAAAGAGAACAGAAAGAATATGGTTAGCAGGATATTCCAACGAACATGCTGAAATAATAAGAGAAGATGATGATACATATTATGTAAAATATTATGTTGGTAAAGTAACAGATGAGACAAATTTTGATGACAGAAAATTCCACTGGAAAGTAGAAGTTTATTATTGTGAAAATCCTCCTACTGGAGTTGGAGAATCACTTTGGTATCCAGCATACTATTTCTATTTTTACGGTGGGAATATGATGGATACATGGTATCAATCTCCGCCAGTTGCAGAGGCAGGCGGACCATATATGGCAAGTGTAGGAAAGACATTAACGCTTAATGGAAGTGGAAGTTACCATGTAGGTTATAAATGTCATCTTATTGGATATTACTGGGATATATATAATGATGGAACATGGGATTTGGTTGGAGAAAAGGTTAATGTAGTTTTTGGCAAGTCAGGAATATACGAAGTTAGATTAAGAGTAGTGCAGAATAACGGTCTTATTGATGATGATGTTACTACTGTTACGGTTACAAATGTTAATAATCCTCCAAATAATCCTCCAGTTGCAGATGCCGATGGTCCATATTCTGGAATGATTGGCGAAAATATACAACTTGATGGCTCTGGAAGTTATGACCCTGATGGAAATCCACTCTCATATGAGTGGGATGTTGATGGTGATGGAACATATGATTTAACTGGTAGGATAGTAAATGTTACATACTATCAGACAGGAATTTTTAATGTTGTTCTCAAGGTGAGTGATGGTCAATACAGCGATACAGATACAACAACAGTTACGATTTTTTCACCGCCTCCGCCTCCTCCCACAAATGAGCCACCAGTTGCAGAAGCAGGCGGTCCTTATGAATGCTATGTTGATAGGTGGGTAGTCCTTGATGGTTCTGGCAGTTATGACCCAGATGGTTATATAGTTGATTATAAGTGGGATATAGATAACGACGGAATATGGGATTTACATGGAGAAAAGGTAAATGTTACATTCCACACTACTGGAATATTTGTTGTTAAACTCAATGTAACTGATGATGACGGTGCAACAGCAGAAGACACATCTGTTGTTACTGTTAGAGAAAGCCCAACACCTCCTCCACCAACTCCTCCAGAAGAAACAGAGCGGAATGATTATTGGCTATTTGGAATATTAGCACTTCTGTTGTTAATTCCAATAGGATTTGTGGCATGGAGGAATAAAAATGAAAAGAAAAAATATTAGAATGTTGGCTGTTGCATTGCTGATAGCAGGTCTAATAATATTCATGTTTGGAACTTTCGGGGAAAGTTTGCTGACAGAGGAGATTAAAATAACACATTCATATATTGGTAAAAAAGCGTCATATCTTTACTATGCTGACCTTGATTTGAGTTCATCAAATTATAAACCGCTTGTTATAAAGCCAGCATGGGATGAAATAGACCAAGAATGCTATATAGAAGGAGATACAGCAGGTTTCGCAGTTCATTATTCACCTAACTGGGGAGGTTGTAACTTCATAGCAGAAGGTTTGTATAATGATAGAGAGCCACTAACTGGTTTTCAATTGCTTGTAAGTTGGTATGATGGAGATGGAACAGGAACTATTGATGACTACCTCTATATAGGAATATCAAAAACTCTTTCATACAATCCTGATGATTGGCTAATATATGGTGCTTTGGACTATTCTCAACTTCAACCAAGAACTGCATACTGGGTTGGCATGGATTTATCTGATAATCCACTTGATATAAGTGCTGGAGAAACATTTTATATAATAGCAGTTTCAACAGACAGTTTGCCAGACAATCCTGCTAATGGAGGTTGGTGGATTGTAGGGGGAAATTATACAACTGATGTTTATAGTAGGGGACAACTGTATTATGATAATAATGCTGATAACCAGTGGGACACTGGAACTGGCGATTTATATTTCAGAACATATACTCCAACAAGTAGTTTAAAGCCATCTATCAGCATAACAAGTTCATATTGGGTAATAATCACACAAATTATAGGATTGTCAATGTGTCTCGCATCAGTTGTGTTGATAGTAAGATATTGGTGATTAAATGAAGGCAACAGAGTATATGATAAGGGCTTTAGAGCATAACGAGCATTACATAGAATTGAATATATTTGGCAGGAAAATCAGACCATGTGCGAGATGCTTTGGAAAAATAATTGGCATATTTTCTTCACTCATTTTAGCACTGCCATTTGTTTTTGGCTATTTAAAAATTGATTTTACGATGGCATTTCTTCTATCGTGGTTTTTGGCTATTCCAGCAATAGTTGATTGGTCAAGCATAAAATTGGGCATTCGTGAAGGCAACAACAAAATTAGATTTATAACTGGTTTCTTACTTGGTTGTGGAGTAACCACATACTTCATCGTAATGCCAGCATCAATACTGTTTAAGATTTTAACATTTACACTATATGAGTTCGTGTTTGCCATAATTTACATACATACAAAGATTGGATTAAGAGAGGCAATTTCAACTACAATCAGGCAAATAAAAGCAAGACCATCTATTTATAGTTGTGAATGTGGTTGGGGATGCTGTTGCCCATGCATAGAAGGTTGTTATGGAGGATGCATGAATGCTTTAATATGCGTTTTCCTTGTATTATTGGTTATACCTTGCTGTTGCTTAATAGGAGAAGGCGGATGTGGAATATGTGGTAAAAAGGGTGATTGAAATGGCGTTAGTAAAGCAAGATGAGAGGATAATGGTTGAGCGGGAACTTGAGAAAATAGACGATATAAAATATTCAATAATAATACCAAAATACGACAATTCTGGCAGAAAGATAAAGCCAGAAGTGATAGAGAAGAAGGTAAAGAAGATGGCACAGCATTTCGGCGGTGTAACAGTAATACCTTCAGTTCTTGGATGCTGGGAAGATGAGGATGGAAAACTCGTATGTGAGGAAAATGCAGAGATATATTCAATAAGGAACTTTGAAGGCAATGAAGACAAAACAAAGATAAGATTGAAGGATTTGGACTTTGTATTTGATTTGGCTAAAGAGATTGGAGAAGAACTTGGACAAGCATCGGTTATGATTTCAAATGCAAAGACAGAGATGGCATTTGTCAGTGGTAAATACAGGGAAAATCTTAAAGAAAAGACAGGTATTGATTGGTTCAAGAAACTGTTATAGTGGGATGGGATGCCTTTTTGCTACCAGCGTTTCCCACTATTCCCACCAAAATTTATATTTTAATTAAATATTTAGTAGTATGGCAAAGTTATATCTCTCTGCCGAAACTGACTTGATAAAAACATTAAGGACAGCAAGAGCGAAAGATTGGATTTCTGTCTCTTTGCATTTTGATGAACGACATCATGATAGGGCTGTAAGGATTAGAATGTATAGAGATAAACCAATTGCACCAAGATTGCAAGGTGTTAAAAGATTGAGTAAAGGACGACCTGTTGCCGACGAGGATAGAATTAGAGTTATAACAGTAAATGGCAAGAAAGCATGTGAGATTGACAGAGAAACAGGTATTATGTGGTGTAATCTAAAAGGAAAATATGATTTTGAAAGAGAAGTTTGGGAAGATTTATAGGTGATTAAGATGGCGAAGGTATGGGTTGAAGATAAAAGAATGTTACGACCTCCAACAGATTTTTATAAATTCTGGAGGATGAAAAAACAAGTAACTGGAGGAATAGGAATTTCATATGGCGATGAGGAAGGCACATATTCTGTTGTAATTCATGATTTTGGTGATGTTGCATTGGCATTAATAGAAAATATTAAAGACCTTAAAACAGCAGAGGAAGTAGCAAAAAGAATAATGGATAAATGTGATGACCTGCATAACTTTGAACTTTGTGCAGTTGATGTTTGTGAAGAAGTAGATGAAGATGGATTGGGAGAATGTGTATTAAATGAAAAAAGATATGACTTTATAAAAGATTATATTGAAGGTGGTTAAGATGGCGGTAGTTAGTGAAGTTGAAAGGTCATATGCATTGAAACGTATAGATAGTAGTATGCGTGTTCTCCATGAGGCAGTTGAGGCGTGCAGACCAGAGGCACTTGCACATGTTAAGCATGTTGCAGAGTTGATAAAGAGCAAAAGAGTTACTGGAGAAATATCGGCATGGGATTATAGAATGTATAACTTATTACTTGATGAAGAAATACAGGATTTTATAAAAAGATGTTCTTGTGAGTGCGAGGTGTGAAAATGGCTAAAATAAAAAGGGAGGTTAAGATTGAAATAGAAAATGGCAAAGAATGTAAATTTCTTCCAGAAATCAATACAATAGTATGCAAAGTTGATGTCGATGATTTACCAATTAAAATAGAGTTGCCAGATGAACTATTTAAGGAAATTTCAAAAGATTTATCGGCATATAATGAAGAAACAAGAAAGGCGATACTTCATGAAATTGAAAGGGTTGTAAAAATATATAAGAGAGATTAGACAATGGCAATAATAGTTGATAAAGAAGTAGCAAGGCATTCTCCATGCACATGCTATGTATATGACGATGGAAAGGAGATATGTTACAGTATAGGTGCAATAGGAGTTTTGTCTGATGAACAGGAAAAGGAGTTTTGTAAAGAAAAGATTGTCAAGGGAAATTTACCACCACAGATGCAAAGAAGAATGAAAATATTTGCTCATGCTGTTGAAGTATGCAAGGACAATTATAGGCAGATGGGATATGACAACTACTGGGATTGCATAAGTGAGCATGTAGAAGGTTCGTAAAGTAAAATTTACAAAATCTATGAATTTTGTAAAATTTACCTTATCTTATACCACAATATAGTCATAATCGTAATTATTAGCAGTGCTACAACAAACAACGCCTCCTTGCTTATTGCATCCTCTCCTATTAAATACAACATCAGCATTAAAATCGTAAATGCTGTTCCAATCTTTATTGACGCATGTATTGGTGGCAACTTATAATATGTAACCCCATCTATTGTTGTATTCATTATTTTCCCTTCCGATACTAAATCAGTTATTGCCTGACTTATCATTTCCTTTGGCAATTTTATTTCTTCTGCAAGTTCATCAATCGTTACCTTATCCTTCTTCAAAGACAAATCTTCCATTTTCTTCATTATCCTGCTTTTCAATTCTTCATGCCCGCATGGCAACGCTATATATCTTGCACCCTTTTCATTCCACGATATAATCTTTCCTTCCTCCGCCATCTTGTCAAGTTTTATTGACAGCGTCGCCTTCGCTGGCGGGTCTTTCATCACTGTTGATAACCAATTCTGCAAATCGCTAAATCTAACTACCTTTCGCTTCGTAAGGTATTTTATAACATAATCTTCAAATTCATCCTGTTTCATTTCCACCCAAATATCTTTTTATCCAATCAGGTATTTCATAACCATGTTCCTGTATTCTATCAAGCACATATGGCAATATGTGAGGTAATACTATCCCAACTAAAGCACCAGCAAGCAACCAGTATCCAAATGTAAGCAACCTGAATTTTGAAACTATGCTTATTATTGATATTAGCAACAATATTGCTATTATTACCGCAACACCGCTATTCCATTGGCTCAACAGATTAAATACAGTTGGAATGTCGCTCCTCAAATGATTTATTACATACAGTATCATACTTGTTATCTCACTTGAGAATAGATAACCAACAATAAATCCAGCAATCCTTGCAAGCCAGTTTGGAAATGAAACAATAGTTTGACCCTTTACCATCAAATATCAAATAGGGAATATTTTATAAATTTTCCCTGATTTCCCATTATACCCACCAAAATTTATATTCATCAATGCAATATATATATATTTTTGATGGGCATAATAATAAAGTATAACGATTTGCTTATTTGTAGGGAGGAGGAAGACGGCACAATAGTTTGTGATTTTGGCAAGGAGATTGATGAACAAATTTTACGAAAATCAATAATTGCTGAATTGGAAGCAATAAACATGTATGAAGGGTTTGCTTCTGTAATAAGTAATGAAAAAGTCAGGAAAGTCCTAAAAGATGTAGCAAATGAAGAAAAAGTCCATGTTGGCGAATTTCTTGAACTACTCCTTGAAATTGATAAGAAGCAGGTAAATGGGATTAACAAAGGAAAGATTGAAGTGATGAGAATTGACTAATTTTTCCCGCTAATCCCACCAAATTTTATATTGTGAATACAATTATATTAGTTGGTGATTAATATGGCTGTTATACGTGCTGAACCGCATTATCCATCTGATAAATATTTGAACGATGCTGAAAAATGCATTGTAGAAAAGTTATCCTTTGACGATGTAGCAGTTATGTCTATATATCTTTATGCTGACGCAATGTTCATGGATAAAGCAAAGAAGGTTATGAAGAAATTCAAAAAGGTTTGCGGTCATGTAGATGATGTAAAACATATGGATGAAGATGACATAGAAGCACTTGATTGGAAACAGGCATACAATCTTAAATTTGCTCAAATACTTGAAAACAATGGTTTAGAACCAATGATTGACGAGTATGGTGCTTTAGGTTGGATTGATAAATGTGGTGGGAAACATTTTGGTGATGATTATTATATATTTCCACTATATGCAGACAAAGAAACTTTGGAAAAGGATTTGAAAGAATTTAATGAAAATTGTGAAGAACTTTGAATTTCCCGCTAATCCCACCAAATTTTATATTTGATGAAACAATTATACTTGTATGCCAGAAAATAAGTTAGATATGGCGGATGTTGTAGCAACGCTGTTCATAATACTTGGAGTGGTAACCATAGTGCTTGGAATTGCCCTTGCAAACGTATGGACAGAGTTGTCAAAGTTCCTTGAAACAGCAGGAGCGTTGTCTCAATTTGCAAACTTCGATGGCACTATTACAGCATTGACATGTTTTGCATTTGGAGTGCTTTATTCGGTAACTGGCTATCTTGTAGCAGAAAGATACAAAGAAGGACAGTATCTTGCAACATTCTTGGGAATACTGCTTCTATTTGCATTTCCAGTAGGAACAGTGTTGGGCATTATAGTGATATATTCTATGGTAATTGACAAAGTGAAAAACGAGTTCGTCAATGAAATAAAGATTTAGACAGGCAATGCACTGAACAGTTCAACCTCTTTCCCTATTTTCATATTTTTGAATTTTTTAAACTGTTTAATTTTTGCCTTTGTTATATCTTATGGAACTGTTCATTTGTTTCTTATTTAAATACCCTTTTTGTATTTACTAATTGGTGAGAAAATGAGCGGAAAATTGTTTGCCATAATCGTGGCGAGTATATTGATTGGTGCGGTAGTAGGGATAGCAATATACAAATTTACAGCAGAGAAGGAGGAAGTAACACCTGCTTGGACACCAACGGAGGAAGTGCCAACTGCTGTTGCTACACTTGATATTGTCCAGAATACAACTGTATTTAATTTTAGCACTGCTATTGATGCCAACGGTTCTGTATCAACCGATACCGAAAAAACCGCTACTATAACAATCTGGAATAATGATACAAGAGATGCTACAAACGTAGAGATTTCACTTGTCAATGACATAAACGGTAGGGAGGGACTTCCAAGTGCATTGAAGGTTGATGAGTTCGAGGTATATATCAAGGTTTCAACTGGATACATGACAAAGACATACTATCTTTTCAAGGATGGTCAGTATAATCCTAACGGAGGTTTCGAGTTAGGAACAATAGAGAGCAACAGTAACGTGCAGATAACAATAGGAGTAAAGGTTCTTGAGGCAGACACCGATACATTCAGTGATGGCAAGAGTTATGATATGACAATCTACATACTTCAGGGAGATAGTGCATACGACATGGCAGAATTTACGGTGCTTACGTAAATACAGTAACTTCTCCCCCCTCTTTAATCTTTAAAAGCAGGTGAGCATATGTAGGTGGAAAAATGAAGGGAAAAATATTTGCTCTGGTAGTAACGGCATTGGCTTTTCTTTTAGTTGCAAATATACCAGTTGATGCTGAAACTTATGTCAGTGGCAGAGAAACCATTACAATAACATCAATAACATTTGATGGCGATTATTCTGTTAGTAATCTTTACATGCCAGCAGGCGGTGCAGGTAGCAACATAAGCGGTAGCATAAAACTATGGGGAGGCGTTAATATTTCACAGGTTGATTACATGAACTTCACAGTTTGGAACAATGAGACCACACCAATAAAGGTAAATCTCACAGTTAATGGCGTCAAACTTATGGATGGTGCTACTGTTGCTTCTGGTGCTACACTCACAAAAACAAAGACAGATTATACAACTGCTGGCGGTAACACGTCATTGATATATATCAACTGGTCATTTAACTGCAATCAGACGGATGACGAGTATCTAAATATAACAATAGTGATAAATGATGGCACTGTTATAAACATCAACAGCGTAGCAACAGTAACAGAGTGGGTAAAAACAACTCCTCACATAGAGATGAATAAGGATGATACATGGTATTCTGTTGAGGATAAAATACATGTTACTAACGACGCTACAATTGACCTGACAAATATAAACATAACATTCTCCTATCCATATCAGGCATTAAATCCATCCTCAACAAATATATTGATTTCTGCTCTCAACTCTGGACAATCAACAAACAAGTATGTCTCCTACCAGAAGCAGGGACCGTATGTAAAGTCAATAGGCACTCCATCAAGAAATGCCTTCGGAGAATACGAACTATACATGAGAATTAAGGCATATGAGGATGAGGACAATGTAACATGGACAATAGACCCAACAAGTGCTGAATGGAGAGATTACTTCCCACAGTTGGACATAAACTCTCTCGAAATATACATCAATGATGAGCAGGTAGAATTTACAACAGGTAGCATATATATTGAAGATATAGAACTTGAGGATGGTCTCAATGACGTTTATATGAAATGGACGCCAGCACAACAGCCAATACCTCCAACACCAACAGAAGAAGGATACGGTGTTGAATTTTACATCGGAATTATAGCAATTATATTTGCAATCATAGCAGTGCTGTTTCTTATTACATACAGGAAGTAGGTGATTACAATGATACAAAAATACAAGCCAATTGCTTTGATTACATTGATTTCGGCTATACTCTTCATCCCATTAGTTAGCGGTAGCACACTCACAACATCTGTAAATGACGATTATAAACTTGGTTACTGGGAACAGTGGGATGATAGTGATAGCCATGAAGTTGCACTTGTGAGTGAAAGCCAGATAGGTCTTTCTGGATTTCAGGAATATACACCAGCATCAATATTTTACTGTTGGTGTCCTTATATCTATGATGGTTCTTCATTGCAGAAAGGTTACTGGCTATCAAATGTAAAGCCAGTGAAATGCATATGGGAATACTATGACCCGCAGATGCATAGATTTTATAAGGTAGAGAAGAAACCAGCAGTAATATATGAAGGAGATTTCGATGGTTATAGATACGCATTTGCTGACCACAATGAATTCGTTATACCAGCATTATTCCTTCCAGAAAGATATGGCGATTGGGCAGTTAGAACATATTTCAAATTCGAGGATGGCTCTTATGGCGGAGAGGGTCCAGTAGTTGATGAAGAAGGAAATTCATATATGCTTGCATTTCCAGTAGTCAGGGGTTCTTGGGTTGATTTAATCTTCAAAGCACCAATATACATTGCTGGGCATAAAACAATACCATTGTTCTGGTGGTTATCACCCATATGGATATTCCTGATATTCTTTGTCATACTCGTGATATACACACATTCAGTAGTCGGGGCAGTTAGGGCAATAAAAGGTGCAGTTAGGGCAACAAAGGAGGCGAAAAGAGAATGGAGGAAATCATGATGCCGAAAAAATTGATTTCAACCCTCATTCCTTTATTTTTGTTATTTTGCTCTATAACATTTTTCTCTCCAGATAGTAGTGCAAATAATGTTGAAACATATTCATCTTATTATACTTTTACTGGAGGAAGTTGGCTAATTGTTGAAATACAGGACAGTGGAATACAGAATATAGGAAAGATACGTGCAGAGTGGGTATTGAAGGATAGCGAAGGCAGAGTTGTTTATAAGTGGGTGCATACGCCTGATGCATGGCAGGCGTCTCTAACTGGTGGTTGGTGGGCATATGACAAATTTGAGATACAACTACCGAATATGTGGTTCTATCCAGAAGGAGAATGGACAATAGAAGGACAGTTTAAGGCAGATATTACTGACTTCAATCCAACTGTTTTTGTCTATAAATTTAATGTTGAGCAGGGTAATTGGATAGACAATCTTTTTGCACCGATATACATCTATAAAGGTTTCAAAATATTCGGTTTTGAAATATCCAATTTTCATGCTGAACTTCCTTCAATAGGTATGATGTTAATTCCAATCCTTATTATTATTGCAATCATCTTGATAATTAGGTATGTAAGGTTTGTTTATAAAGAAGGCAAAAAATTTATATCATTGTCCTCCTCTAAAATTAAGAAAGAATGGAGGGCAGGTGAGGAAAAATGAATGGGAAAATATTTAGAAAGTTGGGAAGAAAGTTTGGGCAAATGGTTAGGGACAAAAGAGCGATGGGGACAATGGCAATAATAGGCATTGTGCTAATAATACTGATAGCAGGGGGCTTTTTCTTGCTTACATGGATGATACTCGCAAACCTTGAAACAATAGGCAAGGGACTTCTCTACATTGCTGGAGCATTGCTTGCAATGATAGGCGTCGCCGTTCTGGCGAAAAGGTATTTATTTCCGAAAAAGGGGGTGAGTTAAAATGTTCGAGAATATATTGCCACATCAGATAATATTGTTGTGGATTGCAATAAGCGGGCTAACAGGAACAATAGTATCTCTGCTAATTAGCGAAGGAAAGAACCCACTATATATACTTGGAAACATTTTCTTCTGTGGTTTCATCGGTGCATTGTTCGGTGGTTTCTTCGTAGCATTGACAGATGCACTCGTATGGGACTTCTGGAGTTTATTACTACCAGTGTTCATTGGTGGCATAGTGTCATACTTAATAGCAATATTCTTGAGGGATAAAATACCAAAGCCAGCAATTGGGGTCAAACCGATAGCAATGGTTCTTGCAATACTTATGATAGTAATGCTGTCTGTTGCTTCAGCATATCCTGCCATAAAACAGCCAACAAAGGTTCTAAATGTATCTGGTGTTACACCAGCAGTGATAAACATAGGAGATGTTAAGATAATTCAGCCAACTGGATACAACTATAAAGCAGTAAAACTTACAGATGCAATTAATGAGATTTCGTTTGACACATCTACATTGGCACAACTGATGAACAATCCAAATATGCCAGTTATAATAAACAGTTACCACACATCAATAGAATTTCCAAATCAGTTAGCGGAGAACCCAGCAGAAGGCGACTATCTTGGATTTAAACTGACATTCGGAGTGTCTTCATCAAGTCCTGTTGATTGGAGACAGCCAGTATGGTCTGTTTTCTGTTGGGGAGACGTTGATGGAGACGGAGAAATGGATGAGAACGATGTATTGCTTTCTGAACAATACTTCAAGATACCCTCACAGGCAGGAGAAATTTATACATCAGCACCGTGCGTATATGATGCAGATGGAAACCCAATGTGGGCAATGTATGGCGTGCAGACAACAGATGGCTATATGCTACTTCCAGTAACATTTGGCGATTGGGGAATAGATGGAACAAACACTGCATGGAAAGATGATAGCAAATATACATTTGCAAATACGCCAGAAGGGTGGAAACCGCCATACGACCAAGCAAGTTGGCAGATAGACAGTTCAGGTTATCTTTCACCAAAAGAGGATGTCAGTTATTGGGTAAAAATAGGCAAAGGATATTCATATGATGTATATGGTAAATTATACTGCCCAACAGGAATGGCACAATCCGCCAAAGATTGGTATTTGACAGTAATAGCATATGACTATGCATACAGCACAACACAGGCAATAGCAACCCACAACATGCACTTCCAAGTAGGTTCTACACAACCTCCAGATGTCAATATATCTTCGTCATGGTGGATAGAAACTGCATTATTTGCACTGGTCGGCATCGCCTGCTTGGCTCTCGTGAAATACGGAGGTAAGTGGGCATTTAAGTGATTGATATGATACGAGAAATCACGAAGAAGGCAATAAAATTCATAGTGCTACTGATAGCATTCATTTACATAGTTAGTCCCATAGACCTCCTCCCCCTCAATCCTTTAGATGACATAATAGCAGGATTAATTGCCTTCTTTGTTGCCTTCAGCGATTTTGATATACTTGATAAACTATTTGAGGCGGAGGAAAAGAAGGAAAGAATAAAACAAACACGACGTTAATAGGTGATTACATGGATACAAAAGAATTATTTGAGAAAATCACTAACTTCATCGCTCTCTTTTATTTAGTTGATGGTATCGTAATGTCAGTAATCCTTGCCCTGTATATAATAGGCGAGATATTCTATGAACCTACATTGACTTCATTATTCGGTTATTATCCATCAAACACATACGTCCTCATATTGAATGCAATTATAGCGGTTTCTTCAATACTTGTTGGCTTTGGGTTGCTTGCACGACTTCATCTATCAAGAATTGGTGCTATACTTCTGGCAGTGCCAAAACTTTTGGATATACCTATTGGAACAATAATAGGTATAACAATAATTGTCATGATGGTTTCTCCATATGCCAACAAGATATTCGGTGAATTTTCAAAGAAAAAACTTCCTTACAGAGTTATCGGCATCATCATAGCAGTGCTTGGATTTTTCTCATTTGCATATCTATCTGGATACGCACAAAGCACATATGAAACATTATCAATAGAGATGTTTGGTTATCCAGAATGCAACATAGACCCCATGCAAAAAATAAAACTTGACAACCTTTATGGAGAGAAGGATGTTATAGTTGAACTAACTGCACCAGTTGGCACATATGCTCTTGAACAGCAAAATCTGGTTATACAGGATGTTATTTCTCTTGGAGGATTTGTTGAAAATCAATATTATTATACATTCAATGGCTTGCATGTCAAAATAGATGGTTCTAAATTAAAGGAACTTGCAAGCAATCCATATGTTAGAGCAATATATCCAAACAATAAAGTAAAATTATACATGGGCGATATTAATAATGTTCATTGCCTCGATGATTGCAACGAGTTACTTAACACTGATTGGCTTTGGTCTCATGGATATACTGGAAAGGGAGTTGTTGTTGCAATAATAGACAGTGGTATAAATGAGGATATGCAATGGTTGCAGAGGAATGGAAGCAGTGTTGTGATTGCCTCATATGAAAAATATGGGGATTACATAATAAGTCCAAAATATGATATAAATCATGGAACTCTTGTAGCATCGTGCATAGCAAGTCAGCATCCAGAATACAAGGGAGTAGCACCAGATGTGTATTTGATAGATGTTGAGGTTTTCTTTGTTGATAGCGAAGGCGATACTGTTGCTTATGACAGCGATATTCTTTGGGGTTATGAGAAGGTAGCACAGTTCAAGCAGGAGCATCCAGAATATTTTGTCATAGCATCATGCTCGTTTGGAGTTCCAGCAGAATTGATTGGAGATACATGGTCTAATCCAGCACCTACATCAGCAGGTGCAAATAATTTAGCAGTGCGATATGGAATACCAGTTGTTGCATCTGCTGGTAATGAAGCACATTTGGGATACCATATATCCTCACCTGCCTCCGCCCAATATGTGCTTGGAGTAGGTGCTGTTGATAAGGATTTAGTTCCAGCATACTTTAGTTCAGAAGGTCCGACACCTGATGGTCATAAAAAGCCAGATGTTACCAATATTGGAGTAAATGTTGCTACATTTGATTATGATGGAAGTTTAAAGTTTGTTTCAGGAACATCATTCTCATGTCCATTGACATCTGGAATACTTGCAGATTTGGCAACAAAGCATAAAGATTTACAGCCAACAGATTTTTACAGAGCATTGAAAGAGAGTGCAAATGATATTTCGCCAGCAGGATTTGACTACAAAACTGGCTATGGATTTGTTGATGGAGTGGAGGCATCGCAGATAATAGGTAAGATAACTCCAACAAAGGTCTATACATCAATAGCATTTGCAAGCATATTCATAGGAGTTGGCATAGTGTTCTACCCAGAGTGGGGTCATGTTGGATTGTTTGAAAGAAAGAAAAGATGGCTATGAACAATGTAGCAAAGTTGGCAATAGGCATGGTATGCATATTGCTCCTTTACTTTATCTACGGTGTAGAAGAAACATTAACATGGATAAAGTATGCAGTTCTTGGTAGTTTGCTTTCATTATTTTTCTTCTCTCCAACATATGATTTAATTTTCGGAAAATTCACAAAGGAAGATGCTATAATGCTTATAATCGGCTCTTTCTATATAGTGTTCTATCTAATTATAACACATAGCACTGCTAAACAATTTGTAATAGATTTCATACAATCAATAGTTATGGTTGCAGTAATATCAACTGGCATTGATTGGATTAGAAAGTTTGTTAATGAAAAGGTGAATGGACATGAGTAACATACTGTATCCTGTGGAGTATAGAAAAAAGGAAATCGTCATAAGAAAGCCGTGGTATGAATATTTAACAATAGGTGTCATCGGAGGGATAGTCATGATTATGCTACTGATAACTCTTGCTATAATGTTTGCGTATCCATACTCCAACGATTGGGCTAATAGAGATTATTATGGCATAGCAGAAGTTGTAGGATATAGCATGTATCCACAGATGTATGATGGCGAATATGTGCTGTATATAACAACGGAGCATCCAAACTTTGATATAAAAGTTGGAGATATTGTCGTATATTACAATGAGGAGGCAGGCGTATATGTGGCACATAGAGTTGTTGATATTTACAGTGCTAACGGTGTTGAATATGTATTGACTAAAGGAGACAATAACAACTACTATGATGAACCTGTAAGGATTGATGAGATAAAAGCAGAGGTAGTTGATGTCATTCCAAACGACTTTGAGAAGTGGTGTTATGAGGTCTGGCTCAATCTGTTTAACTGGTGGTAAAATGGAAAAAAATATTAATGGAAATAAAATATATAAAAAGTGATGAAAATGAATGAGAATAGGCGTAAATTTATTGCTGGGCTTATAACAGGATTGTTTGTATTTGGTGCTTTAACATTCTATGCAATAGAAACAAGGGCAGTAAATCCAAGCATAGTATATGCTTATCCATCAAATGGGGCAACATTTGTTGATGTATGGAGAGGGCATGGAGTGAATGTAACCGTTAATGTTTCTGATGGTGATGGGGATTTAGAACAGATTGTCCTCAAATGGAACAACAGTGGCACATGGGCAACATTCTATGACAGCGGGGCGTTGGGAGGCGTTAGTTATCACAATGTTACTGTTTTGAATAGCAATTTCACTGGTTCATGGGTTACTTATGAATATCAGATTTGTGCAAAAGATGGTGTTGGATGGACAAACACAACATATTCATTTACTACGGAGTATGTGTGGGGAGACCCTGTAATGATTGTATTTGATGATAATAATAACTTATTATATCCGACAATTTTGAAAAATAATACAAATGAATACTTTGTTGCATATTTAACAGATGATTATATCAAGATAAAATACTCAAAAGATATAAATTTTGTAAATAAAACATCAATTATTGTCGAGCCATCAACCACACGCAGTAGGTGTGCATATTTATATTCATACGATGGTAAATGTTATATTTCATATACGGACAATTCTTACTATTATATAGAGTGTTGGAATGGCTCTGCATGGATAGATAAGACATCAAAACTATCATATAATACTATTGGGACTGGAGTATGTGTAATATACTATGATGGTATGTGGAATACTTTTATAACACAAGGATATACTGATTATAAACTTCCAGCACTAAATTGGCGTAAGGGTTCAGAACCTTTTTCTGGAACATCGCAACAAATAACATACAAGTCAGGAACATCCGACTATAACTTTTATCCGTCTGCCTCCATTCTGGATGGAAATCTAATTTTAGTTTATAGGGATACTGACAACGACTTACATTGGCGTGTTTATGATGGAGTGAATTGGGTTAATAAAGGAGACATTGAAGCAGATATTGGCGACTATGGTCTATCATTAATAAAAGACCCAGTAAATAATCAACTGGTGCTTGTGTATGCAAAATCCGATGGATTTTATTACCGCATCCTTACCGACCCAGATGGAACATGGGGCGAGCCACATTTGTTATTCACTCCAGAAAGTGGTAAAACAGTAAAACATCCATATGCACAGTATATAGACCACCGCCTTGTTGTTGTATTTTCCTACAATCTTCGTGGCACTTACGACATATACATGCTTTCCGCCCCAGAATACCTTTCCTCTGCCAGTGGTGGCGTGCTTAAACAATACAATCGAATACAATTCCCAGATGCTACGCCAAATCAGAAGAATGTAAATTCAAGTGTTTTCTACTTTGAAAACATAAACTCAAGAAACATAACTTGGATTAACTGGAGTTTCAGCGACATTGGAAACATCCAGTGTGAAAACAACATAAGATTATGGGGTTCAACAGATAACTCATCATGGACATTAATAGGGACAACAGATGCTAATGGATACATAAATATGACTACAACAACATGGGCGGGCGGGTTGCCGTGGCAGGCAGGAGAAATAAGATATTTCAAAATTGAAATTCTTGATATTGGTGCAGTGCCAGAAGATTTGCATAGAGTTGATGAAGGTATTGTGCTTAAAGTAGGATTGGCATGATGAATTATGATGTTGAAAATAAATCCAAAGCACATATGCATAATCGCAATCCTTATTCTAATCTTTCCACTATTTTTTTCACTTGCTGAAGCAGATGTAGTAATAAGCAATGTTTCTCCGCCAGATGATGGGATACATATTGAGATAGAAAACAATCCTCCAGACCAAAATGGATATGTGAATTTATCTTTTCAATTAAACGATACAACAGGCGGAGGAGACATGGAATTTTACTTGGATGTGTTATCTCCTCCAAAATGGAGTGGCAATGGTAGTGGATACTGGTCATATTATAGAGAAATATGGATTGACAATACTGGTGGTTCTGAAATAAATAATAGTTACATAAATATAACGCTAAACAGCACAAATTTTGATTTCTCTCATGCACAACCCGATGGAGATGATATAAGATTTATAGATAATGCATCAGATATATTATCTGGAAATGATTTAACACCGAATACGGTTAGATTGTGGTATAACTCATCAAATCAATCAGCAAAGTTTAGCGTTAAAATACCAAATATACCAGCAAATACAAATTACAGAATATGGATTGCATACGGAAATGATAGAGCATCTTGGACAGGATTATCTACTTTAATTATATATGAAAATGATTATTCGACAGACCCGTCAATGCAAAATCCAAGTATTGGAAGATATATAATACATTCAAACATATCATTCCCTCAATTTTATGTGATAGAATATGACATAAAGAAAGTATCGCAGAGTATTGGGAAATACGGTCATGCCGTAACATTTGGTGCTATGGATAGTTCGTATAACACAGAGGCGGGAACAATAGTTTCATGCGATACTGACCATAGTGGTATAAGTTCAAACGAAGGAATAGCGTGCCAATCTGGAACATCTTATGGTGTTTTTACAGAATTGACAGATACGAACTGGCATCATGTTAAAATGATTGTTAATGAAAGCGGTAGCGGTGTAATTTCTTTTTATATTGATGATGTTTTTAAGTATAACCAGACGCTAACAGATTATACTCCCGATGGCTGGTATCTCACTGGTTCAACAGCAAGTTACATGTCTTATGATATAGCGGAGTGGGATAGTTCTGAAAAGAATATGCACTTTAAGGTAAGAAGAACAGATAGCGGAACATGGCTTGATTTCAGATATGATAATCTTTCCATTTATGTTGTAAAACCAATTTATTCTGAATTGAATTATACAGTTTCTTCAGAGATTGAACCATCTGTTCCACTTGGTGTATGGACGAATCGTTTGCATTTAACTGACCAAAACAACAACACATGGTATCACCATGAAGATACATTTAATAGAACAAATACAACTTATTACTGGCGTATCCATGCTAAAGATGGAACAACTGGAGTATGGACAAACCAGACATTCTCATTTAGAACTGATGCAAAGCCATCAGTTTTTCCAGTTTATCCAGAAAACAACAGTTACAAAGAAGCAGGCAATATTGAACTTTCAGCAGTTGTTTATCACCCCGACTACACCTTTGGATGGACAGGATTGGATTTTGATGGTGCGAATGATGATGTTAGAGTTCCTGATGACCCATCTCTAAATCTCACATCTTCTTTCACAATTGATATGGCATTGTGGATAGAGGATGTGCCTGCCGATGATAAATTTGATACCATAATATCGAAGATGACGGATGCAAATACAGGATGGGGAGTTGCAATATACAGTGAAGATGGAACAACATGGGAACTTCATATTTGCGTGGATGGGCATAACAAATCAGTTGGAAATGCAACATTGCCAACAGAAACATGGATATATGTTACTGTTGTATTTGATAACGATACTCATACAGTATATGTTTATAGAAATGGAACTCTTGTTTATTCATATTACGAGCCAAATACGCCTTCGCCGAATACGGCAGATGTTGTGATTGGAGAATGCTCTTATGTGGGAAACGATAAAACATTTGATGGAAAAATGGACTATATCAGAGTTTATAATGTTGCTTTAACACCAAGTGAAGTGAAGGCGAACTTTTATGGAAAGAATGATAATTGTGTAAAGCGTGGTCTTGTTTCATGGTGGAAATTTGACGAAAATACTGGGACAACAACATACGACAGTTGGGGTAATAATGATGGAACGCTTGAAGATGGAACAGCGTGGGCGACAGGCGGAGGCGGTTCTACAACATATTATGGCAAAATCTACAATGTTACATTCTATGAGTATCCAAGCGGAAGGATAATTGGTTGGAACTCAACTGATGTATATGATTATGCTTGGTGGAATATCACAATAAACAACACTGGTTCTGCTCTAACAAACTATCCTGTTAAAATAGAAATAACAAATCCAGATTTCTTCAATTATGCACAGGAAAAAGCCGATATAAGAGTTTATGATGCTGATAAAACAACTCTTCTGCCATACTGGATTGAAACCTTTAACAAAACATCAAATGAGTGCATAATATGGGTAAATGTTACATCAATACCATCAGGTAATAAATACATTTACATATATACAAACGAAAGTTTAACAACAGATGAAAGCAATGGCAGTGCAGTGTTTGATTTTTTTGATGACTTTTCAACAGATACGACATCAGAATATGAAAGATTTGACCCTGACAAGTGGGATTACTACTTCAGATATGGATATGGTGCTAAAGGAATAGCAAGTTGGACAATGGAAATAACAGATATTGATGCAATAAACTGGGGAGGAGGAATATATATTGGTATGTCGGGAGAAAACGGAACTACAATAACAAATAGAACGTATTTCAAAATATTCTATAATACAGATATAGGTGCAACAGAAACTACTGCCGTCGTCAGATTTTGTTGCCAGAATTCTTCTGGTTCTACTGATAGTGGTTCATGGGACGCAGTATTAACGGAGGGCAATACTTACGAATTTAAAATAATTGTTACCGATACATATTGTAGAGGTATTATAACAACCACTTCTGGTAGTGAGGTTTTTAATGAAACATTAACATCATATATACCAGAAAAACTTGAATATCAATGGATAGGTCTTTTAAATTACAATGATGCTGGTTCTGTTTTCGAGTGGAGTTCTTCTGAAGGTGGTTATCTGCATATAAAATGTCAGGGTGCAGGTTTTTCTGGAACTCAAAGTGCATGGATAGATACAAAACTTTATTACTATAAATTGTTATTTTCCTCTCCACCTCAAGAACCAACTGTATCCTCAATTTCAAAAGAAGATATTGGGATATATGATGCTGGATGGACAAATGGAGAAATAGTAAAATGCAATGTTGCTTTCTATGCACCTTATGAGGGAACAAAATACTACTGGTATGCAAAGGCGAAAGACGATGAATACTGGAGCGACCCAAGCCCAGTATATGTTTTTACAACCTATTATAATGATACTGAACCGAACATTGTATATTATTCGCTTGGTGCTGATATTTATGTGCAACCAGAATATACAGAGCCAGAGCCAGATATTGTTTATTACTCTCTTGGTAGTCAGATAAATGTTTATTATATGCCAGAATTTTCAAATCTTCAACCAGCAAATGGTTCAGAAGATGTCTGGCTTTCTACCAAATTGAGTGCAGATGTCCAGAAGGGAGGAGATTATACAAACTGGGATATTGTATTTTATACCAATGATACTGTAAATGGTTCATGGGTTGAAATAGGCAGAGTTAGTGATGTTGTGCTTGGTGGTAAAAAAATATCATGGTGGAATGTTACAATTGATAATTCAGCAAATGCAAATTCATTAACGAATTATACAGCAGAAATAACAATAACGGATGAGGATTTCTTTAATCTAACATCTGGTAAAGAAAATATAAGAGTATTTGATGCAGACAAAACCACACCGCTTGATTATTACATTGATGTGTATGATAGCACAAACAAGATTGCAAGAATATATGTTAAAATACCATCAATCCCAGCAAATTCAGTGAAATACATTTACATACACACAAATGAAACATATACTACTGATTTGAGTAATATTAGCAAGGTTGCCACTATTTTTGATGATTTTAATGACAATTCGATAGACCCTTCATGGCAAACTGTTGATAGAGATGGAGTATCTGGAACTGAATTTACTGAAACAAACCAACAGATGCATATTAGGGCTGGTGGTGATGATACTTGGAGAGATTATGATGATTTTGCATCACTTTATCAGTCGGTGAATGGTAATTTTATTGCTACTGTAAAAATAGTCAGTCAAGAAAATACGAATGAATGGGCAAAGGCTGGAATTATGGTTAGAAATGATATGACCACCGCATCATCTGGTTATGTATTTATGACTGTAACTCCAGATAATGGATACTCTTTTCAGTATGATAATGATAATAATGGTTATTTGGATACATCTACTAAAACGTCATCATCATCTTATCCATGCTATTTAAAACTTGTTAAGAATGAAAAAACATTTACAGGTTATTATAGTTTAGATGGAAAGAATTGGGTGCAGGTTGGAACAGCAACTATATCAAGTGCTAATACAATACAGGATGTAGGAATATCTGTTACATCCCATGCTGGCTCTACCTTATGTTTAGTTAAGTTTGATGATTTCGCAATCATAAGTAAAAGCGATACCGAACTCCCAATATCAGTATCAAAGGAAAGTGAGGGTCAATACATAATACCAAGCACAATATCAGTATGGTTCTCTGGGTTGGATTGGAACACTACATATTACTGGAAAGTTGGTGCATATAACTCAACAATGGACAGATGGTTCTGGAGTGATATATATCATTTCACAACATTACAAAATGATACTGAACCAAATATTGCATATTACTCATTAGGTGCTGATATTTATGTTCAGCCAGAATATACCGATACTGAACCCAACATTGTTTATTATTCTCTTGGTGCTGAAATAAATGTTTATAACATTGCCAATCTTTCAAATCCATATCCTGCTGATGGTTCAACAAATGTGTGGCTATCTACTCCATTGAGAATTGATGTAAATAAAACAGGGGATGTTATGCAACTTGATATAGTGTTTGAAACAAATTGCACTGCTAATGGTTCTTGGGTTGAAATAGGCAGAGTTACCCAATCATTCCCGCCAAACGCTACTATACAAATATGGTTTAGTGGATTAGATTGGAATACTACATACTATTGGAGAGTTAGAGCAGTTAATACAACAACTGGTATGACACAGTATAGTGATATTTACCATTTCACAACATTAGCAACTGACCAAGAGCCAAACATTGTTTATTACTCATTAGGTGCTGATATTTATGTGCAACCTGTATATAATGAAAGTGAGCCAAACATTGTTTATTATAGCATCGGTGCAAATATTTCGATAGGCAGACCATCAATTTCAGACCCAATACCAGAAAATAACACCGCCTACGGACCTACTGAAAGAGATTTCTCTGTATATATTTCAGATGATGATGCTAATGATACAATAGATAAGGTTGAGTTCTATATTGATGGGGGCAAATACGGAGAAGTGCTAAATGTTTCAGCAAATTCAAGAGCGACTATCCATATAACTGGATTAACCAATTGGACATGGCACACTTGGTATGTTAAAGTTTATGATGATGAATGGGTTATAACTTCCGACCTGTGGCGTTACCGCCCTGCCAATCATCCTCCAGTTATAGATGAAGACCCAGATAACGGAAGCACAAATGTTGCAGTTTATAGAAAACTGGTTAGCGGTGAGTGGCAACATTTTGTGAGATTATACTGGAACATAACAGATGGGGATGGGGATGGTATGAACTTTATACTATGGGTTAAAGACCCATCAACTGGAGATTGGATACAGAGATGGACAATTCTTGATTATTCAATGTATAATGGCAGTTATTATCAGGATGAAAAGTTATTCAATGAAACTGGGCAGACATACTACTGGAAAGTATGGGTAAGCGATGGAAAGAATGAAACAACACAGATATTCCATTTCTTCACCCAGTTCTTCATTGACTTCTGGTGGTATCCAGAATATCCAACAACAGATGATACAGTGCATTTCTATTCAATTACTGAAGGTGCTGATGATTGGAAATGGGAATTTGGAGATGGAACAAATGTTACTGGAGTTAATGAGACAACACATCAATATCTTGTGGCAGGATATTACAACGTAACTCTATGGGTGTATAATGCAACAAATGATGTATGGGGTTATTTAACAAAAACAATTAGAGTTGATAGAAATGTAACATTACTCACCCCAGAAGAAGGCACAGCAGGATATAACTGGTTTGCATGGCAGGGCAACACCACAAATGCATCAAAACTTGCAGAACTGCTAAATCTTTCAAAGGGTTACTGGATACATTACTACAACGCATCATCTGATGAATGGGAGGGCTATTTTGTTGGATACAATGCAGGCATAAACTCTGTTATAAATAATTGGGATGCAACAGTAATTGTTGTAAATCGCAACATAACAAGAAGAATAAATGTAACAGATATGTATAATTATAGCATTAAGAACAGAACATTCATGAAGACGGGTTATAATGTGGTATCTTGGAGCAGTTATAGTGAAAGGAATGCATCGGAGTTGCCACTTGAAAGTGGCGAGTGGGCATATAAATATGACACTGTAAATAGAGCATGGAAAGCGTATCTGAAAGGTGTTGGAGGAGACGACTTTAAGGTTAAACCTTATGACGTCATAGTAACATATCTAAAGAATAGCAGGTGGTGGAATTTAATGTTTGGAGGGTGAAAATGAAGGCGGGAACAATAATAAAGGTTGTTATATTAATCGTAGCACTGCTAACATTTATACTTACAACTATCTATGTTGTTAAAGCAATCCCGCCCATGCCGATAGGGACGGCAGGCGTTATTGTTGTTGATGGTGATAAAATACAAGATGGTTACCTTGTTACAGTAAAAAATGAGAATACTGGTGAAACAGTATATGATTACACAGAAAATGGATATTTCGTTGTTGGATTGAGTGGCACTGATGGTGATAAAATAACAGCAAGCATAGAATACAATGGTGTTATATATTCAAACAGCACTATTGTTGATACAACGAGAGCAACGCAGTGGATAAATATATCAATATCCACAGGTAATGAGAATACAGAAGAAGAAAATGATACCAGCACAGAAAATAAAAAGCCAGTGATAGTATTGCAGGATACATTTGAAGGATATGTTGGTGAGGAAATAATTTTTGATGCTTCTTTATGTTATGACCCAGATGGAAATATTATAAAATATGAGTGGCTATTCTATGACTATCCTCCATTCACTCTAACTGGAAAAGTTGTAAAGATAGTTTTTAACAAAGTATGTAATATAATAGGAGTTTTAACAATATATGATGATGATTTTTCAACAACAAGCAAGACATTCAATGTTGTTATAAGTGAGAATGATGATAGCGATACATTTGATGATAATGGCAATTCAACCAATACAGATAATGAAAACGATGACAACAATGACACTATTATAACATTCCCGCCGATGCCTCCTATTGCTAATTTCACATGTTCTGAAGGAGAATACAGTGATGGCATACTATATGTGAATTTCACAAGCACAAGCACAGACCCAGATGGCTATATAGTAAATTGGACTTGGACAATAGATGGCAGGTTATACTATGGCGAAAATATCACCGTAGGAGTGCCTCTCGCAGGCGAGAATGCAAGTTTTGTCAAATTAAATGTTACATTACTTGTTACGGACAATGACGGCTTATATGACGATATAAATGCTGTCGTAACCTTCAATACGAGTTATATTAATGAAGAAAAATATCATCTCACAATATATTCTGAAAAGCCAGTTTCCATCAAACTTTCGAGAAATGGAGAATTATTGGATGAGGATTACGGAACTCATTTTGAGTATTATTTGCCATCTGGAGATTATAGCATAATCTATACATACAACGGAATGGAGTTCAATAAGAGCATAACTTTAAATAAAAATACAGAGATATTACTTGATATACCTTACAATAGAAATAACACGCCTGCTTTCGGCTTGCTTGCACTGGTATTGGCGTTTGGGGTGATAATATATGTTAGGAAGAAAAATTAAAGCACTGCTGATACTTATGTTACTACTTTCATTCATTCCTACTTATTCAAAGGCAGAGCGAACACCGACAGGCGTAGCGGGATATGTATTTGATGATAATGGAAATCCAATTCCATTCATACAGGTTAATGTTACAAATATCAATACATCAGAGACGAAGCAGGTTACAACAAATGAAGATGGATTATATGCTGTATCAATACTCGCACAGGATGGAGACATTATACAGGCAAATACAACATATAATGGAAAACTTGGTGTTGCACAAACTGTTGTAGATACCACTAAATTAACTCAATGGTTAAATATAACATTTGGAGGATTAATACCTCCAGTTTGTAACTTCTATTTCGTGCCGACAAATCCAAGAACAGGAGAAACAGTTAGGTTCTTTGAGGAGGCATACGACCCTGATGGAATAATAGTTGAGCATAAATGGGATTTTGGAGATTGGAGTATTTCTTATGAAGAAAATCCAGAGCATGTATATACAGCAGAAGGCACATATAAGGTAACTTTAATGGTTAAAGATAATGATGGATTGTGGGCATCCTGTTCAAAGTGGATTACCGTAAGCGATGAAGGATGGGAAGAGGATAATGATACAATATATGTTCCTCCACTTCCGCCTCCAATTTATCCATATAATCCATATACAATACCAGAGATGTATCATATGCTAAAAATAGATAAACTTGGGAAGACAAATGGAAAGGTAACTGTTGCAGTTATAGATACAGGCGTTACACATAGAACATATGAGGGGTTTAATATGTATTTAATAGAAGCATTACAGCATCCAGCAATGTATGATGCAGAAGACCGCAACGGGCATGGCACTTGGTGTAACTTTGCTGTTTTCTATGGTGTCTCATCATTTACTAATGGCAAGCAATATTCAATCAAGGTAATAGAGGAGAACAGTTGTCCAATGCAATATTTACTTGATGCACTTGATATGTGTAAAAAATTGAAGGTAGATGTTGTTTCAATTTCTTTGGGCGGAGGAGGGCATCTTGGAGATGCTGTTGATAAAAAGATTAGAGAATTACGTAGAGATGGCATAATAGTTGTTTGTGCTGGAGGAAACTACGGTCCGATGCCTTATTCAATAACATCGCCTGCTTTATCTCCCTCTGCCATAGCGGTTGGGGCAGTAAATCCGATGAGAACACTTGAATATTATGAGGATGACCAGATATGTGAATGGAGCAGTAGAGGACCTGTAAGAGGGTTGCGTGAGGTTAAGCCAGATGTGGTAGCAGGAGGAGAAAGCATCATCGGACCTTGGTTGCATGGTGAGAAAGTTGCATCTGGAACAAGTATGGCAACACCCATCGTAGCAGGAGGATGTGCTGTCGTCTATGCAAAGCATTACAAATTATGGGATTTCCTCAAAAAAGAATATTTCTTCTGGAAGGGAGTAGTTCCATTCATCTTTGAGTGGGCATTGGAAAAATCATGTTATCCAAAGGGCAATGGTAACACATACGGGCATGGAATACCACAGTTTGATAAGATGGAAGATAAAGCAGTTTTGCTTGGATTGATTTTCCTCATATTACCATTCATCATAATTGCTATAATCATTATTCTAATATGGTTCATAAGGAAGAAAGGAGGATTTAAGAAGTTATTTCATAAGAAGGAAAAAAGTATTTCAAAGCCACAACCGATGAAAACAATATATGTTGGGTGATAAAATGGATGATAGAAAATTGCTGTTTGCCTTCGCCTTCGCCATCAATATGTTAGCATTTGGAATAACTGTTTATCTATTTGAAAAAGGAGCAATAGAGGGAAATCCAATAATGGGTAAAATGTTCTCTTATGGTGTATTTACAGCATTGTTGTTTTCGATATTCGTCTGGATTTTACTTTATATAGTTTTGATACATCTTCCAGAAAATGTTGAAAGAGATAAGCATGTATGGCTTAAAGCATCAAAATATGCCTGTGCCTTGCTTGTTGTTTTAACTATGATTGACTTCCTGAATGACTACATTTGGCTTATTATCTCTTTGTAAAACCCCCTACTTTTCGTGTAAATTTTGTATTCTATGAAGGGTTTTTCTTGTGGCAGTGCAAATGTTTCCCGTTAATCCCACCAAAATTTAAATACTCTCTCTATATTTCATAATTGGTGAGAAAATGGCATATGTAGCACACATAGAAAGTAAATTTGAAAATCCTATAATGCTGAAAAAATTAACCAAGTCAGAAAAGGAACATATACGCAGTATGTTTCAACATGCGTTCTCAAATAAAAGTTTTGTTTTAGAAAATACAAAAGAAAATTTAAAGGATTTAAGAGGGGATTATGCAACATTTGATGAAGAAGAAAAAGAAAAGATGGCTAAACAACTTGCTAAATTTTTAGACATTGCACCAATGGATGTTGTTGATAAATGTATAAACACAGAGGATACTCCAAACGATATTACATACTGCATAGTAGAAGATTTAGAAAGGTCGCATCATGATGACTTTTCATTTCCAGTTGAAGGAATTATGGACTTATCTATGGAAACATTGTTAAATACAAAAATTAGACCAAGCACAGCGATAGAGTTTTAAAATGGCAATATGGCAATAGTAGCAAATGAGATAAAGGCAAGGTTATCCCCATGCACCTGCTATAAAATAGACCCCAATAAGCCACCAACACCTGAAAACCTGCTTTGCTTCTCCGAAGGAATGATTGGGACTTTAACTGATGCACAGGAGAGAGAGTATTGTCCAAAGAAAACCATAAGAGAGGCAAGCCCAGAATATCAAAACCATATACAAAAATTTTCATTGCTTGGAAAGATAATGAAGAAATGCGGACATATCAAAGATAAGCATGATTTTCTCGTATGTGTTGGGCATGAGGCAGAAAAATTGAGGATTTCCCAGTAATCCCACCAAAATTTAAATATTATTTTTAAATTTTTAGATTATGATACGTAAGGTTATTGCATTACTGGTAGTTGGATTGTTAATGACACCGATTTTTGCGGAGATGGCGGATGCTGGTTCATACTATTATACAGGGAAGGCGTATGTCAATAGCAATTATAGGTATGTTGGATTTACACCAGAGAAAATAACCATTAAAACCAATATTAGGTGGAGTAGTTCAATTTTCTCAAGAGGTTTTTACGAGATGATGTATAAAACATTGACCGTAAAACTATATTCTTGGTCTGATTTAACCAATAGTTGGTTCGTTCAAAATCAAAAAACATATCGCAATACATTTAACAATCTTGGAGGGGTAATAAGTAAGGAATTTACAGCATTTGCTTATCAATACTATAAAAGTTGGTGGGATGCATTGCTTGGCAGAGGATATGTTGCATTTAAAATAGAAATACCAAAGGATAAGCACTTTTTCCATTGCAATAGTGGTAAGACAAAAATCGAGGTAATATTGAAGGGAGAAGCAGGGCGTTATCTGGGAGGATTTAGTTTTGAACACATCTACCTTACTGTTAGGGGAACAGGTTATTACTGGACAAAGCCAACCTCGTGGGATAAATACCAGAGATATTGGGGATATTCAGCATCGGCACAGGAATATAATGAACTGATGGCACAGCAGACGCAAGGAACACTTGTAACTGAACCAGTAGAATTTGATACTATTGATGTCGTATTGCTTTCAATGTTTATTCTTGGGGTTGCGATTTTATCCTACGTGTATATCAGTGATAGAAAAAGAAGGAAGACATGATTGGAAAGGGGCAGGGTGTAGGCGGAAAGCGTCAAGGTCTTGGCAGATTTGGACTTGCTCCTACAAAATGCATATGTCCAAATTGTGGCTATGAAATGGAGAAAACAAGAGGAGTTCCTTGTAGAACCTTAAAATGCCCGAAATGTGGTAACATCATGATTGGTTCGAGATAAAACAATTCAGCAGTGCATATACTTTTTAATACAAGGTATAACTTAAAAACTATTTGCAGTGCTAAATTTTTAATTTTTATAAAATATAGCCAAAGTTCAATTCTTTTAGCGACTTTGTGTAGTTAGTGCATTTTATAAGAGAAGAAAAATTGCAGTTAGTGTATTTTAATAACAGATAAGGAATTACAGTTAATGTTTATATAAGGTGAAAAAGGAAATGGGAGGGGGTGGGATGCAGAAAAGAACAACACCTAACCCCGCAGGGTTGCTTTGCTCACCTTCTGCATCCCCAACATTTATATTAAGTCATTATTTAAATGCTTTTCTAAATTTTTGCACAGATATATATTATCAGGACAATGAGAAGTATTGCAAGTAAAATCCTAACGGAGGCATACAACACGAGCCATGCAAAAAATGTCATTATTGTTGCAAATATTGCTCCAAATATCCCTCCAACAAATATCCCTCCTGCAATATCGCCTGCCCACGCCTCGATACTCACAACCGCCAAAAATGTTATGAAGAAAAATATGCACCATATAATGAGCAAACTCACGTCATCACCTTGTTCTCTAATTCAACAACCTTCTTTATGGTTTCAAGTTTTCTCAATATTTCTTTTATAAACTCATCTTCTCCATAGTTCTCTATGTAATATGCAATAAGTATGCTGGTTATTGCCTCAACTGGTGGGCATTTTTCTTTTATTCCTATCATTCTTCCAATGCTATACATTATGCTCTGCATACTGCTGTATATTATATCTCCGCTATACTTCATCCTCATTTTCTCTCTTTCTTTGTCATCCACATAGCATTTCTGCAAGTTCAGGTATATTCTTTTAAGTGCATTATAATCAACGATTTTCCAACCTCCATTTCTTGAATATTTTTCGATTATACCTGCAAAATGGAGATAAGATAAAAGGTATTGACAGCATTTCGGTTTATTTTTGATTTTTTTGAATTTGAAGTATGGACTTTTCTTCTTATATATTTCTATCAGTTCATTTAAAAATTTCAATGTATCCTCAATAATATCGTGTTTTATGATGAACGCCAGCATTGTATCTACAATTAATCCATTTGCCTCCTTCTCCATTTTAATCTACCTCCCTTTCATCAACTTTCTAACAACTTTCTTTATAACACTCTTTTTATAGTTCTCTATGAATGCACTTCTGCATTTTTCGGAACAAAACATGTAGCATATATGATATTCCTCATCTTCATACCATAATGGAGTGTGATAAAATTCTCTGCCGCAATAGTCGCATCTGAATATGTTGCATCTGTCCATCTTCCTTGCCCTTATAGTCCATTCCATCTCTCCATTGTCATCCACTACTCTAAACTTCTCCTCAAGCAGTTCCAATCCACGCCTCCTAAAGACCTCAATCAACTCCTCCTCAAGGGTTTTATACTTCATGGTTATCCCCTCCATCATATATGTTTAATATGGTGTATTTTTCATTAAAAACAATAATATATCCGTGTTTAATCATATAGTTAAAAACAAGTTCATAATCCGAAAAGTATTTTTTTATAACTTCCTTTACACCATCTATTGACAGAACATGGTGTTCTATTTCATATAACATTTTTCTAAACCTTTCATCAAACTCCATTCTTCTTAAAATGCAATTCTTTAAAAACTGTAAATCATCTAATTTGATAATACCCCTTATAATCATTTCCTTCACATACCTATACCCTGCTCTTATACTCAAATCATCAAATTTAAAACCAAATTCATTTGCTATTAATTTACTCTCCTCTACAACATCATAACATAATGTTCTTTTATTTTTTTCTTTCAATCTAACTATTGCGTATAAAACTATTAAGGGATAAACACCCATATTATTTACCATCAACAAAGTGCTGGTTTTATCCATTCTATTACCCTTACTTGAGTTGCATCTCTTACATGATGTTACTAAATTATCTATACTATTATCTCCTCCAAAACTTACAGGAACTATGTGGTCTATTTCCAACACTACTTCAGGCGGTTTTCTACCACAATATACGCAAGTAAAATTATCTCTACAATATACTCTCCACCTAACCTTTTGAGATATGGGCTTTCTTATATTTCTATGCCAATACCTCATCATACTTCCTCCTTCAATATTTCTAAAATCATCTCTGGAGGATATTTCAAATCAATTATTCTTGTTCTTCCATATCTCCCTCTTGATATTTCCTTTGCTGAAATAATATCCAGCATACTCAAATCACTGATGTAATCGGCAATTCTTCTCTGTGTTACTGCAATATCACTTCCCACAATTTCCCTATATTTTTTATATACATCTCCAGTAGTTATAACCTCCTTATTATCTAAATATAGAAGTGCGATTGCTTTTAATGTATTTCTCTCATGATATGGCAGTGATGTTATTGTTTCTCCAAATAACACAGACAGATTACCATAATTCTTTGCTATATCAACATGACGCCTTGTTACTTTTTCAGAGTTTTCTATTCCTGCAATCTCAACAGCAAGTTTAAGAATGCCTATCGCCTGCCTTGCATCTCCGCTTTCCCTTGAAACTATTGCAGAAATATAGGGAATTATATCATCATCCAAAACACCATCCTTTATACCAAGTTTGGCTCTGTTTTCCAATATCTGTTGTAGTTCATCTGCATTGTATGGATAGAATGGCAATTGCAGGCATTGAAATGAGGAGAATGCCCTCTTTTCCAACTCCTGTAAAAAGTGTATTTTATTAGATATAAGCACAAGAGAGCAAATAGTGTTTTCTTCTAACTCTCCCCATCTTGAAAAAGTGGAAATCAATAAGTTATCTTTATCATCAACATAATCTATTTCATCCAAAATAATTATCATAAAATCTAACAGTTTTGAGAATGTTCTTATCCTCTCTATCTCTTTACTCCAGTTCTGGCTTTTTTTATCGTTTTCGCTGATTATCTGTGCAATCTTATTAACAACCCTATATCTTGTTGGATATTGCCTACATGATAAATACATGATAATGCCTTTTTTATCTCCAACTTTGTAAATTATTTTTTCATTATCTTTATAAATGATATTTCCATTAAAATTATTCATAACCCACCTTACTACAACTGTTTTTCCTGTGCCTGTTTTACCAAATATTAACATATGTTTATTTATGTTCTCTGCATTTTTTAGATACTTTGCTATTACTTCCTGTTCTTTTTTTCTGCCAATTAAATGGTCTGGTATAAAGTTGTTAGTAAAAACAAATTCGTTTTTAAAGAGTTTGCCACCATCTCCACCTTTCCTAACACCCAGAAACTCATACAGTGTTTTTTGGAGTGTCATAATAGTGTATTACAAACGAAAATATAAACTTTTCCATTTGTTCTCCACATGCTTCCATAGGAAAATTTTGGGGTGTATATGTGTTCATTTCTCATGGAAATTTTGAAAATGCAATGTGTTAAAATTTTGTTTTTATTATAAAAGTGGAATATTTTTTTGTTATTTATTTCCTTTTTAATAATGTTTTATATTATAATATCATTTACATAATATACAATAATATATATAAAAATTTTTCGCTTTATAATATAATATATAATTCTCAAAGTTCCATAGGAAATGAACATATATATACCTCGATTTCTTCAAGTGGATTTCATGTGGAAATCATTTCATATATTTATATACATAGTATTTGTTTTCTTCTAACAAAATATATGTAGTTTATATACTAAATATACTCGATAATTTTCCACATGAAATGGCTGTTAGCATACTAACATACAGCATGATTTCCATATGAAATATGGTGTGTATATAACAAAACTTTCAAATCCACATCATATCCATATCTCTTGCAAAATCAACTTATTCTCCAACAACCAAGCCACAAACAGCACAATTAATATGAACATACTAATCAAAAATACCAATATTCCCCACTTCTCGCCATTTCTTACCGTTACTGCTAATCCAAGTATGCCATCCAGAACGCATAGCACTGCTATAACGATATAAACATCCATTTTTATCACATCCAATCTCCGAGTTCATAACTTGGTCTTTTCTTATCTCCACTCTTTATAGAAATTTCATCAAGGTATGTTGGCAACTCATCCCTCAAAAAATTCCACTGCGTCTCCGACGGCATCCAGAATTTCCACACATCAAAAACTGTAGAATTTTTAAAAAATATAAAAAGCCCATATCTGCCATCATCTGTCTCTCTTTCAACTAATTTTATATCAGGCAAATCAACAATTATCCTAACCTTCTTTATCTTTATTCCTTTCTTCTTTTCATAATTTGTTGGCTTTTTAACAAAATTGAATGCTTCCTCAAAGGTTTTGAATATCAACTCTCCCTGTATTGTGAGCATATTTCCGCATATCGGGCAAGTTATTTCCTTTTTCTCAACTACCTTCTTTTCTTCCATTTTTCCATCATCCTTTCGGCAAATAATTTCGCTTTCTTTTCAGCATCAGCCCACAAAACATAATGCCCAAATTCATGATAAAACACTTCTATCCATTTTTTCCCTTCCTAATCTGAAAAATGCAGGATTTATTAATCGCAATGTTCCTTTTTCGCTACACTGACCCAATATAACCTTATTTTCCTCTCTATAAACTCTAATATATCCATTATACCACTCAATTTTAGGTTTAGGTAGTTTAAAAAAATCACACAACCGCTTCAATGCACGATTAAATTCTGTTAAATCTAATGGCTCACCAAATTCTAAATCATGGTTATCATCAAAGAACTTACGCAACTTTTTATGTATATACCTACAATCCTTTATTGGTGGCGTCAGCAGTTTCATTTTAAATCCTCCCTCTCCCTCCACTTCTTCATAGTATCATCAACTCTCCATACAACAACTCAAACAAATCCATCGTTAGCAATCTCTTTATCTCTCCATAGTCATCCGTAACCAGCAATGGTCTTATCTCCTTCGGTATAAAATACTGCAAATTCCCAAACTTATCCTTCTGCATCGGACAATGCTTCACTATCATATCCATCCTGCTCACCAGTATTTTATGCTTTGGCTCATCAACCAGATAATGCACTACCAACCCCTTCCTTTTTGCCAGATATTCCACTACTGAAGGTATCCCTATCACATAGCAATAGTTACTCTTAAAGAACTGCTCCTTTGACAAATTCTGATTAATCTCTACCCTCAATCTCTGTATCTTATTCCCCATCCAATACACGCTTATATCATAGTTTGTCTTGCCTTCATCAACCCTGCCAGTAAAAATCATGTCTGGTGAATATGGAAAATTCTCCACAAAGTTAAACTCTGGAAACATCTTCTTCAAAATCCCTGCACATGCCCTTATGTGCCTCCTCCTTGCCTCCCTATCAAAATCAAATGGTCTGTTGCTATCCCATCCACATGAAGGATTTTGACATTTATAATGTATCCCCCTCTTTGAAAATACCTGCTTTACATTCCCTCCACATCTTGGACATTTAAAACTCGCTGGCAACTCCTCCTCAATCAATCCATCATACCTTAACTGCTGTCTTTTTTCCTCCATCTGTGGCTTTATCACTTCCTCAAAATATTTCCTTATTATCTCCTTCTCCTCATCCCTCAAAAACTCAAAATCCACCTTCACTGCACTCCTCAATATCTCCTTTCCATACTTCTCCTTTATTGCATCCAGCACTGCCTGCCTTTCCTCCACATCCCTACTATCCCAAAATTCCTCTACATTGCCAACCATCTTTTATCACCCTTTTTCATTACAAATAATATTTCTGCATCTTCAAAATGCTCACAAATTAAGGCATTTCCTATTATTCCACACTTCTTGCATTCAAATTCGATGATATTTCCATCATTCCTTATCAATAATCTCGCCATTTTCATTCCTCCTTTACATCTCTCAAAATTTCATTCAATCTTCTATTTATCTCTTGCATTGATTTCCATCTCAATAATTTTCTAACTGCCTCATCATGGTCAAACAACAAAAACATCAAAACATCTCCTGCTTCATATTTATTTATCTCCACAATATACTGGCTATCTTTCACATTGCATTTCAAAATTACCTTTTCGTTTTCCTCATTAAAATCAATTCGCAACGAACCTTCCACATTACTATACGCACCTATACCCTTTCCTCTGGTTAATATTTTCATCTTACTCACCTTCCATCCCTTTTATTTCAATACCCATTTTATTCAAGCAATCCAGCAATAACAACATTGAACCTCTCACCTTACGCCTTCCAAGTTCCTCAATTATATCCTCCAGTTCATCCACATAGACAACTTTTCTGCCCTTCAAAATGTCCTTCAATTCCTTCTCAAATTTATCTACATCAATTTCCTTCCTTGTTCCCTTTATAAAGAATATCACTTCGCCCTCATCAATTCTGCTCAAATCAACATCTACCTTTTCAACATCAAAACTAACCACAAATTCCGTTCTGCTATCATACCACCATGCCAATACATTCTCATCATCTATAACATCCTGCTCTGGCATCCTGCTACCTCCATTCCAATTCATACTCTATTTCGTCAGCCATCAAAAATGCTTCCAGAAGTCCCATAAAATCTTCTGCCAACTCTCCCGTTGGAAATTGTATCTCCGCATGTTTTACATATTCCACATTACCCCAGTAATCGTGCTTAATATCAAAATGAAAGTTTGTATAATTCCCTTCCAAACTCTTTACGCTCTGTATAATATTGCAATATACCGCCAGTAAAAATCCATATGCTTTATCCCTATCCTCAAGCACAACTCTAAATCTTGCTACGCTATTGTTCTCAAAGCCCTCTATATCAACTGTTGCAGTTCTCTCCTTCATTTCCATATCTTTCAGATATTCATATATCGTTATTGCCGATAGAACTGTCAAACTAATCATAAATATTATAGCCAGTATTGGTTTCACACTTCCACTCATATTATCACATCCTTCATCACTAACATCTAATACTCAATTCTATATACAATTTACATTTATAAGTTTTATCCCTTACTTCAACAACTCTTTTCTCCACCATCTCACCAATGGCTTTACAAATACCAGTTTTTGCACTCCTCCCTTATCAACCTCATGCTTTAAATATGGATATTTCTTTACTGCTTCCTCTGGATTTTCAAGCAACAATTTAGCCCTTTCCGCATGTGCCTTGCCTTCCTTTCCATCCATTACGCTTGCCAGTAACGCCTTGCTGGGCGGTCTCTTTATTTTATATCCTTTCGTCTTTCCGACATATATCCATCCACTCGCCTTATAAACAGTGCCATCATAAGGTGGCTCTACAAAGGTATCAAGCAATACCAACTTATCTCCATATTTTTCTTCCCATCTACGCCTTGCTTCCTTATACAATGCTGATAGCACCCTGCTACCCAACCCTCTAACCATCATGCAAAATCTGTAATTGTTGGCTATCTTCTGTAAATTCGCCTTTTTCTGCTCTTTGTTCCATCCAATCCATTTATCCCTGCAACCTACATTCATTGGAGAACTTGCTATGCCTATCACTCCCACTGCTTCCCCATCAGCATACACAATCCATCTTATCCTTCTCGCTGGAATATGTGTCCAGTTTTTATATCCATGAAAATAATCCAAAATCCTGCGATACGCCTTCAACTCGTTCTTGCTCTCAATCACATCTAATTCAATTCGTTTAGCACTGCTAAAATCTTTTTCAACCAGAGTTTTTTGCTTCATTCAATCACACTATTTACAGCGGGAGGGGGAAATTGGATGCTCTGCGGTTATCAGGGGCATGGGGGGACTTTCAGAAAAGGAGGCGGGTTCTTTCGGAGGCAACCCCGAACCAACTTCATCGCCTTCTCCTTCCTCCTCCCGCCCAAATCTATCCCATACTCCTTTCTTTTTCACTGCTTCTAAATCAACATAAAATTCACAATTTTCTTCATTATCACATATTTCCTTATCACATATTCCAGCAAGGCAATATCTTTTCCCATTCAACTCCGCCATATACAGGCATACCACCATATCACCTCCTACTTAATTTTATATTATTTACTGCACTACGATATTTTTCTTTCGCCTCTCTAAAATATTCATCATTATCCTTTGCCTTTTCAGCAAATATTTTCAATGTAGTAAATAATAAATCGCCTGAAACTTCCCATAAAACAAATTCCTCTCTACAATATCTTGGTTTCATGATGAGTATTGGTATTTTTCCCTCTGGGCAATCCCTCACTGTTTTTTCATACCACTCTCTGATTTTCTTTGGTATTTCACATCCAACTATTATAAACCCATAGAAATTGCCCTTTAGAAGTTTCTCTGCAAATAACAATCTTTGATGCCACTTTAATACCGTTTTAGGTATCTGCTTCCCTGTTTTTACCTCTATAAAATATACAGGATGCTCTACATCCCCCTTAAATCCTCTTGCCCTTCCGCTAACTGGCACTCGCTTTCCTCCAAGCATCCTTTCAACCTTGTATTCAACCTTTTTCCAGTTATTACTTACCATTTTCTCCCCTCCCATACAACAACTTTATCATATCCTTTGGCACTCCAAGATATTCAGCAATCACATTGAGTTTAACCCCATTATCAATCATTTCCTTTATCTTCTTATCATTTTCCTTTATCTTTCTATATGATGAAACAAGGTCAATCATCTTTATATGTGTTACCTTATATCCCCACTTGCTCTTTATCAACTTTACAATGTCATCAATCTCCCATCCATCAAGTTCTATTACCTTTTTAATCACAATCCACTTTTTCTGTGCCTGCGTCAATTTGCCCAAGTTCTCATTTATATAATCATTAATCCAATTTGAAACTGTTGCAGTGCTAACATTTATGCCATAGCCATTTCTCATCATCTTCACAATATCCTTCAGGAGCAGATTACTGTTCAAATCACAGTATAACATGCCCGCCTTATATTTATACTCCTTTTTATATTCCACAAACTCCTTATCTCTTTCAGGAACAAAACTCCTATTACAACTTTTGCAATAATATCTCTGTTTCCTTCCTCTTTTTGCCGTCTGCCTGCTACCAACCTTTATAACATCATCTCCTCCACAGTATGTGCATCTCACATTTTCATCATTTTCCTCAACTCTTATCCCAAATAGCGAATAAACCACGTTTCTGTATCTCCATAAGGATGTGTATTTCATTGCATGATAAAAATTCCTTATCTTCACATTGCCAAGTTTTTTAACAAGGTCTGGATGCCTTTTGAGAAGCACAGATAATTTAAATTCGCTAATTCCTGCCAGTTTGCTTACTGCTATCGCTTTCAGAACCACAACAACCTTTGCTTCATCTCTGCTGTATATGTTGGGTTCATCAACCATGATGACTTTGGCAATTTTGCAAATCTGCTTCTCCTTTTCATTTACTTTTTCTATTGCTTTTTCAACTTTTTCCAGCATCTCCTTCTCCACATCTTTTTCCTCAAGAATATCCACAATTTCATCATCCATATCCGCTATCTTTGCCAACCTCCTTGTTATGCCTGACAACTCCATCACGATTTGTCGCAGTTCCTTCTCAATCCTCTCATCCACTGTTCATCCCCCCCTTTGTATGTAAAATTTATAAAATTTGTAAAATCTGCAACTTCAACCTTCCTAAATCTGTGAAACCACACCATGTCATCAGCCCTGAACCCACGCTTCGGATGAATGTCTATCCATATCTTCTTAAATTCCTCTGGTGATTTTGCTCCTTCCTCCTTGTAATGCAACTCTGCCACAATCCCAAGTTTTATCTTAACTACTTCAACAAGTTCAAATATTTCACCATCAACAACAAATCTATCTCCTGCCTCTCCATACTTCTTATATCTACTTGTTGCAGTTTTTACGCCTGCTTTTATCTTTTCCTTACTCCACTTATTGAATGGAATATATATCATTCCACTCATTTTTCATCCCCATCCATTTTATTTTTTATCTTATCAAATATTTCTTTATATTTTGGGTTTATCTTGATTAAATTCACTTTATTTTTCCCAAGTCGAATTTCTCTTTTTATAAATAATCCTAAATTAATTGCATAATTGATGTATTTCTGTGCAGTGCGAGGACTAATTTCAATAGATTTTGCTATTGATGCTGGTGTATCTTCTCCAACTCCAGATAAGTATTCGCATATTTCAATAACTATTTTATCAAATCTATATGATTTTTTTCTTTTCATTTTCTCCTCCTTTCCTTTTTTAACCCCGACAGTTCCATACATATATCTCTCCATTCGCATCTAAATTCGCATGTTTCATCTCCAAGTATATAATTTCCCAAACATTCGGGTTCTTCATCCTCATCCATCCGTTCATCATCCCACTCCATTTTATCATCTCCTCCTCTTATAGATTACATTACCTTCTCTATCTATATGAACAAAACCATATCTTGTTTGCCAACTTGCCAAATATCCTTTATGATTAAAGATGAAAGGTTCAAAAGTATCCTCACGGAATATAAAGTCATCATCCTCTGGTAATATTTCCCTTATTTCCTTCTCAATTTCATCAAGTAATTTATACGCTTTATCATAAAGTTGCTTGCATTCTTTGACTTTTTCTACATCTATTTTCATTTTCTCCTCCTCTTTCTCCTTCCATTCTTTTTGTTATTTCTTTTTTCCAGATGCTTATACTTTTCATTCAACTCCTTCCTTGTCATCCCTATCTTTTTCAATGCTCTATCTATATTAGCCATCTTCCTTCTATGCAACTCCTCATAACTTATAGGAAAATACCAGTGTGGTGGGTTCTCTTTCCTACGCCTTGCCATCTTCCTCACCTATCACTTTCTTTAACATCTTTTGTGCCTGCTCTAATTGATATTTCAACCTTGCCAGTAAATTACTACTCACCGTCTTGTATTCCTCATTGCATTTACTCTTTCCATACTCTTTGAAAAACATGTCTATGTCTCTCCACATCCCATACAGATAATCTATAACATTCTTAATTTCCTCCTTCTTCTTTTCCTCCATTTTTACCAACCTCCTTCTTTTTCAACATATACCTTTTCACTTCAACATAAATAACTACAATAACAATCACCACTCCTGAAATAATTGCCAGTAAAATTAAGCCCCACTCAAACAAATATTGATGTTCTACAAACCATGATAACATCATATCATAAGCCCCATAATCTCTTTCAAGCCATCCTCCAAGCAAAAAACCAAGTATAAATATGGATATTGCTTTAACTCTCCTCATTCTCTTTTCAATTTTGCTCTCGAACATGCTATCACCTGTCATGCATACTTATGAAGTGTATTATCAAATCCCTTACCTTGTCAAATCTTCTGTTGCATATCTCGCAGTATCCTCCTGCATCAACATTTTTATCAAGCATCCATGCCTCTCTCCATATCTCAATTTTTGCCTTCCTTCCCATCAAAAATATTCTTCCCTTCATTCTTCCTCCTCCCTCATTCCTGCTATTATGCTATATCCTTTTAGCCATTCATTTTCCATCCATTTTACGGTTAAAGAACTCCCACAACCTGCACCTGTTGGATTACTTATTCCCAACTTTATGGATGGACATTTTATCTTTTTTATAACACATGAAAGGTATATTGGGCTAATATTCAATTTGTATATTGGTGCTGTCAATCCTTTTACAACAATGTCAGAACCATTAGCCAGCACGCTCTCTATTTTCTCCAATTCATCTCCATATTTGGCAACCAACTTCTCGCTATCATAGATGAGTTTTATAGCAGGATAAAAAGTTTTACTCAATTTATTTGTAATCTTTATGAATAACTGCAACTGCTTCGTATTAACAGGTGCTACAATTTTATGGTCAAGGAGTTCATTCAATAAATCATTTGATATTGGTTTGAATGCCCTTTCATTATCCACGTTTTCTTCAGGAATGTATGCCTTGCTGATTGTTATTTTTGGATGCACAAATTTAATTAAACCTTCAGCAATTTCTATTGATACAAACTTTTCAGGGTCATCCTTGTTTTTACTTCTTCTTGTAGGTATCTTTTTCAGCACATCGCATATAGGTTCTGCTTCAAGCATCATCTTTACTTCCTTCCTTACTCTACCCTTCGTTTTCAACTCCATTGAGGTATATACCACATGGCTTGGCTCTACAAAGTTTATCAACAATTTTCCCTGTTTGAATATCAATGGTATTTCACCATCCATCAGTTCATACGCCTTTTCAAACGCATTCCTCAAACTCCATAAATCCGTCTTTACAACAACCATCTTCATCCCTCCTTTTTTACATTTTTTACATTTTTCACAAATTCTATGGTCTTCTTCTTTACATGCAATTTAATATTATGCTCCTTGCAGAATTTCTCTATTTCAGGGATTTGTTCCGCATAGTATTGTCTTGCTTCCTTCGTATTGCTCCCCTTCAAATAGTTCATCTTACCATACACTACCAAATCCACAAATGCACATTTATGCAAAACATCTCTTATGGGGTCATGCTTAAATATTGCTGGCGGTGGGTCTGGCTCAAAAGATAACCATGTTTTAAATCCAAGTTCATGCAGTTCTTTTAATTTTTTTATTCTCTCATTTGGTCTTACTGCATTTGGCTCATATTTTTCATACCATTCTTTTTTGGTGGATACAACTGTTGTTCCTATTATAATATCTCTATACTGCCTATCATGATAAAATTCATAAAACTTCCAATAATCATAGTATGATTTTGATAACAATGCTACTTTAATGTTGTTAAAAGATAACCATTCAATCAATTCAAATGTTATATTTCTCAATGTTGTTATTCTAAATCCTCTCTCAAGTTTTATATTAACTGGAATATCAAGCATCGGGTCGGTCATAAAGGAAATAAATACTCCTTCTGGTTTTATTCCCTTTTTTAATTGCTTTTCAATTAACAGAACAGGATGCACTTTAGGAAATCTTATGCTCATGTCCTTTCCATATATTTTCCTTCCAAAACAATAAGCACATTTATTTACGCATCCATAAGCCACATTTACAGCCATAGGTTTCTCTACCTCAAGCACTGCTTGTGCAGTTTCTAATGCCTGCCCTTTCGGATAATAGAGTTCTCCAAGCATTGTATCCCCAAATATATATACAATTACCGTTTATAAATTTTATCCCCAATTCTCGCCTCTATTAATCTAACCCTGACAACATTCAAATCAATATTCTTATACGGCTCTCCTCCTCTCCTCACTTCCTCCTTTATCTGCCAGATAAAACTGCTGATAAATGCCCTTATTTCCTCCTCAAGTTTTTTGTCTATTACAGTTCCGTCCTCATTTCCAAATAGATACC
>Ga0190337_1000004_pt1 | contig 44422 bp, 69 predicted proteins | sample 4872041011_MG_FD_161677 | JGI IMG/M metagenome (GOLD analysis project Ga0190337, IMG submission 161677) | Hydrothermal vent sediment bacterial communities from Southern Trench, Guaymas Basin, Mexico - 4872-04-10-11_MG | ecosystem: Environmental > Aquatic > Marine > Hydrothermal vents > Sediment ...
AGAGCCATCGCCAGAGACAGAGCCATCGCCAAAAGTTAAAACTTTATGCTTGATAAACATTTTGTCCCTCGATGGTTTTTATGCTTTTTTCTGTAGCATTTAGCCAAATACCATTAACAGTTTCAATACCCATTTAATCTCTCCTTTTGTTTTTATCTAGGTCTAGACCCAGACCTAGACCTAGACCTAGACCAAGACCCAGACCTAGACCTAGACCTAGACCAAGACCTAGACCAAGACCAAGACCAAGACCTAGACATAGACCAAAACCTAGACCTAGACCAAGACCTAGAACTAAACCTAGACCCAGACATAAACCCAGACCTAGAGACAGACATAAACACAAACCCAGACCTAGAGACAGACATAAACACAAACCCAGACCTAGACCCTTCATTTGTGTAAGCTACTCCCATTATTTTAATCTCTCTTTTTTTGTTTATTTAGACCTAGACCCAGACTTAGACCTAGACCAAGAACCAGAGCCAGAGCCAGACCTCGAGCAAGACATAGACACAGACCTAGACCCAGACATAGACACAAACCAAGACCTAGACCCTTCATTTATATAAACTACTCCCATTATTTTAATCTCTCTTTTTGTTTATTTAGACCTAGCCCTATACCAAGACCTAGACCCAGAGCAAGACCCATACCAAGAGCAAGACCCAGACCTAGACCAAGACCCAGACTTAGACTTAGAGCTAGACATAGAGTAAGACATAGACCCAGACATAGACCAAGACATAGACCTAGCCCTAGCCCTAGACAAAAACCAAGACCTAGTCCAAGAACCTTCATTTATATACGCTACTCCCATTATTTTTGTTCTTTCGGCAATTCATGATCCCAAATGGTAGCATCAACAATAGAACCTCGCCCGACGATAACTTTATTAATATACGGCTCTACTTCTTCTAAAGCACCAGTCTTAAGCGCATTGTAATATCTTCCAGTGTCTGCTACCCAAGAAGCATTTTTTAAAATTAATTCTTTCTCCGAAACCATAATTAGCTCACCTATTTCAATCATTGTAACTGTTCGAATCAAATATTTTTTTCCAATCTCCCAAATTTCATCTTGCATATTCGTTACTTCTTCTTTACCGTCGAATAACTTATTAATTTCTTTTAATTCGCCTAGTGTCATTTCATCAATACCCATTTTTTTAATCTCTCCTTTTTTATTTACATAGACCCAGACATAGACCTAGACCCAGACCTAGACCTAGACCTAGACCCATAGCCAGAGCCAGAGCCATCGCCATCGCCATAGCCATCGCCATCGCCAGAGCCAGAGCCATCGCCAGAGCCAGAGCCAAAGCCAGAGCCATAGCCATCGCCAAAGCCATCGCCAAAAGTTAAAACTTTATGCTTGAAAAACATTTTGTCCCTCGATATTTTGTATGCTTTTTTCTGTACAAGGAATAATTTCAATAGCATTTAGCCAAATACCATGAACAGTTTCGCATACTTTTGAGTCATCATGTAAGCCATTATTTGCAACTTCGCTTAGTGATATTTTATTACATAAATTTTTCCAATACCACAATCTCCTCGAATTTTTCAAAATAACTTCGCTCCCGGACTTCTCAATTAATTCTCCAAAATGTACTCCAGCAGAGTATGTTCTAATAATACATTTTTTATTCAAAAACGCTTGATCCATAACTACTTTTTTTACTTCTCTCCCGTCGAATAACTTATTAATTTCTTTTAATTCTCCTAATGTCATTTCATCAATACCCATTTAATCTCTCCTTTTTTATTTACATATTTATTTAGACCAAGAACCAGACTTAGACCTAGACCCAGACCCAGAGCAAGACCCAGACCTAGACCCAGACCAAGACTTAGACCAAGACCCAGACTTAGACCTAAACCCAGACTTAGACCTAGACCTAGACCAAGACCTAGACCAAGACCTAGACATAGACCAAAACCTAGACCAAGACCAAGACCTAGAACTAAACCTAGACCCAGAGCAAGAGCAAGACCTAGACACAAACCAAGACCTAAACCCTTCATTTGTGTACGCTACTCCCATTATTTTAATCTCTCTTTTTGTTTATTTAGACCTATACCTATACCAAGACCTAGACCCAGAGCAAGACCCAGACCCAGAGCAAGACCCAGACCTAGACCCTTCATTTATATACGCTATTCCCATTATTTTTGTTCCTTTATTTTTTTTCACGCCATATCTTTTAAAATCAAATTTCTTATATAGGCTGAAAGAGAGTCAAAGCCTTTTTTAATAGCTTTTCTTTCAGCCTCTTTTTTTTCATTTACTGATACTGGAATAATTAGTCTTTCTATTCTTAATTGTTTTTTAATCATGAGTTATTGTATAAACTATATGCAAAGATTGTCAACCTTTTATTTATAATCTACTTAATTATCCATATATAAAAATATATACTCATGTGTCATAATTTTCTCCTTTTAAAAGTTTCTTTTATTTTAAGTTTAAATCTAAAGTACTGGCAAAGAACTCGCCGATTGTATTTCAATCAGCGAGTCAACTTTCGTACTCGAAAGTTATCTTAATTCTTATTTCTTATCGACAAACTATAAGTTATCCACAAGTTATACAGTATTTATACAGTATACCCTGTTTAAAAAAACCATTGAATTTAAAATACAATTTAGTTTTTTTTAAAGTTATACAGTATTTTAAGCCTCTCTAATACTAGTTATCTTAATTAATTATTAACTTATTAGTTGTTGCCCTTCGTTTGCCCCAAAAACGAAGTTTCTTATCGACAAAAACTGTGCCCCTTTTTCATTTTTTTTGATAATCATTATAATTTATTATTTTTATTGTTGTATATTGTGTATTCGTAATAACATCAATCTCTTTTGTTTTAATTAGTTTTTTTAAAACAATTCTTACGCTTTTTACTGAAATACCTGAACCCTCGGAAAGCATAAAATAAGAGGTTATAAAGTGTCCACGAGGAACTATAAGCCCTTTCCATTTTTTAGGCTTAAAATTAGCCTTATACAGGCAATGAGTGAACACTTTGTATACGTTCACATCAAGATACCATTCCCAGTCGACTATCGATCTACAAATACTTACATGTCCAAGCTTTTTATTGTCTTTATGATTGCTTCGCCGATCTGATACACGTCTCTCTTTTTGATAATCTATACCCCATTGTCGCCGCTCATTTTTCCGTTTATTTTGCATTTTTTAACCTCTATTTATTATAATTTTTTATTTTTTTCATCACTATTACCTTTTTTGTCGTTTAATTTCAATAAAATTTCTGAATAGACAATTAATGATTTATAATAATTAGAATTAAGTGGTTTTTGTTTGATTTTGTCTTTTTCTTTATCTTTTTCTTTGTCTTTTTCTATATAATTTTTAAGAAAATAAAGCGGGATTACAGACTTAGCAGACAAGCTGCTAAGTAACTGTAAATTTTTCTTTAAAAAATTATAATTATTCTTTTTCTTCTTCTTTAAGACTTGTTTTTTCATTAATATTCTCCCTATCCAATATACTTTTGATAGCAACAACAAGATTCATACGCTTCTTGCTGAAGAAATTAAATAAATCGCTTGCAAAGAATGTAGTCTCTTTTTCAATAATTTCTCGAATTACATTAATATCTTTTTCTGTAAGATTAAGATGTTTTAATGTTTCTAAAATTTTTGTAAAAAGTCTATTAATTCTATGTTGCACTTTTTTATTTATTTCTTTTTTCTCTCCCAATTTTTTACCTCCTTTTTTATTTTTTCAACACTAACCTTTATTAATCAAAAATATTTTTGTCTACATACTGTAACGCATAATCATTTTGACAAACAGCAGCCAAACAGATTTTTTCGGTTTGTTTTTTTACAAATTGCAACGCATCTCCGTCTTTACTAACAGCAGCCAAACAAATCTTTGTAGTTTGTTCTTTTACATACTTCAAAGCGTATCCGTTTTGATTAATCGCAGCCAAAGCTTCATCACCTAAATAATTTACAATTTCCACCTTTTTCCCGTTTATTTTTTTCAAAAATTCTTGTAATTTCATGATTTAACTCCTTCTTTATTTTTTATCTACCCTCTAAGACTGCAATTTGATAATCTATTTGTTCATCCGTAAAAGTATCATTTTTTGTAATCTTCATTTCTTTTGAAAAAAATGAGGTTACAATCAATGAAAGCACTGCTAGCGCTACTACTGCCAATACTCCTGTTTTCATTTTATTTCTCACAATTTACCTCCTTTAATTCTTTTAATTCTTTTAGTGTCTTTAAAAACATTTCGGCATTGTTAATATACTTCGGATAGAACAATTTATAAATTTCAATTACTTTTTTTTCTGATGTAATTTTTAAATTATCAATAAACTCTTTTTTCCTAAATTTTATTTCTTTTCTGCAACTTTGAATAATACTGTCAATATTTGATGATGACAAGCCATTAAGTAGATTACCGTTATGACTGACTACGTAATAAAAACAAGGGTTATCGCTATAAATCTGCACATACAATGTTTCAAAACCTCCACCCCACAAACTACACCTTATTAATTCTTTTGTTTCTAAAACGCTCATTTCTCCTCCTTTTTTAAAATATTTTCAAACTTCATATCTTCTAATTGTAAAAACTCAACATTGCCACGCAATTCTTTAGTTACAGCAAGAACAATATTTAACTCTTTTTCTGTAAAATTAATCATTCCTATTTTTCCATCTTTTTCAATCGCTAGCATATTTTTCATTTTATTATTCCTTCTGGAATATCCTCTTTTGGAACTTGTAAAAGTCCAAGGCTACGGCAGGCTGGATTTGTGCAAAAATGTATATAGTATCTTTCTATTTCAACATTGATTTTTGTTTGAAAAATCTGGCTATACTCCATTTTTTTTTTACATTGATTACATGTTTTCATTTTCTTTCTCCTTTTTTGAAAACTTTACAACTTTGTTACTTTTTTTTAATACTTGTTTTTTTCAATCTCAATGTTAAAACATAAGACTGTTGAAAAGAATATAAACTAAAAAAAACAAATTGTCAAAGTTTTTTTCTTGCAAAGGCTTAAAAGTATGATACATTAATAATGACAAAACAATAAGGGGGTATTTAAAATGATTAGAAATTTAGACAAAATGAATTGTGAAAAAATTTGTATCTCTTGGACTAATAGCGACGGAAGTAAGAGCTCAACAATAATTAAAGACGAAAAACAATTAAATTATTTGATGAGAGAAGAAAAATATTTTAGCGATAGTAAAATAAGTATAAAAAAATGTTGACAAGGGCTTAAAACTTTACTACACTTAGGTAAATATTTACAAAAAAGGAGTAATAAAGAAATGGAAAACTTAACAATAAATATAGGATGCGAAAGAGAATGTGAACTTGACATTGATTTTAATGGATTTGTTAAAATTAATAATTATTTTAGTATTTATGAGAGTGACGACTTAGAAGTTAAAAAAATATCAACAATGAAAGGAAAAAAAATTAGCTTTTCAAGGTTGAAACAAAAAAACAAGGACAGAATCGTTACTGAAATTGGCGAGGCTGTTGGAATATAAAAAGGAGAAAAATAAAAATGTGTAACTTTGAACAAATAAAAAAAACATTATCCCAAAAGCACGATGCAGTGCAAATTTCTAATTACATTAATTATCTAAAAAAGTTATCTTCCGAAAAAGATATAAAAACAAAAGAATTAAAAAATAAATGGTTTATCTATAAAAAAGATCAAGAATTAATAGATATGTACAACAAAATAGCGTTTCAAGGGTTAACGATTGATGGTGATTTGGTTACAATCCAAAGTATTGGTATTTCACTCTCATATAATGCTTACAAAAATTTAGTATTAATAAAATATCCAGAAACAAAGCTTGATGTTCAACTTGTACGAGAAACAGATGATTTTAATTTTCAAAAAAAAGATGGAGCTGTTTTTTATTCCCATAGAATAAACGATCCTTTTGATGAAAAAAAAATAATAGGAGCTTACTGTATTATTAAAAATAGACTCGGAGAATTTATTGAATTAATATCATTAGCAGAGTTAGAAAAGATTAGAAAAACTGCTAAAACAGATTATATTTGGCGAGTATGGACTAGTGAAATGTATCTTAAAACAGTTATAAAAAGAGCTTGTAAGAGACATTTTAAAGATATAACGTATAAAATTGATAACATTGATAATGAAAATTATAATTTAGATAATCCGTTAGACATAGAAATTAAAATAAAACAAGAAATAGAAAAAATATCTTCGATAATTGAGCTTGCAGAATATTATAAAAACAATAAAGAAAAAGTAGAATTCAAAAAATCTTTTGATAAGCTTGTCTGTTTAAGAAAAAAAGAGCTTATTGAAGAGGAGGAGCTTAAACATGAAAGTGCATAATTTTGAACAAGGAACGGAAGAGTGGCATGATATGAGACTTGGCAAATTAACTGGATCAGATTTTCATATATTTTTTGGAAGCTCGAGTACAAAACAATCTAAAATAGAACAACTTGCAGCTGAAAGAATTCTAAAACTTAAGTCAGATAGTAAAAAAATATCTAATATTCATATCGAACGAGGACATGATTTAGAACCAGATGCGTGCTCAATATATGAATTAATTAATAATGTTATAGTAAAAAATGTAGGTTTTATAGAACTTGACGAATTTGCTGGATGTAGTCCTGATGGACTAATTGGCGACGATGGAATGATTGAAATTAAGTCAAAAGATAATCATACATTCATAAAGCAAGTAATAAAAGGACTTGATGGAATAGAGCCAACATACAAAACACAAATACAGTTTAATCTATTTGCAACAGATAGGAAATGGTGCGATTATATTTGTTATAACCCAAATTTTTCACACTCTACTTATATTGAACGAATTTATATTGACGATGAAAGGCTTGTTGGGAAAAAAGGATTTTATACAGTTTCGCAAATAAAAGAAAAAATAAAAGAAATTAATAATGAAGTGAATGCAATAATTGAAAATTTTAATGTTAAAATTAAAATGGAAATAAAAAAACATGCTTGCTAGGCTAATAATTAAAGAAAACTGTACAAAATGTGGAATAAGTCTAAAATTTGAAACATTTTCAGGTCTTTGTGGGAATTGCCAGTTAGATCATTGGCAAAGTTTAAAAGGAAATCCTCCAAAATTTCGAGGCATTAGCCACTCATCTTTTGGAGACAGTAAAATAGATAGATGCGATTTTGCAAATAGAACGAGATACGCAGAATAAAGAAGTGAGATAATAAATGAAATTCAAAATAAATAAAAATGCAACTAACGAACATAAGCTTGACCTTGTAGACAATATAAATAAATGTATTGCTGAAAATCAAGATGTTTCGGACATGGAAATAACTATTAATACAAAAAGAACATTGCAAGAGAATAGTGCATTACATAAATATTATGATTTACTTTCTGAAGAATTCAATAATGTAGGCTTAGATTTTCAAACATTTTTTACAAAACCAGATAATCTGATTATTACGCCTGTTGTTATAAAAGAGTTTATATGGCGACCAGTACAGAAAGCTATGTTTGGAAAAAAGTCTACTAAAGAATTAACGAAAACAGGCGAAATTAATAAGATTTATGATGTTATCAACAAAAAATTGTCAAATTGGGGGATATATGTACCTTTTCCGGATAAAAAAGATAGATATTTATATAAATAAAAGGAGAGAAATAGTATGTTAGAATTTAACAAAATAGAAGAAATTAAAAAGTATTTTAATGAAGATAATAATACTTATGAATTTATTAAGAACGGTTCAAAACAAGATGTAGTTTTTAATTTTTCATTGGATATTGACGCTAAGAATATTGACGCTGGTGATATTAACGCTTGGGATATTAACGCTCATAATATTAATGCTTGGAATATTCACGCTGTGGATATTAACGCTCATAATATTAATGCTGGTGATATTAACGCTAGTGATATTAACGCTGTAAATATTCACTATTATGCAATATGTTTAGCATACAACAATTTCACATGTAAAAAAATTGAAGGTACAAGAAAAAACAGTAAACATTTTTGTTTAGATAATGAAATTATTTTTAAAAAGGGAGAGAAATAGTATGTTAAAATTTAACAAAATTGAGGAAATTGAAAAATATTTTAATAAAGATAATGATACTTATGAATTTATTAAAAATAATTCGAAACAAAATGTAGTTTTTAATTTTTTATTGGATATTGACGCTAGGAATATTAACGCTGGTAATATTCACGCTTGGGATATTAACGCTGGTGATATTAATGCTTGGAATATTAACGCTGGTAATATTAACGCTTGGGATATTAACGCTGTAAATATTAACGCTGGTGATATTAACGCTAGTGATATTGACGCTGGTGATATTAACGCTGGTGATATTAACGCTAGGGATATTAACGCTAGGGATATTGACGCTAAGAATATTGACGCTAAGAATATTGACGCTTGGAATATTGACGCTGATTATATTAACGCTTGGGATATTAACGCTAGGGATATTAACGCTTGGGATATTAACGCTTGGAATATTAACGCTTGTGATATTCACGCTGGTGATATTCACGCTTGGGATATTAACGCTGGTGATATTAACGCTTGTGATATTCACGCTGGTGATATTAACGCTAGGGATATTAACGCTAGGGATATTAACGCTAGTAATATTAACGCTAGGGATATTAACGCTAGGGATATTCACGCTGGAAAAATTCACTATTATGCAATATGTTTAGCACACAACAATTTCACATGTAAAAAAATTGAAGGTACAAGAAAAAACAGTAAACATTTTTGTTTGGATAATGAAATTATTTTTAAAAAGGGAGAGAAATAGTATGTTAGAATTTAACAAAATAGAAGAAATTAAAAAGTATTTTAATGAAGATAATAATACTTATGAATTTATTAAAAATGGTTCAAAACAAGATGTAGTTTTTAATTTTTCATTGGATATTGACGATAGGAATATTCACGCTGGTGATATTAATGCTGTAAATATTAACGCTGGTGATATTAATGCTGTAAATATTAACGTTGTAAATATTAATGCTGGTGATATTAATGCTTGTAATATTGACGTTGTAAATATTAATGCTGGTGATATTAATGCTTGGGATATTAATGCTAGGGATATTGACGTTAAGAATATTGATGCTAGGGATATTGACGTTAAGAATATTGATGCTAAGAATATTGACGTTTGGAATATTGATGCTGATTATATTAATGCTTGGGATATTCACGCTTGGGATATTAATGCTAGGGATATTCACGCTAGGGATATTAATGCTAGGGATATTCACGCTAGGGATATTAATGCTAGGGATATTCACGCTAGGGATATTCACGCTGTAAATATTCACTATTATGCAATATGTTTAGCACACAACAATTTCACATGTAAAAAAATTGAAGGTACAAGAAAAAACAGTAAACATTTTTGTTTGGATAATGAAATTATTTTTAAAAAGGGAGAGAAATAAATGATATCATGCGATGTTAAAAATTGTACAAAAAAAAGTTTTACCAAAAAAAATATAATCCATAAAAAAAATGGTTTTTATTTCTGCGACAAATGTTTTAAAAAGAAAATACTATTAACTAGACGGATTAGAGTTGCAAATAAAAGATTAGATAAAATGAATATTATAAAATTTAATAAAAGTGCAAAAAAATACACGATTGAAGTTTTATTGTCTATGATTGAAAATTTGCACGCTGAAAAAATAAATTCTGTACAAACTTTTTTTAAAAAGATTAATAAAAAAGGAGAGTAAAACTATGAATTTTGAATTGATTGATATTTTATATTTTACAGTTATTTTGGCAGGGTTTTTTTGGGCTATTTTATCAGAAGAAATTGGAGGCAAGCAATGAAAAATGATTTTTTAACACCAGAGGCAAGGATAACACTATCAGAAAAACAAAAAACAAGTAAAGAATTTAACGATATACGAAATTTTTGCAAAAAACTCAATGTAAAAAAATGCAATGTTAAGCATATCAAAATATATGAAAGGATTGAAAATGAAATATAACGTTAAAAAATTAAGTAAAAGCATAACAACTACTGCTAGAAGTAGATTGTTATTGCCACAAAATGCAGAAATGTTAATTCAGACTAATATTGTTGATATTTTAAGAGCGAATAAAATTTTAGTGTTTTCTGTACCAAATGGCAGTCATTTTGCAAACGCTTTGACTAGAGTTATGATGCGTTTGTCAGGATTATTAAGTGGTGTTTCTGATATTATTATTATTACATATGGAAAAGTTACTTTTGTTGAGACAAAAACCGAAACAGGAAAACAAAGTAACGCACAAATAATCTTTCAAAAATTAGTAGAATCATTAGGCTTTGATTATTTCGTTTGGAGATCAAGTCAAAATGCTGTTAATTGGATTGAAAAACAAAAAGGAGTTAAATCGTGAAATTACAAGAATTTTTGAAAAAAGTAAGCGAAGAAGAGGCGGAAATTGTAAATTATTTAGGTGATGAAGCTTTGGCAGCGGTTAAGCAATACGGAAATGCTCTGCGGCTTGTAAAAGAACAAACCGAAGAAATCTGTTTGGCTGCTGTTAGTAAAAACGGAGATGCTTTGCAATTTGTAAAAGAACAAACTGAAAAGATTTGTTTGGCTGCAGTTAAAGAAGACGGATATGCTTTGAAGTATGTAGACAAAAATATTTTCGATTAATAGAGGATTATATGATTAAAATTGAAATATTTACAAATAAAATAGATGAAAAGGATAAAATGGATGATGTGTTTTATAATTATGATTACGGCACATATAATATTTTTTATCACAATCACGAAAAAGCAAAAAAGTATAACATCCAAAAATATCCGACGGTGATTTTTAATGAGAATAAAGATAAAGTTTTGGTTAATAAAGAAATTAATAAAAATAATGTTTTAAAAATAATGAGAGGTTTGATATGATATTAGAGCTTAGAATTTTAAATATTTATGTTTCTAAAAATTTAAATGATTTAGATATTTATCATGGAATCCACAAAAATGAAACATTCTACAAAAAAGGGTTTTTTATTAATTTTTCTGATGTACAAAATAATATAAAAAATATTTGTAGAAAAATTGATTTTTTTAATTTGTATGACCGTCAATTTTTTTTTAGGTCCTGTAAAAAATTAATAAAATGTTTTTTAATAAAAAATATACAACGCTACTATGGCAGGGATGCCACTCAAAGCAATTTTTAAAAATGGGGGAGTAGCTCAGAATTGTATATTTTAGATCAAGCAAATAAAAAAGCACCGCAGATTATTTTTGCGGTGCTTGAGCGGATCAAGCACCAAAAGGAGAGGTAAAGGATCCGTCGCTCTTATTTAAATTTTACAACTTTTATAACATTTTTTCAAAATTATTGGATCGCCTATTTTAAATTCACAATAAAAATTAACCAAAGGAGAATATGTTGTCATCGCCGGAGTAACAAGCCAATCTTCAACTCTAACAAGCAAATTAAAGCCTATTTTCCTGCAAAGCCGCATAACAGACTCAGAACAAAACATTTTCTCTTTATTTCCTCGATCGACTAAACTAACAAATCTTGTTGGTCCGACGTAGTCATAAGGTATTCTTTTATTCGCCCAATCTTCTAAAATTTTTATTGCTTTTTGTTCTTGGTTTTCTGTTAATGGAATAGAATACAAAGTAAAATGTGTTCCAGGTGTATGATTTTTTCCAAAAGGTACTTTTTGAAAACATCCTGTAAATGGTCTATACCATTTAGTTCTGCTAGATTTATGCCAAGCTTCATATTCAATCATTTCATCAGTAACAATCGAAACATGCGACTCATTATCTCTAGTAATTTTTCTAATCATTTTCGATATAAAAGATTTTCCCTCATACGCTGCTAAATATAACATTATTTTTTACCTCTCAAATAAACGAATTTCTAATATGAAGTTCAACTGGATTTTTTATTAAATCAATAAGTATTTCCATTGCTAGTTTAGATTTTAATACTGCCTCTTCGTGCCCTAACTGCCCAGCAGTCAAGCCAACTAAAATACACCCTTTAGAGTCTTTAAAAGTATTTCCTATGTGCAGCAAAATATTACTTCGACCTTCAACATCTAAAATTTTAAAACAATTACCATGATTTTCGCTGTTATATGGTTTCATAATATAAATTCCAGCCGAGATACAACTAATATTTTTTCTATTGTTATTCCAAGACAGTTCATTTGTAAATAAAGGATAACTCAAATCAGGAACTTCTAAACAGCCTAAAGTATTATTTGAATCCATAAAAAATCTGTTTAAAAATAATTTTTTCAAAATTCCCCCAAAAAAAAGATAGGCTTGTCAACGATCGCCATCATTTTCATGCCTATCTTTAATCAAATATATATAATATAATTATATATATTTTCAGACTATTTGTCAATTTTTAAAATGGTTAATAATAAAACTTAATCCAGTTATGCTAACTACCCATTTAATAATAGTAACACCGATATTCATACTATTAATATCTTTAACTATGCCACTACGACCATCTTTCCCATGCAAGATTTCATCGTGTTGTTTAATTAACTCAATAATAGGTTCAAGTTTTATATTAAATAATTCTTTTAATTCTGTGTGGTCTCTTCTTTCATTATTCATGTTTTATCCTCTTTTATCTTTATAAAAATTCTATCACCCAGCTTATCTCATTTATTTTTTCATCAATAGTAAATTTAGCATTAACATTATGCTTTTCGTATACTGATATTATTTCATTAAATAATTCAGTATTTTCTACTACTACTTGTTTACGATTATTAATATTCGCATTTGTTTTATACTTTTCAATTTCTTCTAACGACAAATCACTACAACCAAAACTTTTTATTAACTTTTTAGTCTCATTTTTAACTTGTAAAATATATTTTTTAGTCATTTTTTTTACCTTTTATACGAATACCCCATCATCTGAAAAGTCAACTGATTGTCATCATCATTAATTCCATATATTTTTATTTGCCGAGTGGAGTTAAAAAACACATCCGCAGTGCCGTAAATACTTCCATACCCAGACTGCCCCACTCCCTGTGCCCCATCAAAAACTGAGCTTGCATACACAACGCCAGTTTCATAATCTGTAATAGCCCACCTACATGAAGTACCAACATCCCTCGCCTCGCCCTGAACAAAAACTTTAGTTGCATTTATAGGCGTAAATTCGCTAGGTTGCGTGGTTGGATCCATCCAAATCCCGGTCGGATTTAAGTTATTGGCAAGAAAAAAATCTTCACCAACCAATCCTCTAATTACTACCTCTTTCCCGTTTTCGTAGGCGTTGAAATAGGATATTGTAGATGCTCCGTCAGCGCTAAGGACTGATCCTATACACCTATCGTCTCCGTTATACCAACCTCTTTTTGTTTCACTCCAAACTGGTTCCGCAATAGAGTCGATAATAACAGGTGTCGGAGATGTTGATGCTGAATCGTCGATGTAAAGATAGTGTACATCAAATGCACTTGCTAAACTTTCTAATTCGTGAGTTGTATCTGCTGATAATTGGTAATATGTGCTATTTGCTTCGACATACCCAGCCGTTATTGTAACATGCGTCGTATTATAGTATTTCACAGCAAATCCTTCAACACTGCCTAGTCCAATTATGAATTTTTCTGAAAATACATTTTTTGTTGTGTCTAAAACTAAATCACCATTTGTGTTTGAGTCAACACCAACGCTGCTACTTTGAATATTAACGCGTTCAAATTGCGGACTTCCTGTCGGCCATAAATCCAAAAGTTGAGTATTTCCTTGTATGTAATTATAATCAGAAGCATCTAAATGATAGTATTCATTAGTACCGCCTCCTTGCTTAGAAGTAGTATCATTATGAGCTACTGTTCCAGAGTTGTCATCAACATATTTTTTATTTGCAACTTGATAATCGGTTGTTGGTGCTGATGGTGTAGTCACAGGAAAATCATTGAAAGCTTTTACACCATAAATAATTTCACTTCCAGTATTGTTTACTTTTCCATCCAATCCATCGTCAACATATTTTTTATTCGGTAAATCATCGTCATTTAAAACTAAAGTCTCATAATTTGTAATATTTGATCTAAAAACGCCACTTGATACAATGTCAAATCCTAAATTGTCGATAATATTATTTCTTAAAGATAGAATTTCAGTTGTTAAAGTTCCACCGTTTATTGTTTGCCCACCTGCGAGTCCGTTTTTTAAGAGAATATTTGCTAAATCTAAATCCCTATCGACCATTGTTATCGTTCTAGTTGTTCCGGTAGTTATTCCTGAACATTGAAATGATAATTTTTTTGTAGAATCTCCGTCATCGTACACAGCAAAATCTCCGTCGGAAAAAGTAGTTACCGCTGCCGTTCCAGCTCCGCTTGATGCAGTTCCTAAATCCTTCCCTCGCAAATCGATATAATTGACACCAAAGGCTATTGCTTCATTTGAAAGCGTAGCGGGTCCTTTACGCAAAACTAAAGCGCCTAACAAATACGCTGATTTAAATTCAGAAGGAAAGCTTGTACTTGAATAACCATTAATATCGTTGAAAGCATCAGCAGCATTACTGTAGCTTCCGTTTGGAACATTAATTAAAAATCTGTCGACGTAACCATTAGTATTTAATGAAACTGCAATTATTAACTGATAATAACGATTTGTTAGAGTTGCTCCTGTTGAATCATCTCCTATTTCAAATAAGTCAGTTATTTTATCATACGAAGTTGTAGAATCGTTAACAACCAAAGCACCATTGATACTCAGCTGTAGAGAATTTATGTCTTGCGAATATATTTCTCTAATAGTACCATTTGCCATAGTAATATCGCCGGTGTCTGGATTCGGTGCTGTATCAATATCTATTGTTAATCCTAGCCCGCTTTTGTAATTAGTATTATCTCTTAATTTTGATAATATTGTCGCTACGGCGCCTCTACCATCAATATCTTTTGAGTCTGTCCACCTGCGAGAGTTATAGAAACCATATGCTGTTGAAGTAGCTACGCTAGGAATAAGCGCACTACAAATAACCGAAAACCCGTCAGGGTAATCGCTACAACAAGGTTCAGTTGTAGATTGTTGCAATATAGATGTTGAACCACTCTTAATTACATATACCCAATTTTCTTGCGGACTTGTGTCAGAACCTGCAGTTAACGCTATTCTTGCCCTTCCACCAACTCCACTCGCCGTTGTGCAATCAAGAATTCTTTCTTTCTCGCCAAGATTAAACTTAATGTCTCCATTGCCAGCGAATTCTATCTTGGCTGCGCCTACACTTTCATTAGTTATTGTTTCAGAAACAACTATTTTAGTTGCAATAACCGATACGATTGTGAATATTCCGTTATTGTCAGTGCTTCCGGTTATTGTTATTTTATCACCTACTTGCGAATTGCAATCAGTAAAATCCTCACCAGTAATATTAATTGAACTATCGGAATTTATAAAAGAAATGGCATCGCTTAAAATATTGCACGTTTTTCCAACATCTGCATATAAAACGCCACCATTTGCTACAAATGAAATAACTTGGCGCTCGTTTGACATTCCGTTAGTCAAATTAATGGCGCTTGAAAATGTAGAATAATTAGGTATTGTTTTTTGGTCAGTATCGCCTAGCGCACCCAACTCAACAAACTTTGCCTGATCCACATCAGATAAATCCGTAGCTCCTCGCTTTACAGCAAGAATTGTTCTTAATGGTATTTCTGATACTTCTTCTATCGTTTCAAAGTCCTCTAAAACACAAGCATCAACGGCTTTTTTCATCGTATCATACGAATACTGTGAATATTGTATAGCCGTTAGTTTAGTTAATGGTGCATATCGTATCCTATGAGTCACAAAATCGCCTTGTGGTATATCAACTAAAACACCATCCCCGTTCGGATCGTATTTATCAACTGGTATCTCGTTGAGCGGAATAATAGTAGGTGCTGGTGTGTTTCTGTACCCCATAAAAAAAGTTATTAATGACTCGGGAGAAGAAGAAACAAAATTTGGATTTTGAGCATCATTATAAAAATTAACTCCGGCACTAAATGTAAACCCGGAAGTTCTGTTGATATGTAAATTAGAACCATTAGCGTAAAACACATTTCCGCTTTTAGTAAGTCTTGTCCCAAGAACTGAAACAAAGTCATTGATTAACGGAATTATATCAGAACCCCACTGAGTAAAAGCTCCAACAGAATTTATAAATGTACCATTAACATGTTCTAATACACCCAAAACAACATTTGTTCTATATTCTTCTGTATTTAAAGGAACATTGTTTTGAACAATTGTAAAAGGCTGTTGTATAGAAACAAAAGTTGTCACTTGACTTGAAATGTTAGTTACTTCTACACCTGTTTGAGCTTCCCACACAATAATTGTTGATGTTGGATTTTCTGTATCTGTATAATTATCAACAAAAACGGCAGAACCAGCAGAAATGTCAAACTTAGAATTGTCTCCGACGTTAATTGATATTTCGCCGCCATAAAGTAATGAAGTGCCAATTGCAGATTCTTTTTTCAATTTATTTTCATTAACCGCACCCAAAATTGTTTTATTTATTGTGTTAAAAGATGTATTTTGAGCATCTCCTAATTTTATTGCAGTTGTAACGTTATCATCTTTTAACCCATTCTCCTGTAAATCAACATCACGATTTTTTTTAGTGTACAAAGCCGTCCCATTATCTAGCCAGTTTTGCTCTATTAGTTGTGCAACAATAACACCAATAGGGATATTGTAACCAAATTCTGCCAAGCCAGAGACAATAAAAACAATACAATAATTTTCAGCAGTAGGAGTGCCGCTAAGTGTATAATTACCATTAATGTCTACATTTGCAGTAATTTTAATAAAAAAAGCTGTACGCAACGGCTTATTAAAATCAGGTCTATTGTTAACATCTAACATATAGGCTTGTGCATTATTTGAACCATCCCAAGCATCAAGATAAACAGAAAAACCATCATACATTGTAACTGTTCCACTAGTTGTACCACTTATATCTTCAAATATTTTGTAAATCTCTGTGTCAGCTTCAAGATTGGACAATCGACCGTCGATCTGCTCTTTATCTAAAACAGCATCAAGTTCTCCTGTAAATGGATTAATTTTGTATCTTGTATCTATCATTTATATACTCTCTATTAAATTTTGCTTCTCCCAAGAAATAGATGGAAAAAAATAAGTCAAAGTTGCTCTGTTAGACCAGTTAGTAGAATAACTACCAGTTTTACTACAAGCCCAACGAGAAGTTTTCTCATTGGTAGTCTCATCGTATTTCATAATAAAATGATCCCTAGAACCACTCCTAACAGATGTAAACAAAAAATAATTAATACCGCCAGAATTTTCATCAGAATCAGCATATACAAATTCATTATTATCTATTCTCACAATAATTCCTACTTTCTTGTTATTTCAATCACTCTTAAAGTTGCTGTGCTTGTATCTGTTTGAAAATAAATATTTGAATAATAGTTATTTTCTTCGTAAAGCTTTCCATTCTCTTCCATCGGCATACCAATACTTGAAACTGTTGTTGTTGATCCATTATATTGAAAATATACTGTCCCAGTGCATGCACCATCTATAGCAAATTTTCTTGATACACCAACACGTGCCATATCGGCTAGTGTAATTACAGTACTTGAGCTTACCGTGTGAGAAGAAATGCTAACCGAATCGACCACAAAATACTTACTAGATTCCTGTCTTACTAAATTAGAATCCCCGAACAATAAACTCACTAAAAAAATACACCCTAATACTAAACCTAATCTTTTCATCTTTTTATACCTCCAAAGTATTTATAAAAGTATTTATATATATTAACTTATTCTTTTTGCTATAAATTTTTGTTTTGTTATTGAGTCTGCTGGAGCAGATAAACTAGAAATAACTGGTGAAAGAGTCATTGCTATAGCCGCAAATCTTACCTTATAAGTAGTATTCTCAGTTAAATTAACAAAATATTTTATATAGTGTATAGTTTTTTCTCTTACTTCTAATTCATTAACTGTACCATCTACAGAACGTTCTATTACTGTATTAGAATTATTCGTTAAAGCCATGCTTACTGTAACAAATCCAGTGCCTGATGCCCAAATATACTCTGCAGAACCATATATAGTAATTTCCCAATTACCAGCAGTTAACTCACAATCTGATATTAAATCAGTATACTCTCCTAATGTTGTTGATCCGGTAACTGTTTCTGAAATAATATACTCAATAACTTCACCAACTTTACCTGTAGGGACACTAGAACCGTTAGTTTTTCCAATAATTTCTCCTATATAAGTTGAATCAGTCCCATCAGTCCCACCATCCAAAACTTCCGTACCATCATCAGCATATACACTATTTGCACTTCCAACGCCAGCAGTATACTGAATAGTCCCATCAGTAAAAGTAATAGATGCAACATCTGTTTGGGCTACTTCACCTGTACCAATATCTTTTAATGAAAGCCTGCTTAGTTGTTCTTGAAGTTGTTGGCAAATCATAATTGCTTTATCTTCGCTAGTCTCAATCGCTAGAGACGGAAAATCGCCTTGATTCGGATATGTTGATGCTTGCAAAATATCCAGCTTTCTTTCAAGTGTTATTTTATAGTTAGACGTTAACAAATCAAGACCACTAGCAACTGTAGGATAAGTAACGTATGAATTAAGTAAATCTACGTCATAATTAGCCACTACTAGTGTTGTAATATTTGTTGTTAGGTTAGTAAGATAAACATTCATATCACCTTCTGCTAAAACATAAAACGTAAAATCCCAATTACGTGTTACGCCATTCCCGAAATAAGCTTTCGTATTTGTTGTTACTGATACTGTCATTTAATCCTCCTTAATCAAAAATTTTCCTCTATTCCCTCGAATACTTTTTTTATTTGTCTATAATTTTTTACAGCTGGCACGCCTATCATGTATTCTGTAAAATTGACTAAATCTTTTGTAATTACGTCCTCGATATATTTATCCCCAACCCCTGCTTGATATAATCCATAGCCAAGCTTAACGATCATATCAAACCCAGTCATTGCAGGTAATGATCCCATTTTCCCACGATATTTTATAACCGAGCTAATATCTCTAATAATAGGCAAAGGACTTATTAAAAATCCAAGCAATCCGCCGACCAATTCTTTCGGTTCAGGCAACTCTTGATCATACCAAAGACTATTCAATAAACCCATAGAGATTGCTGGTAACAAAATATCTTGGAAAATATGATTCATGTATTGTTTTTTAGTAATATTGTTATTAATTACTTTTTGGTTTTCCTCTAACATAATATTTCCAAATTTAAAAGTATACGTCATAAACCTTGACGCTAAACTCCAAAATCTTTTATCACGTTGAAAAGCGTTAAGATCAGTTCTTAATGCAGAAGGTTGTGTTGTTCGTACTATTTTGTCTGCATACTTAACACCTTTGTTCATATCCGCCTCTGTTATATCTCTTCCTTTTACATTATCAGCTAAATATTTCTGCATTGCTCCATTCCAAACAATAGATACTGTTGCTCTATCTCTATTTTTAAGGAATGTAAACATAAAATTGGTAACATCTTTTTTGGTAAAAGTATGCCTTTTTCCTGCTATACTGAAACTAAAAGCATTTCCTTTTAGGGAAGAAGTAGCAGTTTGCATCGCATTATCCCATCCGTCAGCTCTCGCTCTCATATACCCAGACATTTTCATTATCTCATCCCACACCTTAGACTGTTCCAATCCTAGAATACCGCTTACAAAACCAGATTGCTGGAAACCTTTTAGGATATATCCTGCACCAAGTTTTTTGCTTGCATGCCACATTGAGAAAGCTTGAGATACTCCTACCTTAATATTCGCTAGATTATATTGTGTTGTTTTTGTGTTTAAATATGCAATAGCCTTTTCTAGTTTATCGTTAGTTCCATTGCTAACCCTAGACAATGATGACAAATAATCTCTTAATTGTTCATAATGTGCCTTTCCTTGTTTTTGAATAAATGACGACTTCCATTCTTTGTTTAGAGTTAGTTTGTTCATGTCATTCAAAATTTCGCTATGAGATATAAATAAGCTCACATCTGAAATATGATGATTTAAAACTGATAAACTTAAATTTGGTGGCATACCTGTATTCTTTGATCGACTATTAGTAAAGCCATCTTTTGGGTTTACGCTACGAATAACTGCTTGTAATCTATTTATCTCTACTTCTTTTTCAAGTAGCTTTTGATCATTAATTTCATCTGCTCTATTATTTATCTGATTATCATAAACCAAAGGATAATACCAACCATCCAATTCAATAGATGTTCCGTCTGCTGTTTTAAGATTAACCTTTTGACGTTCAACTTTTGGCATATGTCGGTTATATAGTTTAAAATGTACCTCATCAAGAAGTGGATAAAAACTTTCAATAGTGTTGCCTATCTCTTGAATAGCAAGTAACTCATCAGCTGTAAGTTGTGATGTAATAATATCTTGTTGTTCTTGACTAAATCCATAACTATTTTCTAAAGCTTCCGTGTTCCCTTTATTTCCAAGATTTAAAACATAAGATATTATTTTTTCTGCACTCCAGCTATCCTTAATTGTCTCGCCTTGTTTTGTAAATGCAGGCATTTCTACGCCTTCTAAATCAAAAAAGCCTTTAGTGTTTTTGTATTGTTTATTTATCCGTCTAGTGAACTTATCTAAAACATTTAATTGTTTACTTATCTTATTAGAGGCATTCTTTACTAGGTCTGTGAATAATACTTCCTTATCTACTAGTTTTTCAAAAGCATTATTTAACACGCCATCAGCTTTGTAATTATCTAGTCTATTGAATAAAAACTCTGTAAACATGCTTCTTGTTAAGAAATATTCTTGTGTAACCTTCACACCTTTAATCAGCTTAGATTGTTTTTCGCTTAACTGTCTGTAATCTTTTAAATTACTCATGCTCTCAACAGAGGCATTGACTAATTCTTTTGTGTTTTTTACTTTATCTGTTTGGATAATGCTTAGCTCATCACGCCCTATCTTATTAATTGATTGTAAAGTATCCATCAAATCTAAATAAGTTTGCATTTGCAGATCATTAAGATTTGTATTAGCTCCAATACCCAAGACAGTTTTTGGTATTGTTTTAAATAGGTTGTAGTTTAATGTTTCCAAATAATTTAAATCATTCGCACTACTAGTTTTTATCTTTCCTTCGTCAATAAGTTTAACATCAACTAGAGTATTAATATAAATATTGTTGTATGAGTTCTCAAGTTTAGCGGACATTTTCTTTATATTTGTAGGCAAATATTTCTTTTTATTCTTTAATACAATTTCTCTGTAATTAATTGCCTCACGTACCATAACATGATTTGTGATCTGTTTCTTTTTATACTCGAGTGCTTTTTCTACATTTCCTTCTTTTAGAAATTTAACAGTATTATCACTAGCATTACGCTCTGCATTGAGAAATTTCTTATAACTTACCGCATCCCTTACACTTTTATTGAGAATTTCTTCTTTTGCAGTATCAATTAATGCTTGCATCTCTATCTGTTTCAATTTCTGTTTTAATTTACGATCTTTTTTCTTATTAACTTTATTAAGCAATATCTTTTCTTCTGATATCAAATATTCAAGTGATTTATCGTTATGTAAAGACTCCTCGCCGTTAACAACTTCATTAGCCTTAATATCCTTTAAAATATTTTGTTCAATAATCTGTTGTTGCATTTTAGCGACTTGCTTAATCATACGCTTTTTATTTTCAGCCTCTTGGATTTCTTTAAGCATATCCTCGACTCTATCATATCCTGCTTTTTCTGCCACATCAAGAGGATCAACACCTTTTTTTTTATTAACCAATCCTTTGTGTCTTTGTTCTATTTTTTGAATCTGTACGTTGGTTATATATCCGCTTATTTTTTCAAATGACATTCCACCAACTTCTTTTGCTCCATCGATTGTTTTATAAACCTTTTGCTTAGATACTTCTTGTTCAGCTTTCTTTAGATTGCTTTCCGTAAAGCCAACTGATTGCTCAAATGCACGCATCCTACGTTTTAACTCAAGTCTTTGCGCTTCTTCTACTGTTCTTTTCAACTTCTTCTTAATTTGTTTCTTATCGTTCGCGTTAGCAATATCATTCAAAAGCTCTTCTTTCATGTTATAATATACTTTTGCACTTTCGATATCTTCTTTGCTTGATAGCATTCTGTCAAATATACCACGAATTTCATCGTTTATTTCAACGTTTAAACCTTTTATAGTTTCGTAGATAGTTGTCAGCCAGCTTTTAAATCTATCAAAAGCATTCGCCATCTTGATACTAGGTGCTTTTCCTTCTCTGAAATATGCCTCCATAGCTCGTGCAATTTTTTCTTGTCCTTTAATATCCAACACTTGTGATATTTTTTTCTCTCCCATCGCAAATTTAATTAAGTTATCATAATCAGCTTTTAATTGTTCATCTGCTATTCCTGAATCAATTACTCTTTTCATGTTTTGTACGAATAGGTGTGAGGATTCGTGTAAGAATGTAGACCGATCAGCACTTTTAAATAGGTTTATTGTTGTTTGTGTGTCGGTGAATTGTATTGATCCGCGGACAGTTTTGTCTTTTTCTTGAAAGGCTGTAACTGCTTCAATATGTTCAGGCTTAATATCAACCTCCATCCACTCTACACCCTTATCATCTATTATTCTTTGTGCATCAAAATTTTTCTTTAGGTATTTTTGGATGTCTTTTTCGTAGAATTTGTAGATTGGGTTGTTTGTGTCTATTTTTCCTTTATAAAAATTAGTTTCCCCCAACCCCTCAATATTCATAGCAGTCTCGCCAACTGGAAACTGTAACTTTTCTATCCCGTCCTGTGCAGCACGCCTAACCTCTTCCTTGATTATTCGTTCGTGGTATGTGTTGCGGTATGGTTGGAGTTTGGCAACTTCGGTATCTGCTGCTTTTAATTTTCCTGATATATACCCATTTTTATTTTTATCAATAACATATTCAATAATATTTCCTAAATCATCCTCATATTTTACAGTATCACCTATCTCTAATTTAGATTCAGGATTTAATCTTTCTAAAACTTGAGGACTTAACCCAAAAGAATCTCCTGTCTCTTTCTCTAATCTCCCTCTCTGAAACAAATCACTCTGAACCTCAATCACACGCCTTGTCGTATCATCTGCCATATCTTCTATGCGTGTATGTGCAAAATAATTAGGCATTAAAAACTTAGAAAAATGCACATCACCTGCTTCTGTTTTTATAGGGCTTTCATAGATATTCTCGCTATAATCTTTAATATCTCCTCTTAAATCATCACTTAACGTAACACTCTCATACCTATCCGCTTGAATTACTTTCAAAGGCACTAACTCAAGCTGAACCTTAGCAATGAACTCATCAACATTAACCTTTTTACCCTCACCCTCTAACGCTTTTCTAATCAAATCACGCTCTGCTTGCTTGATATTGCCACGATTAGTTTGATCCATGATGAATTGCTTAGATACAGTTTGTTTACCTTTTAATTCGTTTAGTATATTTGTTGTAACTGCTTCCTCGCCAACTTCCTGCTTAAAAATATTAGGATCATCAACCGCGAACGTGCCTATGTTTTCTACTGATTTTATTTGGGTTGATTCAAAAGCTATATAAGTAGTTCCACCCAGAAATCCATCAATTATGTTTTTTACGATAACACCGTCATATTTACTTTTTTTTGCTATAATTGCTACATCATCTAAATGATTTATAAAAGGTTTACCAAAATCATACCCATGAATATCTTTTTCATCTATTGTTGGATTTTCATTTAAAATTAAAAAACTATCCTCATATCCTCCATTACTATTAACTATTAAAGGATTTTTTAATGATAAATATACAGGATAAACATTATTTTTATCGCCTGCATATAGAGTCGCATTATCTTGGTTATCACTAAAATAAAAACCTGTAATAGAATATCTCCCAATATTAGAACCTTGTCTATTTTTGTCAAAAAAATTAAGTTCAGAACTGGAAGAACCATGATAAACTACTAATGGTTTTTCTGTTTCATTAAGAACCTTGCTATCACCAAACCATTTTTTAAATTTTGGTTTATTTATTATTAAATTCCTATTAACTGCTGCATCATATAAATTTTCTAAACTTCCAAAATCTTTTATAATATCTTTTTTCCATTTTGATTTTTCATAAACATTTAAATAATCAGATTTTGTATTTTTAATTATACTTTTTTCTATCTCTTGATATTCTTCCGCAATAACACCATAACGAACCTTGTAATCAAAACTTCCTTTCTCTAATTGTTTAGCACTTTTTACAATATCACCAGTCTCTTGATTGTAAGTTATTCTTGTTTGATCTTCTCGTGCTACAAACTCACCACCAATATTTAAAACAGGATTAATCTTATTAAACCACTCCTCAACAGTTAAATCCGCTTTAGGTGCAAGAACCTGTGCATTCGCAAGCTGTAGATTAAGTTGTGCATCTGCATCTGCTGCTTTAACTCCTGATAAAACAAGCTGTTCTTTCATGGCTTGTAATTGTGGAATATCTTTTATAGTAATACCTCGCATGTCTTCTGCAACCTTAATCAAGTCATCAATACGCTCTGCAACAATCTTTTCCGCATCTTCAACACCCTTAACACTCAACCCATCTTCGCCAAATTTCATGTATGGCTTTAAAGTATTAAGAAAATCAGAGTCAGAATACTTTGCAAGTAATTTGTCTGTATTTAGTTTAACTTCAATATTTTCCTGTTGAATTTCGGATAGATCAGGTAGTTTCATGTCTTTTTGAAGTTCTTTAAACTGTTCTTCTTCATCTTGAAAATATTCAACAAACTTTTCATTATCAACATAAGTATCCTTTTCAAGATTAATCTCACCAAGAAATTCTTCTATGTTTTGTTTAGGTACTTTTGATTGATTAATAGTTTCTTGTGCTTTGTCAAATGTTGCTAGATTCCGATTAGCTTTTATTTTCTCTAAATAGTTATTAGCAGTATACATTGTCGTAGACATACCAACACCACTAACGCCAGCCACGATTGCAGTCTCAAACATATTATCAGCATAATTTCTAAAAGCCTCATCATTTCCAGTTATCATATCACTAAAAGTTTGTACATTTTCTGTTAAAACTTCTTCAACTATATTTTGAGGTGCAGCAATCAAAGCATTTCTGCCAAGATTCTTAAAGAATGTTTTAGTAGCAAATTTACCAGCTTCTTTAGCCATTCTTTTTTCTATGCCTTTAAGTATAAATAATGTACCCATTGACTCAAATAAACCTTCCGCAGTTCCGCTAATCAAGGAATGAGTTAAGGCTTGTTCTGGTGTTGCTCCACCTTCTAGTTTTTCTTTAATAGCTGTACCAGCAGATAAGCTACTTATTATCCCAAGACTAGCCATAGGATTACCTGTAAAAGCACCAATCATGGCAACCAACGAATTAGGTGCTTGACTGATGGATTTATTTAATGCAACATCCACAGCCTTTAAATAGTTACCATCTTTAACACTTTGTACAACAGATTCTTCTAATTGTAATGGCATCACCTCTTGTTTCAATTTTTCTACGTGATCTAACCATGAATTATCTAAAAGTATTTGTGATGGTTTAATTGAATATTTTGTACGATCAAGCCCCAGAAGGTCTACCCCTATACTTTTGACTGCCGATTCTACAACAGCAGGTGTCAGTGATAAACCTTCTATAGCCTGATAAGCACCGTATTCAAACGAATTCTTTAATGTTTTATAGTATGGGTCTTCGCTACGTCGCCAGCTCCTCATTGTTTCTTCTAGTTCCTGTAAAGCTTTTACGTCATCTTTAGCAGCGATAAGATTTTCAGGGTTCTCTAGGTATTGGATTGTCTTTGGATATTTATATTGCACTGGAGTCTCTAGCTGTCCTTCAAATTTCTTTTGCATAAGATCAGGCATTAAATGACTAAAATCACCACCAGTTGTTTCATATAACGAATTATAAATATCTTCTGCTTGCTGATATTCCAAATACTTCTCTTTATCTTGTGCGATTAAATCAAAATCCAAATCTTGTTTGGTAGAAATTTCTTTTACTTTTGCAGCAACCTCAGGACTTACACCTTTAAATCTCTGTAAAGCATATTCAATATCACCTTGAGTTAATCGTACAGCAGTTTCAAATGGTTCAGGACTAGTGATTTTAATCACTTCTTCTGTTCCAACATCAAGCTTAGGTTTTCCCTCTTCTGGTTGTTGTAAAAGACTAGAATAGTCCTTTAAATCTTGATCAGGCATAGGTGTATCAAAGTCTTGGTTGTTATCAATCGTAGGCTTTGTATAATCTATAAGTCCTTCATATTTTTCTGCCATTATATTGGTATATTCCCCTCAACTATAAAATTGCCATCTGGATCATAAAGACGACGTTTTTTTCCATAATCAACATAATACACTTCTTCAGTAACATCAAAATTTAAACCAGTGACTTTTGACAAAGTAGGTGGTGGATTTTTTATAGCACGATTTCTAATTTTTCTATCACTAGCAGTTTGAGTAAATACTAACTCTCTACCCATATTTCCTATATTTTTTTCAGTTCTATCTTTTTCTGGCATCACTGCTATTATATTACTATATTCTTCCATAAAAGCATTACGCCTTTTTTTATATTTAATGCTTAATTTAGATGGTCGTTTTTTTCCACCCAACGCTTTAGAGGTATTCATAATATCGGTGCCTTGTTTTAAAAATTTACGTGTTCTAAAAGTCTTTTCACTATCGCCCTTAATTCTTCTATTCATAATATCATTTATCTTTTTTTCATCTTTAACTGATGTAACTATCTCAGAAAAATCAGTATTTTTTAATTTGTTTATATCTATAGTCATATACTCTTCATAAGCACCCCAATTCTGAGGTGTAACTGCACCATTTGCCTCTTTTAATTTATCATCTCGATATTTCTCCATAGTCTTATAAGTCTTAGGATCAACCTTATCTATTTGCTGGTCTAAATTATATGTGAAAGGATTTGTGTACATTATTCTCCATTGATCATCCTCATATTTACTCTGTTCTTTTTTTTCAAATGTTTGTTCTTGTTTCTGTTTAAATAAAACTTCTTTTCTAACATCACCCAACAATGCAGTATTTTTTATTTTATCTACTTCTTTTAACTGATCTTCATTACTTAACCCTGAATTAAAAATATTATCAGCAACTTCTAAATATTTACCTTTATTTATCGTAGCATTTAATTCGTTATAGGTTTCTGCACTTAAATCATCCTTGTTTGTATCAAGTAAAACTTGTGCATCTGCATAACTATTTGTATCCAACAAACTACCAACAGTCTTATCCATCGTATCATCATTAAATTCTTGTACCTTTGCTTGAGTTGCATCTTCGCCTAGTACACCTTGATAACTAGCCACTATTGCGCCACGTCCTTGTTTAGATTGAACGTCATAATTATCAGGACTTGGATTTGATACTATGTTTGTTTGAATGCTATTCAAGTTAGTATTTAGAGACAATTCTTTATCTAGTTGATATTGAGTACCCTCATGGCTTCTAAGCTGTCCTCTATTTGAAGTATAAGTAGACATCATTAAATTACGAGCTATTCCAGCAACATCTTCATTTTGATCTTTCAATAATTCTTCAATCTGTATTTGAGTTTTACCTTCATAATCTATCGTAGAACCATTTGCTTGTCTTAATTTTCTATTCATAAGCCCTATTGGACGTGTTAGTATTTCACCACTCTCTGATGTATAAGTTTCTTCTTTATAGTTATTAAGCATGTCTTGTTGCCCAAGATTAAATGTAGTAGACAAATCTAAAGCAGCTTGTTTGTCATCACGATTTTTTTTGTGTGCTAATATCTCACCAATTTTACTTATAGTTCCGCCAAAATTTTGAGTAGCCTGTGCCTCTGCTGTACCAAATTGTGCTTGTGTAGGTTGTATCTGAACATTAGCAGGCTGTATCTGTCTTTGTTGTTTGCCTACTTGTCTTTGATATACTGGTATTTTTGGCATAATTATTTCCTTTTACGCTGCTTTTTTTGATCTTGACCCTGAAAACGCATACGCACTTCCTACTCCACCAAGTAAAGTTGAAAAAGCATTAACAGTACCTGCGCTTTTAGCAGCTGCACCACTTTTTCGATAAGCCTGTGCCTGTCTACGTAAATTACGTGAAGTCGCTTTTGCTTGCTTGGTTGTTTGCCATGCACTTATATCAGCATTATATCGTATTGCAGCCTCATCTTTTAACCCTGCATCAAAAGTGTCTCTTGCAACATCTTCAGCCGTTCCAGAGGATAGCGAAATACCACTAGCCGCTAATCCTACCTTTTGAGATGCTAGCGTTTTATCTACCGCCTCGCCAACTTGAGAAACTTGACTAGCTGCAACGTCTTGAATAACTCCGACCTCTTCTTTAGCCGCTTGTTTAACTTCAACAGCTTGCTTCTCGCTTTGTTTTGCTAAAAATTGATAATATTTATTTTGTGATGTTCCTTGTTGGTATGCTCCATACGCACCCAATACAGAACCACCAATTATTAAAGGCGCTGCTGCTCCCCCCATTCTATCCCCCTATTTTTACCCTAGGTATAATTGCTAAGATATTTGTTGGTAACGGATCATATTGTCTATAAAATATTTTCCTATTAAGTCCCCAACTAGAATTTATATCAAAAAGTACCTGACCAGAAAATAAATCTATCGGTAAATCCATAAATGTACGCGCCTGAACACTCTCCGTTAAAGTATTTTCATGTGATGTGTCCGTAATAGTTCCAATGTCCGGATCTCCAACCCACCCTCCTCTTGTATTCTCAAACACGAATGATACTTGAGGTATCCGCGACTTTTTATCTTTTGTAGTTCCGCTTTGCAACTCAAATGTCAAAGGGAGACTTTCAAAATCGCTTATATACCTTAAGCCTACAATAACTTTTGAGGCTGCATTTGGTAAAGTAATATCTCCGCTAGTAACAACCAAATCTTTGACTACGCCACCATTAGCCAAAGCATCTACTGTCTTACCCTCTAAATGATCTAATCCTGAAATAATTGTTGCAGCAACACCACCATAAGACAACGCAGAGTCCAAATACCATTGATCTTCTACATCATCCTGTATTTCTTCAAACACTTCAATAAATCTATCATCACCACGTTTTACAACAACCCATACCTCATATTTATTATCATTAACTATAACAGATACACTTTCAAATAAACCATTCGTATCATGTATAGCATAACCCGTAATCTCTTGTTCTTTCAGATATGTTAAGGTAATTAGTTTACCATCACTTCTAACCATATAAATTGTGCTATTTGGTTCTTGTGCATACGCCATTTCAACGATTGAATAACCTGCAAATAGATGTGCAGATAATATACTGATATTTTCTCCAGTGAATGAATTAGAGTTAAAATCATAACCAAGATCACGAATAATACCGCTTGAAGCTTGTGGATATATGATTTTATTTCCAACTAGAACAGGTGCAATATTTGCACTTCCTCTATTTCCTTGTACATTTGCTGCAATATTGGTAGGAGTTATAGCTCCACTGTCTGCTGCACCAACACGCCACTCGTCTCCAGTTGTTAGAGCAATAATATCATTCAAAGAGACTAGGTTTGTTATATTGTTTCTTATTCTTGAATTAAGTGTTATACTAATTGCATCACTATCTAATAATGGACTAGAAACATCAAAATTATAATAGTCACCTGTTTGACTCTTCCATATATTCTGTGGTTCTGTAATTGTCCCACCAAAACAAAGCCTGTCTTGGTAAAATGTTGAAGAAACAGGAAAACCTCTATACTCCGACCATGCACTCTCTGCCCAGTCATCAGAAGCATTGGTGCTAGCAAAATTCCTTACAACAGTACCCGTAAGAACTGTTGTAGATGTCGCACCTGTTATCTCTATTATCCCCGCATGAGAAAAAGGTTCAGTAGTTAAACTAATAGTGTTTCCAGCTGTAAAAGCTGTACAGGTAAGCCTAATTAAAGCATATTCTTCTATTTCTCCGAAAGTATCAATCTCTGTATTGACAATCGTAAAGGTACGAACATTTTCCCAAGTAGAACCGTTGTCCGTAGATTTTTCTACATCAACATCTAAATCACATGTTCCACCAAATGAACGTATTCGCCACGTTCCCTTGCATTGTATGCTTGTGCTTGAACCAGTTGCAGCAAAAACTTTTTTTACTGATTGACCGTCTACGTCGTGAAAAATTTTAAAATATGCTCCGATATGCTTAGAGCTACCTAGTGTATATTCAAAAAATGGCGTCGAAGATGTAAGTGTAACACCAGCACCACTAACCGCAGATACTGTCATTGTGTGTGTAATGTCTGAATTTGACAACATAAAAGGTGGTGGGAAATAATCAAATACGTCTAAAACCCAAGAAGTATCACTATATCTTGCTAATTCATAAACCGAGTCAGGATGAGTTATAAACAATACATCAGCAGACTGTGTAAATTCTAAATCAGGTAAATCACGTACTGTATAATGCGTAGAAATTTCAGGGACAGCACTACCAACCCCAACTATTTCCCAATACTCAGAATTAACCTCATAAGAATAATTATAAATTGGATTTAACCCATCATAAGTAATAGTTAATATTGTTTCAAATAATGGAAATATAGAAGTATTATTAATATCTCCTGTTATGGTTTGTTTGGCTCTATAGCTAGTATTCAAAATAACAGCATCTAAAGCAGAATATTGTGTAGAAGCCAACCGATCAGCTACATAATCAGTATTTTCAGTTACTATAATATCTGAATAAGTTCCTTCTGCTATAATTGCATCCTGAATTAATTTAGCTGTATTTTTAGTAGGAGTTGTGTCAGCTAATTTTATCCATAAGGTATTCGTCACCACTGAAACCGATAAATTATCTGAGGTATTTGGTAATACAACGATTGCCCCTGTCCCAACGAAAGGGCTGCTACTTGGCATTGTTCCTGTTTTTGTGGTATGAAAATATAATTTTTTATTATCATTTAATTTTAATGTAATGGCTTTATATATGGTAGTAATACTGTTTTCAGTATAAGTATCGGTTGGATCAAATAAATCATAACTATCAATGTCAAAACTATATTTTATTTTTCCTTTATAAAATCTACAATATTGATCCCCAAATTCTATATGATAACCAGTCTTATTTGAAACAGGAAAAGGTATAAGTCTAACTTTATCACCCTGTGTCTTTGTCGTATTTAAATACCTAGTCCCAGTCCTCCGAGAAACACCACCCTCAAGCTTAGGTATAAAATTTCTACAAGTAGATAGTCCAGATGCGTGTTTTGCTATATCTGTTCGTGATCGTACAGCTGGTGCAAGCTCTCCAGCACTAAAAGATGGTTGAAATTTATTCATTATCTAGCCTCTACATAAGGTGAAGATATATTGCGAACACTATGTCTCTCTTGTTTGTCTGCTTTTTTAGAAATTGAAATTTGAAATTGATATTCTTGTAAAAACTTATTTGACATTCCTGAATCACCAGTAATAGACATAACCAATTCAGATGCTAAACGTGCAGCAAAAGCTTCTACAAAAATATCATCAAATAAAGTAGTATCTTCAATGTCTTTAACATATTCAATATATGCTTGATAAGTATTTGAAGCGATACATTGTGCATTTGTGTCTGGTGTTAATAATTTTTTGTAATTATTTATATCACCATTGCTTTCGTCATAAACTTTATTTATATATAAACAATCCGAAGGATAACTATACAGATAATCATAATTAATGATCTCTTCACCAGCAATTAAAGCTAATGGTTTAATCTTAGTTGCAAAAGTCCATGTATGACCTCTCAAAACTTCACGTCTGATAGGATCGTAAACTATATTACAACGTCTAGAATTCTCTGTTGATTCTTCTAAACTAACGATCGTATTTGTTCCTATTTTTGTTAATGCTAAATTACAAATATTTACTTTTGAAATCATTCAAACCTCCAAAAAATTGGGAGAGGGTCTAGTCTCTCCCAAAATAACTACTTTTTAGCAACTACTTCTATTTCAGAAGCTTTTTTTAAGTTGTTTAGTTTTACAAGTAAATCTTGTTTTTTTTGATTAAGTTCAGTCATTTCTTTGTTTTTATTTTCAAGCAAAACCAAAGTATCAAAAATTTCTGCCTTAATCTTTTTAATGTCTTCGTTCATAACTTTCTCCCTTATACAAGATTATACATATACATAAAATAAATATTAACTATGCGTTTGTTCTCATACACATTATAAAAATCTGTGCATCCAATAAACCGCCTACATCCGGTACAATACTTAACGATCCACTTGCAGCAATAATAGAAGCCGAAACAGTAATATTAGTTGGTTCATCAATATCATCAGCACTCGCTGCAACTGAAACCGAGTTTGTAATATCTGTACCAGCACCAGCAGCGCCATTGTTTAATTTCCAAGTTCCACCATCAGCAGAAGTAGAAATACTCCAAGCTTTAATGATTTGAATATTAAAAGGTGCATCTGCACTAAAGATATCAACCGCAGCCGCTTGATTTGTTAGCAAATACGGAATAATAAAAGGCACTCCATATTGTGCTGCTGCTGCAATAGTTATTGGATCAAGCTCATCACCATTAACATTGGTTACAACATTACCTGAACCATCACAATCAAGTGTTTTATTTGTTAAAGTATCGGTAGTAGCTTTTCCAACTAAAGTATCTGTAGCATCTGGCAAAGTTAAACTTCTGTCATCAGTTTGAGAGCTAACGATAGTCATAGTTTTAGCAGTAGTCGCTCCTGCCAATTCAACCTCTAAAAATTTCGTAACATCTCCTGCATCACCAAATCCACAAGTATCATCACTTAATATTTTGTTAGTTAAAGTGTCAGTAGTAGCTTTTCCAACTAAAGTATCTGTAGCGTCTGGTAATGTTAGACTTCTATCATCAGTATGACTTGACACTACTGTCATAGTTTTAGCAGTTGTAGCACCACTTAAACTAAAGAATAAATCTTTAGTTGCATCAGCCGTATCAGCGAATTTAACCGTAGCATCATCCAAAGTTTTATTTAACAACGATGAGGCTAAAGTATTAAATGTATAAACATCTGCCACACCTGCAAAATCAGGAATTGTTAAAGCTCCTGCTCCTACTGTTTGAGTGGTTGTAGTTTGTACAATATCATTTGCGCCTCCATCAATAGTAACCGAAGCGGCTAATCCACTTGCAACGCCTGCGGGCAATGAAGTCGCTGGCAATGCTACCCAGTTTGTACCATCAAAATATACAATATCACCAGTAGTTTCGCCTGATAAAGTTAGATCAGTAACATTTCCAGCTGTACTAATATCTGTAGATACTGCTAACTTTGACCAATCAATTTCAGCAGAAGCATCAACATCTGCATTTACAATACCACCGGTTAAGTTTAATTTACTATATACAATCGCTGCTGCTGCATTAACCTTTGCATTTGTAATTGCTCCATCCGCAACAGTTCCAACAGTTACAGCTTTTGAGTTTGCTCCGTCGTGGTCGTGTCCAGTGGTAAGATCAAACACAGAATTTAATTTACCAATTAGACCAGTAGCCCATTGAAATTTATAAAATGAAGCCATGTTTTAATCCTCCTTATTAAGCTCTTTCTTAATCCATTCATTATCATTTTTGTATCTTGAGCAAACTTCTTTTTTATATTTGCTTAAATATGCAGCACGTAAATCTTCTAAACTATGAATAGCATATTTATCTCTCTCGATACTTTTATAATATTTCTTCTCAATTTCTTTAGCCTCATCGTTTACCGCATCAAAATGTTTCTTTTCTGGCATACGAAAATATTCTTCTATTTCCATATCAGGTGAAACTATTTCCTCCGGACACCATTTTTTTTTACGAAAACCAGCACTAAATTTATTTGATTTAAAAATTATAGACATAATTAACTCCTATTTATTTCTGATATTCAACATCAGCAACTAATTGAGCATCAATAGTTCCAGTGCTATGAGTTCCAACTGTAACATACTGGAACCTTGAAAATCGTAATAGTCCTAAAGGTACTCTTACTTTTACAATTACCGTATCAGCTGTTAAATCAGCCTCTGCTATTGCTCCAGTTGAAAATAAAGTTGTTGGACTTGAAAAAGTATTTTCAGCGCAAGTCTGAAAATTAACTACAAGAGATGTTCCTACTGTAAAAGCAGCATCTACTCTAACAAAGATAAATAAATCATCTCTATACGCATTCCCTTCTGCTCCGTGATCTGCGTAAGTTTTTGTAGATATTTCTGTTCCTGTTGTAACTGCTTGAGCTAGCGAATATTCTAAATCTTTATCGATATACATTTTTAATTCTCCTTGTTTTTATTTATTTATTTATAATCAAGTTATTTGTGATTCTGCATTTGTTAAAATTGACTCGTCAATTTCCCTGATAGGAATTCCATCAAAAAATAAAACATTCATTCTTCCCATGTAATCAGACATTGTCAAATTAATATTCATTTTATTTCTCATCATGATTTTTAAGTATGTATGTACTGTTCTGTTCATATACATTACAGGCTTACAGTTTGACAAATTTTTTATTCGAGAAATTGCAACTGTAATATAGTCCAACAAAGCCGGTGCTGTATCAGCAGCCGAACCAGTTGTTTTTAGATCAGATACATCAATATTTGCAACTCGTGCGGTATATTTCCAATCTTTAACCGCAAAACCCATATCCCATTTATAGTGTGTAGAATAAGCCATATAACCATTACCTAGATCATCATAAATTTTCAATTTCCCTAAATCTTCTATCTCTAAACCAGCCTTACTGCCCTTTGGATAGAAACAAGTTACAGTTTCAGGACTCCAACCAACAATATATATAGACGTATTGTCAGATGCTACACCACCAGCATCAATAATTTGATAACCGATATTTGTAATCGTAGACGAAATTGTATGTAATCTTGATTCTAAACCTGTAAATTTTTCAGGGTTTACAGTAACATCACCATTGAATAGAGTATCTGCCATTTGTTGACCCATTGACTCAATAAATGCCTTGTCCTCACTGAATCTAAAAGCTTCACTGTTTCCGTTTAGTTTTGCTTCTGAAACATCAATCTCAGAGAAAACTTCCAACATGCCAGCAGTTTCAGTAATCTTCTGCTTTGTTGATTTAGATTGTGGTACACCATAGTTTAATTTTCTCCAACTGACAGTCGGTAGACCAGTTCTTACAGTTGTTTGATGTCCTGTAGGCAGATTACCCTCGATATAAGAAATATCATCAAGTATCTGATTAACTTGATTCATATGTTCAACTGTTTTAGCAATCGCTCCGCTAGGATCAGTTGCTCGTACAATGTCTAGTAAATTATATTTTTCTCCGATAGTAGCCATTTTTAATTCTCCTTGTTTAAATATTCATATCACTATTTTTATAAAATCTTTTTTTAGTATCATTTGTAGTTTTCCCGTCCACAAACTTAGACTCCGAAATAGCTTTTCCTGCTGCTATAAAAAACTTAACAACTTGTACATGATTACCAACGCCAGACTTATTTAAAATTTCTTTTAGCTCAACGCGGTCTTCTTTTGGCAATAAACCCATCACCCGGCTTGCAAAAGCCATTTCTTTTTTATAATCAGCACCAAGCTCTTTCTTCGTTTCTTTTTGTAAATTTTCTACCACTTCATTAAATTCTGCTTGATTAGCTTCTGCTGTTTGTTTGTCAGCAGCAATTTTATAATCAACTAACTTCTGCACTTGATCTTTATTAAGATTAAGATCAGCCGCTACAGGTTTAAATCCTTCATCAATCACAATACCTTCTGGGACTGTAATTTCATCAAAATTAACCTCATTTTTCTCTTCTTTATCGCCTTCGGATTCTTCTGGTACTTCATCAGTTAAAGGATTTAATTCTTTATCTTCCGTTTTAACTTCTTCAATAGCATCTTGACTAAGAAGACTGTCGCTTTCTGCTACACTTGGCGTAACCGCTTCTTTCGAGTCGGCTATTGGTTGTGTGTCAGTAGTTTCTTGTTCTGGCATAATGCCCTCCATTATTTCTTTATTTCTTTTTATTAGTTTTACTCGCGTCTTCACGAGCCATTTTAAACATATACATTGGGTCTACTGCCTCAATCTTATCTTTCAATACTTCTCCAATTCTTCTTTTTCCACCCTCAAAATATGTATTATATACATTACTTACATCGACAGGAGTTTTAAAGGTCTTACAAATATCCTTAATCAAAAACCAAAGCAAACGCCTACCAGCAGGAATGTCTAACACTTTCCTCATATCTTCTTGTACTTGTGCTATCTTTAATTTTCTTAATTTTTCATCATCCAATCTTTTTTCTATTAATTTTCTATTTTCCATCAAGCACCACCAGTCAGCTCGGTTAATGCTGTATTAGGCTTAATCTCTGTTTCGCTCAATACTTTTGCACCTTCTACCATTTGTGCTGCCTGTTCTTGCTGTTGTGCTTGTTTCTGTGCCTGTTCTCTTTTTAATCTTATATCCAAAACCGCTTCCTTTGATCTAGTAATCTTTGGAGATATACCTGATTTATCCGCATAAATCCTATACGCCTCATCAGAATCATAATTGTCCACTACATCAGGAAAAACTGCTAACATATTACCAACAAATCCTGCCACCTGCTCAATATTACCAGTCCCTATCATTTTTTGTGCTTGTGCAATCATTGAAATATAACTAATTTTCCACTTGCTACCCTGCATAATTTCAGGTGGTTCTTCTAACAATTCACCCTCTAAAATTTTATCAAAAGTAATTTCGATTGACGGACTTAGTGCTTCGTTATTTATAATAGTAAGAACTGATGCCAAGCCTACCATTTTTTCATTATCACGTTTTATTATTTCGGTAGCTGTTCGTCGTGGATCGTCATTATCTAAAAACATTGTAAAAAAATTAGTATACCAATGCTCTCCCATACGTTGTTCTATTTCTTTTATGCTTGCATCAATCTTTGCAACATCAGCCTGAACAACCTCAACAGGTCTAACAAGCGGATTATTACCTGTCAATAAATCGCCACGAGTTACGCCATTAGGGTTCAAGTCCCAATCATCAATAGAAGCATCAATCAGCATAGGAGTTTGTGCAATTAATGCAAGATTAATGGCTTTATCTTTCTCTTCGACCTGGATCATCTTAGCATCACCCAAACAATCCCAGCCCGGACTATTATTGCTATAAACATCACTAGTAGCTGTTTTGTTCCATGTAGGCGCAATAACTGGAAATAGTTTATAGCCACTCTCAAGTAAAATATTATCATCAATATTAGAGTTAGGCTCCCAGTAAACAGAAACAAAAGGCATATTTAAATTATCTTTTTTTGAGTCGTCATATTCTTTACGCGGATATATACAATGCCTAACAGTTACATTTTTATCAAAATCTTTAACATTCCATTTATTTTTTGTATCTTCTGAAGCATTATCTAAACCAAATTCTTCAACAACCTGCGATACTGTCATTACAAATTCACGTGCCATACTATTAACTCTACCGGAATAATCATTATCAAAATAATATTCACCAATCGTAAAACCACGCATTCTAATAACAGTTTCAAAATCATCATTAATCAACGCACCAGCAACACCAAATAATCCCAATTCTTCATAAAGACTACGTAATGTTTCATAAAAATTACTCTTAGAAAATATTTTAAAAATCAAATTCTCTGCTTTTTCAAGCCATAGCCTAACTTCATTATTCTCATTTAATTCTTCATTTTCCAATTCCAACTTAAACCATTTTATAGCTGGGTTGGTCATACCTGCATACATTCCGTCTGCAAATGTTCTAACTAATATATATATCTTACCATTGACTATGTCTTGATGGTTCTGTTCTGCTCCATTCTTAACCTCACTCTCATTAAATCTTCCACGAGTAGGTCTCTCCCAACGTCTAATATCTTCCCAGCTATTTTCCCAATCAGCTGCATTATTTTTCATTGCACTAAATTTTTTATTAAGTTTAGTAATCTTTAATTCTGTCATTATTGCCCCAACTTAGTTTTGCCTGTTAACGCTGGTTGTAACACATTACCAGTTTCTTCTTGTCTACCTGCTCGCTGTGTAGACAAAAAACCTCTTCGTAAAGATAATGCACGTTTCCGCCTACTTGCTGCTTCTTTATCTATTGAGTAAGATGGAGCATCTGTATCAACCGTTGAACCAGAACCACCTACACCGCCCTTAGCTTTTACAACATTAACAGCAGAACCTAAAACCTCTTCAGTACCACCACTAAGTACACCAAGCATAGTTTTCCCAACTGAACCCATCTTAAACCTCCAAATAAAACTTAAAATAATCAGTTTCTACGTTATTTATTAAATATAGCTTAGGGATTCTACCTAAAAGCTTAAACCCTAGCCTTAAATTACATAGCCTTGAAATCCTATTGCTCGCAACGACGAGACTATCAAATCTATTAATTTCATATTTAGATTGAAAATAATTCAAAGCAATGTCGCTTAATTTTTTAGTCAGCCTTATGTCTCTAAATTTCTTATCAGCAACACCACAATAATAAAAGCTTTTCCAGCCACTTATAACTATCCAAGAAGCATAAACTATCTCACCATCTTTTCTGGCAACACATACATCGTAAATAACGTTCTTATAAAACTTTGAAAATGTAGCCTTGTCAGCAACATCATCAAAATCAGAAAAGAAATAACCTTCATTTTCAATTAAATCCCAAACATCTGCAAAATCCTCGCATTTTCCACCATAAACATTCAAATCATCAACGACATCTAGCACCTCTTGGTTTTGGAATAACATCATAATTATTTATACTTTTCCTTTTTTCTTGTTTGAAAACATCCGCGTGTAAATCTTTAGGGAACTTAACACCCAAATCTTTATCTTTTATCCTTGCGATACAATCCATAATATCATCATGAACGGATACAGGGAAAGACTCATATTCTTCTAAAAAATCTAATACAAAGTCTTTCAAATTTCCTTCATAATCAATATATTTCAAAGTATGCGGAATATAAAATCTATGGTTCTCAAAAATAGGGACTAACGATCTAATACGATCATTTTTTGCTACATTACCACCAAGAGCAGTTATTGGAAATCTCCAATTGTCCTGCTCCATAACATATTTAAAATGTTCTATATCAGACTGTAACCCATATTTTTCATAACCAGTATTAAGTGGCTTATATTTTCTTACAAAATCAAACAACTTAGTAGACTTTTCGGTAAGATTTAGTCTGTCGCGTAAACCATCAATCAAATAATAATTATTGTCACTTGCAAGCGCTATGACTACCATTACAGTATAATCATTAGTTTTTTTCTTTTCGCCAGCAGGATCAACTATTATGTAATAATTTAAATTTTTATCACGTTTCTTTTTAAATGTTATTAAATCGTATCTCTCTATCCATTCAAGTTTAAAACTCATCGCCTTATCTGCTGCTGGGTTCTGGAGCATTTGGGCAGAAAAAACAAAAACACCCATGTCTCTATATTTTTCAAGGAGCGTAGCCTTTGGCATTAAAACTGCATTACCAGTAACCAATCCGTTATCAGTTGCAGGATATATTCTAGGTATCGCAGTACCTCGATCAAGTACAATCTTGTAAGTGTCATTGAAATGGTAACGTGTCCCGATAAACCTTTTAGTTCCACCTTCTGCGCCAAGGTTATAGCTTAAAGCCAAAGCATCCGTCGTCTTGTTTATCTGATCTGTAGTGCTTACACTTTCTCTCGTTACCACGTCATCGTATACAAGCAAACTAAAATGCTTTGAAGTTGGTTGTCCATCTACTAAACCAAAAGCCTCGATCGTACATTCTTTAGGGTTCTGTGTTCTTTTCACAATAATACCACTATCTAAACTCCACTTGGGACTCTCACGATGTGGCTCTTTGTATAACACCCCAGGGAATAAATCCTGTAAAAAATCATTAGTCTCAAGCTCTCTCTTAATTTGTTCAAGGAACGCTTTGGCAATTGGTCTTGTGTGTGAAAATATCCCAACAGTTATATTAGGATTATCTAAAATGTCTTGAATGGTCTTGCCGTATGTAATTATCGTACTCTTATAATGCTCTCTCGCCCAAAGATCAAGTCGCCCGTTAGGGTCTTTTTCAACTTCTCTACACCGGTGATATAACCAATCTCTGTTAATATCTTTTCTTTTGAATGCAATCGTAAGCAAAAAGAATAAATCTTGCAAACAAAGCTCTCTAATTGCTTCAACATCTTCATCTTTCAAAACTTCTAAATATAATTTATTACTTTGTTCTCTAGTCAAATTATTACAAATCATATTTATCCTTACTTTAAGGTGTCAACTATCTACTTTCGTACTAGTTTTCTCGTCCAGCACTTCGATTTCGCTATTTTCTTCCTTTTTAGGTTTTAACTGCTCAATTCGGTCATTTAAATCTATTTTCACAACATTCTTTGACTCAATCTTTTCTCCTTTAGTTGTATGATCAATCTTTTGAGACGTTAATCTTTCAAATTCAGAAGCATCTGCATTTAGCTTATATAACGCTACTTGAAGAGTTGCATTTTCAGAAAACATCCATTGACTTCGCTGCTTTTTTTTTAAATTTCGTTTGTTTTTTACAAGTCCTTCTTTTATAGCCTCTAATTGCCCTAACTTCAAATTATAAAAAGTAGCTTCGCTTATACCCATTTCATCCGCAAGATCAAGTTGAAAATAAATATTCTCATCATCATCTAAAATCTTTAATGCTTTTGCTATTAATTCGTCTTTATTGTAACCCATAAACCCTCTATTTAATCTGTTTTAACCAAAAAAAAAGACCTATACCGAGTTTACACTCAATATAGGTCTTCTTTGTTAGAATTGTCCTATTTGTTTATTTAAATATTATTACTTCTTTATTACTTCTTATACAAACTATTTCTTACTATGTTCTTTCCTTCCTCCCAATTAGAGTAAATTTTTGTATCCATATTAAGAGATATCCCTAATTTTTTAACTTTTTCTAAATATTCCTTTCTCTCTTTCCTTTCATTATCATCACTAATTTCAACCATTTCAACAAAGCTATCATACAAATTTTCTCTTGTTATGGTATGTTCTACAAATTCATTTATTCTATTTGCAAACTGTGTAAAAATATTTTCTCTACATGTTTCATTCATACAGTAAACCTCCGATTGTCGTCAAACTTAAAACTATGCTTATTCGCTATCTTTCCATTTATCATGTTTAAAACTGAAATAATCTTGCCATGGTACTTTTCTTTGCTTTTACTTTTTATTATTTCATCCAACTCTTCTCCTAAAGCCTTTGTTTTAAGTTTATTAATATCTATCATTATTTACTAATCCTTAAACTATATTACAACTTTTCTTATACTATCATAGTAAAATCTGTAGTATTTGTCAATTATTTAACTTATAACATCAAAAAAATTATCAGGCAAAGGCTTAAACTCATCATCTCCATCATAATCACCCAGTTTTTTGCAAATTATTGAACCATCCTGCTTGTAAAGAACGAAATAAAAAGTATTTCCTATTTCAGATACTTCCTTATAAATTACTGAACAAATATCCTCTTTGTCATTAATAAAATTAAAATCCCATAACTTTTTTTCTGCCCTTAAAGCTCCTAATAAAACAACAAATAATGAGATTATAATTAGTCTTTTAATCATGGTTTCCCCTTTTTTTTTCTATAACAAAACTTTCGCAAACATTCGCCATTTTAAAAATCTGTGTAGCTAATAACTCAACTAAATTTTCATCATCACAATAATTTTTCACTTAGCTTTTCTTCCATCCCATCCCTATCAATATGAATAATTTTAACGTCATCACCATTATTTAAATCGGAGGCACCTTTTTTTATTATAAGTATTTTTTTTAAAATAAATCTATTTAAAATCTCTGCTTTTATAAAAATATTTTCTCCCGTTTGTCTCACGCCTAATTGTGCTTCCCACAAAGATTTATAAATAAATTGTCCGTATTGCAATGCAAACCTATTCGTTATCGGATCAAAATAAATCCTATGTGCTGTATAAAAACCATAAGGAATGCTGCATAAAACACCGTTTCTATCTGGATCGTATTTGTCGCTTGGAATTCCAGTTAATTCATTTCTGTCAAGAAAATTTAAACCTAGATTAGCATTATTGTCTTTCTTTGTATTAAGTGTTTTCTTAATAGTTAATACAACAATTATCGAATTACTAATAATTGCAATGATGCTGCAGATGGCTAAAATAAGCACTAATCTAATCATAATTATCGCTACTCCCATTATTTTAATCTCTTTTTTTGTTTATTTAGACCCAGACCTAGACCCAGACCAAGACTTAGACCAAGACCCAGACCTAGAGTAAGACATAGACCCAGACATAGACCCAGCCCCAGAGCAAGAGTAAGACCTAGACCTAGAGTAAGACCTAGACCCTTCATTTGTGTACGCTATTCCCATTTTTTTTGTTCCTCCGGCAATTCATGATCTTCGTTCTCCTCACAAAAAACTAATTTTTCAATAGGTGTTGCAAAACTGTCAAAAACTTTTTCTAAATTATCATTAACATTTTCAGCCAAATTATTTCCTACCCAAAAAAAATCTGTAGACCTTTTATAAATTTTTTCTATCTGGCAATAATATTTAATAGCCTGCAAAATATAAGGACTATGTGTTGTTATTATTACATTTCTATTTTTTTTAATTTCTTTTTGAATAAATCGTATTTGTTCTTTAGGATGACGATTATTTTCAGGATTAAAAATTATTGTAAAATTATTTTCATCTAAATAGTTTACTAATTTCTTATTCCTTTTATCACTTTCACCACAAATAACTATTACTTTTTTTATTTTTTTATTCATACCAACTCAATCTGATTTTTTTTTCGCCCATTTTTCTTTGACCAACCAAATTCTTTTTTGAATTTGAGTAATTGATATTCTGATATTTTGTATTTTTTACAAACCTCTGGATTTTTCATTAAGTAGTAATCTTCTAGGAGTTGTTTTTTATTTATTTGTTTCATTGTTTTCAGTCCTTTGTTTTAATAAATTTGAGAGAAAAACATTATAAAGCTTTCCTCCTTTTCGCTTGTTACATTTTATATGCACTATTTGCAAATTATCAATATTGTCCGAACCGCCCTTTGATCTCGGGATAATATGATCGATATTAGCCTTTTCTATATTTTTAATATTTACACCACATATTCCACATATTTGACTTTTTCCATACAATTTGTTTTTTAGTATTGTTTTGTTCATTTTATTTATTTATTCAAAGCATCTTCTATTGTGAAATTATAACGAAAAATTCGCCTATGTAGAGTATTGTATTTAATTCTCTTTTTTTTACTCCATTCTTTTATGGTTTTTGTCTCACCTTGATGGGTAATTAATTTTTGCACAGGTTTATTAATTGCCTCCGCTACCGTCATTCCGTAGACATGAATTCGTTCATATAAGGTATAGTAGCTTACTTTCTTTTCTCTACTCCACGCACCTATGGTTTTTGTCTCACCCTTGTATGTAATAGTTTTCATTACTTATCCTTTATTGTTGTTTTTAATTCAATTTTTTTGGTTTCGTTAATTATTCTCATTTCACATAATCCATCAATTCATTTTCAAGATCAAATTCTATTCCATTTTTTTCTGCCCAAAAAGTAAAATATTCTAACTCATCTTCATCTTCATCTTCATCTTCGTCAATTTCCTGAAAAGCATTTTGTCCGATAACATATATAGAAACTAAAAAATCAGAATTAAGAGTAGTATTACCAGTAAGATTAATAACCTCAAATTCTTCTGTTTTTAGATTCAAACAAAAATGATTATCAAAGCCCTTAATACTTTCATCATATGTTTTTTCTATTACTTCTTTCACCGAAAATTCATTCTCAAAGTTCTTAACAATTTTTTCCATAGTCTTTTTTGTAATTTCTTTTCTCATTTTCCTAATCCCCCTTGTTTGCCAAGCTTTTGCTTGATCTTGATTACATTATACCACATTTTAAGGCTTTGTCAAGGTTTTATCAAGATTTTTTTCACGACGGAAAATGAAATTTATTTTATTTTTTTATATTATACCTAGAAAATCCGTATAATCAGCATCGTTTCTCGTATTTTTATAATATCTTTTAAAAATCAATGCTCGCAATATACATCTGAACGAATACACTTAATAGCCCCTAAGCCCCTAAGGACACGTTCTTGAGTTATATTATGCGAGCGCTGATTTATTTATTTTATTAACTCTAAAAGCTATCGCCAGAGCCAGAGCCAAAACCAGAGCCATCGCCACCGCTAT
>Ga0190337_1000005_pt1 | contig 40644 bp, 71 predicted proteins | sample 4872041011_MG_FD_161677 | JGI IMG/M metagenome (GOLD analysis project Ga0190337, IMG submission 161677) | Hydrothermal vent sediment bacterial communities from Southern Trench, Guaymas Basin, Mexico - 4872-04-10-11_MG | ecosystem: Environmental > Aquatic > Marine > Hydrothermal vents > Sediment ...
TAGAATGACAACAAAAATGACAATGAAGCCGCGGCTTCACACATAGTGCTTCCTATAATAATATACACCTAACCTATAAGCATCCTTAATGCAGTCAGGCATATCAGGAAATTTTTCATCCATTTTCTCAACCTTATCGGTCCATGATGCATCAATCAAACTTAGAATCCGAATTTTATCTCCATAAAAATTCTGTGCGATGGCTGTATAAAGACAATGATGTATCCGATCTTTATCCTCGCTATAAGCATCGCCTATTGCAACAGCATCAAAATCTTTAAACTTTTTTATTACATGGTCAACAACCTTCTTTATATAATTGACATAATCATGTGGTTCCACTCCCGCGAAAGACATTGATCCAAGCTCGCGGGCTTCCCCTGTCTTTTCATCCATAACAGCATAACCTATTACGGGGTACCCATGATATATATCTACAACAAATGAAAGGAACACTATGTTTACCTCCTTTCAGAATCTCATCGTACTATACTATTACCTATCTTTTGCCCAATTTTTTCTATAAATATTTTAATTTCATCATTTTCTCCTACAAGATGTGGTTGATTACATTTTAATTCATCAAGCAGTTCAAACTCTAGACCATCCTCTGTCATGTTTAGCAAGCTCGCCAGTCTTTGCTTACTAAGAGGATAGATTTCAACATATAACCCCGGTTCCTTTTTGAATATTATGAGTGAAAAGACAGGGTAGTTAGCATATATTCTCATAGCAAATCCTCCTTTTTATTATAGGCGGCGGTTTTTACGGGTCTGCACCTCGACCCTATTAAACTACCGACCTGACAGCCCGGTGCGAGGCCTTCAACAGTCGGGTGGGATTAGTACCCACATCGCCGCCTGCTTATAATATTACTTATCAGACTTTTCAACAACAGGCCACTCGACTTTCTGCTCACCTAACGCACCTATAGGGATCCTTTCTCGGACATCATAACTACCGCACGCAGGACACCTTGGATGGGGCTTATCCTCTGTTATTTCTTGCGCGAATTTGGTATGACACGCCATACATTCAAAATATTTAATCATGATACTACCTCCTTATCTTTAATAATCGACAACAGCGTAATCACCATGACATGGCATATCTTCAAGTGCAATTATGGGCTCGCCGGCTTCAATTTTTTCAACAGGTTCCTTTGTTCTCCTTTCATAAAAGTATTTACTGTCCTCCCACCTCTCGATTCTATACACATCAAAATGGACATATTCAACACTTGCCACACCGAAACTGATATAATCCTGCAATGGATCCTTCTTTATTTGTTCTAAGCCACTCTCATTAGTTTTTACAACCAACCATGTGTACACTCGTTCACCATACCATGTATATGCTTGCATATAACCCAATAATTCATATGTTATTATCTTTGACATCATCCCTCCTTTTCTTATTAAGATTTACATCCTTATTCATAGCAACTCTTGATCAGATGACGAAGCGCGGCTTCCTCTTTTAAATAATATTTCCACAAGATCCATAAATGCATCTACATAGATTCTACCTCTTACCTTCCATGGTAGCGAGCTCCACCTCTCATCATATTCTAACCTGCCTATCAATGACATTGCACAACATAAGAATATAATCTTATACAAAAGACCATCAATAAAATTATTAAACCTCTGCTCCATTCTTCGCATTAATCTCATTATGGTTCCTCCGTCATCTTACTACAGGGCGCGGGCTTCACCCTCTTTACCCATATATAAATCTTCGCCAATAACTCAGCAAGGCCGCCGGCTTCATACATCACCACATAACTAATACTATCCCATCCATGGTCGATATAACCACCACATAACTTACTACCATCCAATCCTTCTATACCAAGACATGCTCTTATCCTACCATCTATTTCATCATCTACCATAATACAACGAGGGCACTCATTAATTATTTCATCAGCCACAGGCGCCTTAATAGCCACACCTTGCATAATAAGCCGCCGTAACTCTGCATTATTAAAGTGGTACTCGAGCTCCCATTTATCACCCTTATGCTTCCGCCAGTAGAAGCCGCCGCCTCCCTGAGGGAAGCCGGCTTCTTTTAACTCTCTACATAACTCCAAACCAGGAACAAGCTTCTCTATGTTACGCATTATCTCACCTCTCATTTCTCTTTATTTCTATTAGTTGCTCCGCCACCTTATTCGTAAGCAATCCTATTACCTCTCTTACAAAATCGCTCTTCTCTATTAGTACATATAATAGGCGACGTATAAGCACATCAAGGGTCGGGGCTTCATATGCACACACAACCCTATCATGTTCAATAGAATTCCTATGAACTAGGTAAAATGCATCCCTTATATCCGCCGTATAATCACGACGAATGCTATGATCCTCACCACTATCATCCTCATATAGCACCCAATAATATTCAGTATCCATATGATGAATTCCCAGCTTCTTAAGTTGCATACATAGGTCAACACTTGGTACAAGACACTCAAATTTTGGTGATAAACGCTCAAACATTATTTACCTCCTTAGTTTAAAGAATATGCTACCTTCCTGCAAGAACCGCCCTTATACATTATACAAGGATTAGATTTCCCATATTCATCAGTCCTCCATATAACAACGTCCATATTCGGCGCCGCCTTCTTACAAACCTTGCAGGCTTCCCTCCTCGCCTTCTTAAATGTCTTAAACTCACCTACTATTACAATCCCATCAGGTTCATATAAAATAACAGTATATCCACCCACACGGAATTCTTCATTTGCTGTCCGCATTTATTCCTCCTTTTCAGTACTTATATAGTTATTCTGTTTTGCCCATATATAAATTTTGGCGAATAAATTAATTAATTCCTTATCTTCAAGCGTCTTAATAAAACCCCAGTCATCCCAACCAAAAACAGCATAACCTCCCCGCCAATTGTTATCTAGTCTTTCTATAAGAAGATGGGCTATATATTTATCTCCATATTCATCTTTATACTCTATTTTATCAGGTAGATACAAAATTATTTCATCAATGACTGGTGCTTTTATCTTAATATCAGGTGGACCAGAAGTCCAACCATCCACCCTATGATAATTGCGTCCATCAAATGTAATAGCAAGAATATAAGATTTATCTGGCTTCCATTCTGACCAATAATAACCTGTGCCTTCTTGTGGGAAACCCAGCTCCTTCAACCTCTTACACGTCTCAAGAGATGGCACTCCTTTAGTTAAATCAAACATTTTCACCTCCTTCCAAATCATTTATCAGCGATATCGCACTCAATTATTTTGTAATCCTCAGAAACCTTCCACTCCTTTTGCTCACTATCCCACACCTTTCTATACCTTATCCACTGAACGAGATAATCTTTTATTAGGTATTGCTATCCTCTTTACCCAAATAATATGTAATTATTTTCAACAAGCCAAATAAGCATTTTGGCACGAGCATTGGCTTCGGTGCTGGCTCTCGCATAAAAATTACCTAAAGCATGCTCATCGTTATCCTCATACCAATATACAAATCCTGGTTTAGAAAATTTAATATGGTAGTAGGTCCCAAGAAGGTTATGTATTTCAACAGGCAACCACTCTCCCAACTCTCGGCAGGTGGGAGCTTTGACAACTTCTTCAACTTCTATATCAGGGATAGAGAATTCACCTTGATAATCAATGTGCATTCTTCCATAACTATCCTCTCTTTTAACCTGAAAACCCACCCGCCAAGTCTCTTTTCCTATTGTTTTCGTTTTAACCCAATACCACCCGCCACCTTCCTGAGGATAGCCAAGCTCTTTTAACTGTTTACATAATTCAAGACTTGGCACTTCTTTGATTGGGTCAAACATTGCTGCCCTCCTTGTTATATTTATTCAATGCATCTGTTTAGTAACATCTACTATCATTTATCCATAGGCTCACGCATGAAAAATTTCACCTCATCTATAGGAATGCCTAACTGCTGCAATTGTAAGATATACGGCACCGCATATTGAACATCATCTCCCTCCGCCGGACACTCGTTTACCTCAAATTCCTCTCTTCTCCAAGTACATCTTTGTGATCTCTTATTAACCATATCACACCTCCTTATAGTTATACTATGTCCCTCAAACCAAGAGAGGGGGGGCGGGCCTCCTCACAACAAATACCTCTCCCTAATCTTCTCTATCATATCATCAATCTCCTCTATGCGCCGCCTCACATCCCTTAACCTATCCCAATCCTCACCCGATACCAAAAAATCATCCAAAATAACCGCCTCACTCCAAGGAGTAGACGTAGCCTCACGCGGTAACACACGAATCTCCATAGGCTCATTAGCCAGCCGCCGCCTCTCCTCAACCAACTCCCGTACCCTCTCCCTCATCCGCTCCCTCACATGCAAAAACCCCTTCGCAATGTTTATAATATGCTTCAACCTGAAGAAATCAACCTCACTCCGCACCTCCAACGGTATCTCCTCAATAAGAGACCCAGCTACCTTCCTACCATGTGCACAACGCACCCTGTCCACCAAACTCATTATAACATCTGATGTCACATTAGCAAACGATAATGACTCAAATTCCTTCTCCACATCACGCGATATCGAGGCTATCCGCCTCGCATTAATCAACGACTTAAACATCGCCATGACTACACCTCCTTATATTAACATCTATAATATCACTCAATCCCCATCACCCACAACCGGACAATAATACTTGTGATAACAATCAGGACATATAAATAAATCATCCTTATAACTGTACCTCCATCCCTCACGAAGAGCCCTGTCCGCTAACTTGCGTGGTGTGTCATCAGACATTATAACACCACACTCAAAACATTTAATATAATACGGCGACCTGTAATACACATCTAAATAACTGAATTTTGTAAACCTACCCATCATCTAACCTCCTTCCTATCCATAATATTTAAGGCATACCGCGCGGCTTCCTCCCACGCCCAACCTCTCTCCCTGTCCGCATTTATTCCCCCTTAACATCGGATTCGATTATCCTATAATCCTCAAAAACCTTCCACTCTTTTTGCTCATTATCCCATACCTTCCTGTACTTCATCCACATAACAAACGCAAGCCAGAGCTGCTCAAAGGACTCAAATTCCTTCACATCACCAGTAAGCCAATTGCCCTCCTGCTTGCGTATCCACTCGTCAAACAACACATGTTTCCACGCTAACCCATCAGGGATCATCTCCTGCAATTGGTCTTCACGAGGAATGAAGCGTATATCATCCATACCAACTATATGGTATATCCTATCCTTGAGGGTTATGGCCCTTAACAATACAGGCGCCGGCTTCTCATCAACATTATATACCAACGCTACTGTAGGACCCTCAACCTTACTATCCCAAAAGACATAGTCTCCTACGGCGGGCTTCCATTCACTCTGTAATTCCTCCGCCTTAACACACATCTCAATATACTTAGATGTTAAATCCATTCAGGATATCTCCTTTTATATCCTATTCCCTCTTTCCTTGTCATCTTTTGAGGACGGAGCGTTTCCATTTCCCTACTAAGACACAACGGGCACAAAACCTTGCCATTATACAGACCCCATTTCGCCCGCTTAACCACATCCCTTAGTTCATCTAGGTCGGCGGCTTCAACCTCCCTACCACATTCATCACACTCCAACACCCATACCTCAATGCCCGCCGGCTCCCTATCCACACTAAACGAACCCTGACGCTCCCAACGCAAAGCGCGGGCTTCAACCTCCCCCACCAACCCACTAACATAACCAACAGTCAAAACATCAGCATTGTCATACACATTACCCACAACCTCTATATTATATAACTCATCAACAAAATAATAGGTACCATCCAATGTAACAACAACCCAGCGGTCATCCACAGACCTAACAATACCTCTTATTCTTTTATCACACCCTTCACAATGTAAATCAGCCTCAACTATATCATCTTCATAAATTTTCCTATCTTTCACATCCATAACATCTATATACCGACCCACGGTCTCAGGATAAACCCTTCTTAATGATCTGTCTTTCCCACGAATGAACACACAACCATTATCTCCCTCTATCTCACCATATACCCATGCGCCGCCTCTTCTGCTACCATCCTCAAAGTATCCATTATGACCCATACCACGATACTCACCACATCCCATGATTGTCCCTCCTATTATTTTACACATAAATTGTTATCTGCCCAACATGGATAAGCTTAACTAACACTCTCCTCTCAAGTTCCTCCATAACAGCATCATAACTCCACTAACGTCAAAATACGAAATAACCACATAATCTCCACATTTAGGGCACTTCAATACCTTCGCCCTCACATATTGCTTCGCTCTCTCCTTTGCCTCTTCAAGTGTCATCCTTACCTCCTGTTAAATTTTTTACTTTATATCTATAGTAGATCTTAAAGATCTTGCCTCATAGATATATCTTTCTATATTCTCCCGCCCGCAATATTCTTCACCGCCACCTGCCGGTACATCATCATCTAACCAGCCGGTGAACTTAACAATTTTCACCCCTCCGGATTTAAATTCTTTTACAGAAATATAAAAAAAACCAGTCCGCAGTATCGATTCCACAGCCTTAAATAGTATATATTCGCTTATACTATCTAAGCGGGAGGGTTTTATAAAATCACTTTCAATTATGAAGTTATCATACAGAAAATCATAGCCAGCATAAGAAGGTGATTCTCTCTCACACTTTAAATAACCCTCGAAATGGGAGTCATCACGCTCTTTTTTAATAAATACTTCTATTTTCATCTTTACCTCCTGTTAACATTGTTAATGTCTCACCACATCTTCCGATATATAACCCATACACCAACAACGTTAACCTGCAGTGGTCGATCACCAGCAACAACCAAGTAAACCATGCAGACTGATAAATCAATAAATCAATATGATCCTGCATGAGCCTACAAAGTCTACAAAGTCTACAAAGTCTACAAAGTCTACAAAGTCTACAAAGTCTACAAAGTCTACAAATTGAAGAGGCCTATGGCGCTTGCTGGCTCCGTTGGGCCTTGCTCGACCTCTAATGGGTTTCGTTAGGTGTCCTGACCTCGCTGGCTGGTTTTCGGCGGAAATTTGGCGTTGTTGCGGCATGTTTGGCTCCTTGCTTGGTTATGTGCAGTTGTTGTTTTTTTGTGTCAGTAGATTGACCCGTTATGTGGATATAAATTCCTTTAGTCTTATGGGTTTATCATGTAGTATGAGGATGCTTGCGTTGTTGCGTGCTATGATATCGACCCAGAATTCATCTGGTGTGACATATGTATTACTTAGTACGATGATGCCTTTGATTTGAGCTATTTTCATCCACATGGGGGTGTGTTGCTGGGCATATAGGCATGGTATATCCTGTGGTGCTATTATGCTATAGATACGGCGGAAGAAGAAGGGGAAGCCCGCCACCTCTGCTGGTAACCATGGTGGTTCATCGGGTTCGTTGTTGGTTGGAGGTTGATCTACTCGTGGTAGTGGATGTATCTCCTTGCGTGAGAAGATGAAGGAAGCCCCGCCTTCTTTATATATATCATATAGATTATTAATAACATCACTTTTATTAAATATATAATTCCACACGAGTAGATTATCCTGGTTCGTGAATGTTGGTTCTAAGTACAACTTAGGAGGGATACCTATTTTGATTGGACTGAGTATGACATAGTAGTAATTGTCTGTCATGAAGCCCGCGCCTCCTTTCTATTCTTATGCCGTTCTAGTAATTGATAGAGAACATATAGTATATCATCTATGTCGTCGAATATGGAGCCGGGCAGGTGTGCCATTAGCTCCAGTTCCTCTCTTGTGCATTGTGATTGAAGCCGCCGCCACTTATTCATATAGTACGTTATAAGCCTCTTAAGTGTTGATGGTGAGCAGTTGCGGTACTTCTCGTAGAGTGTGTTTATCCTATCCTCCATGAAGCCCGGCATGGCTCTTATGACTGCGCTGTGCAAGGATTGGATTATCTTGTTCATATCTATGTTTTCGCATATTTTGCCCATCTTCGTACTCCTCCTTTTTGTGAGGCCGCCGCCCCTCCCCTGCCCCACCGCCCCCGCTTCATGGCCCTGCCTATGGTTATGACATATTTTACCATATTATAATGAAAATTTTATTATTTTCAAGATCTTTCTTTCCTCATTGCGATGCCGACGGTTATGGTTTAGTTACCGCGATATTGACTAAAAAAATTTACGGCCTACTTATTAGGCCGCCAGCCTGATGCTGTCTTGAATGCATAGAACAGATTCTTCGCTTCTTCTTTACTTATACCGTTCTTTATCGCGATCTGCTCGATGACCAAGTCCTCGTTAGCAGGAAGCGGCACTATATCAATCTCAGACGGATCCTTATCGTCTCTGAATCTGATGAAGCGCGGCGCCCTGAGAGCCTCCTTGCCAAGATCCATCGCGCGAACTTCAATGACTCTTCCTTTATATTTCTCAGGATGGAGCCACATATCATCTCTTATCTCGTCCGTGAAGCCGGAGCCGACCATCGCAACGACCTTACCTGTAGCATCAGCTGCTGCTACCTTCCCTGCGGAGTTGGATAACCTTCCTGTACCGGGCAGAATATCAACGATCTTCAGATCATAGGTATCGAATCTTTTTACCTTGTACCACTTATCCTCTCTTGGCAATCCGTTAGGATCCTTTATGACGATGCCTTCGCCCAGTGGCAGATCGTCTTCGATCATATCGCGGAAGAAGCCCGCCGCCCTGTCAGGATCATCAGATCGAAAATGTATCATCTTAGGAACGGTGAACATTCTCCTGCTGGCGGCTTCAGGTACCTGATAGTTACCATAATAACTCTCATTAAGAAGCCCGACGATATCTTCGTATACGGTTCTTCTCTCCATGTATGAAGCCGGCGCTGGTATCAGTACTCCATCCTCTGTAGCCCATCCGATCCAGTCGAATATCATTAGTCGGATTAAGCCGCGCTCCTCTTGAGCGAGGACAGCATTTGCGGGACTCGCGTTGAGCATACCACTGAGGATATTAGCTCCATCAGGATGCCACAGCTCACCCCGCAGGACCATCCCCACCGCCCGCTCCGGTAGCCATAAGCCCGCGCTCATGTGAGGAACATTACCCTCTCTGTGGATCGGATATCCTTCTACGGAATACCTTCTGCTTACTATGGTAAGAGTAACAGGCACTCCATCAGGCAGATATCCGTCATATTTGAGGAAGGCTCGCTTCAGTGCATTAACCGCGGCTCTATCTAAGACTGGTTTGACTATAGCTGGCTGGCTCACTTTAAACGACGGACCCGGATCCTGACCTCTCTTGGCAGCGGCGAAGACCTTGAGGACCCCGCCGATGGTCCCCACCGCCCGCCCCGTTTCCTCACGCGGGCTTATTACAATTTGATCCTCCGCCTTAAGAATCTCATACTCTCCCGTCTCGAAGAACGGTGCGTTTATTCTTATTATGAAGTTAGCACCGTCGACCTTCCGCTCTGCGATAAGCTCCTTACCTTCCTCGACTCTCTTGGTGACATCCTCCGCTGTCTCAAGAGCTTCATATACTCGCCTCGGGAACCACAGTTCCGTAAATCCGGAATGACGGATCGCGATATAATTTTTATCTGTCACCTTAATGAACTCCCACCATCCGGACCATGGTTGATCCATTTTATATGGTGTGAACACCTCAACAGATTTAAGATTGGATCTTACTACGCCCGGACTCTGGTATTCGATGGTCATTAAGCCGGCGCCGTATTGCCCTTCGGGGATTTCACCTTCGAAGTCCTCTGCTAGGATTTTATGATCCTGGCTCCTTATAACATTCGTTTTCCATCCGCTTGGTTTCTTAGGATTATCGTCAGCATGAAGCGGCGGCTTCTTCTTGAATACGAATGATATCAGTCTTTCGCTAGCACTTTTGAGGAGGCGCTGGCCTCTTGTTACAGGATATCTGAACCTGAAGTCCCAGTGAAGCCCCGCCGCCCGCGCCTCATGCCTATGTACTGTCACCTTCGTCGGATATGGTTTCAGAGGTCTTAATTCCATATTCTTCCTATAAAGAGCCCGCTTCGTAGATCCTTTAATAACACGCTTTGCGGCTATCTTCGTATACGCTTTAATAACACCATTAGTAACAGCCTTATGGAGAAGAGCACCGGTTATCTTTGTACCAAGGGTCGCTGCTATGTGCCACATATTATGACCTCCTTGCTAGATCTTCTATATCATCACGGATTATCGCGAGGAACCTATACAGGTCATCTACAGACGCTTCGCCTCTCTCATATTTATCAAGAAGCGCAACGACTGATTTTCTTAGCTCTATCAGGAAATCGGCGGCTTCATTATCAAACGAGACGGATGTGGCAGCTAACTCTAACGCCCTATTTATATCTATTTTACCCACTTCGTTCTCCCTGTGAGTTTATCAGCCATCTTCGCAGCACATTTTACACAGTAAGGGCCGAAGGTTTTTTCGGTCTGGAACGCTCGATAATCATCCTCATCATCGCTGGTCTTTTTTATGTAGCCAGCAACGATGAGGAACGCGAGGTCCGAAGGACCATATCGCTTACCACATATCCTACATTTCCATTTTTTATTCCTCTTGAATAGCATACTCATCCTCCTTTCAGGTGAGGCCCCGCTCCTGCCCCACCCCGCCGCCCCGCTTATTATTTAAGCTTGTGCTTCCTGGATGGCGGCCTTCTTCATCGCATAAAATTCCTTTAACTCGCGTGCGCTCAAGCCCAGCTTAACAGCACCAGTCATAATAACAGGCACCGATATGATCGGTGGAGCCATCGTTGCTATGATAGCACCAGTTATAGCTCTTCCGACATTCAGCATAGATTTCAGCGTGTAATGTTTTATATCTTTGCATTCCTCAGGTCTTATATCCTTGGTTAACGCCGTACTTCCGAGGACGACCTTGGCAACAGGTCCAACGATCGGCAGCAATGTCAGGCCAGCGCCTATAGCCATGGTTGGCTTATCGGCCTCTATGATCGCGTTTCTTGCCGTCTGATATTTTTCCTTTATGAAGCCGCGGCTTCTTTCTGCTATATCCCTTATCTTCTCGCGCGGTTTCATCTCTCTTGCCTTTACGATAAGCTTCTTTACCATGTTACACCTCCTTGTTTGTTTAATTACCACTAAATTGACAGATGCCCGCCGGGCTTCACTCCTCCTCATATTCCTCCTTGTAGTATTTTTCCTGATCCGGTAACAATTCCACCAGTGTCCCGCAGTATACGCATTCATATGGAGGATTGTCAACCCTAGCGTTCTTCCCTGTCCACAGTCCACATATAGGACATATCACATTACCTGTAATGCTCGCATCACCAATAACGGTGACTTTTTCACACATGTTTACCTCCTTCCTGCTTTTTTTCCTTACTATTAAACATTATCCTGCGAGCCCCCGCCGCCCGCCCCTTAAAGGCGGCGGCTTCTTATATCCTCCGCTGATACGATGCATAATATAAATGACGCTGCTAATAACGGCAATAGTGCCAGAAACATTCTTATTTCCTCCTTGTGTCAGATGTTCGTCAGATTTGTGTCAGATTACTTCTTCCCGAATAGCGCACTGGCCTGAATATACACACTTATCATGACGCTTGCGATCAGTCCGATGATCATCCCGGTCACACCAATGAACAAGGTCACACCAACTCCTACCAGTATGCAGCTGATCATAAAGTCTCGCAGGAAGTGATTCCCTTTTAGTCCCTTTATCAATCCTTTTTCTCTTATTCTCTTTAGTCCTTTCGTCAGGCTTACATACATCCATACTAGGCCCGCGGCTGCTATCAAATATAACCACATAATCACCTCCTTGCTTTTTTGTTTACCACTTAATTGACCGGGCGGTTATAATATCATGGCCGCCAGTGCTTCGGTGGCTTCCGGCGGCCCTTCTTCTTCCTCTTCTTATTCTCGAATATCCTGCCCGGCTTAATCGGTCCTATTACCTCCCTCGCTATATATTTTACTAACTTCGATATCTCGCCACCGGGCTTCTTCTTCCTTCTGCGGCGCTTCCTCTTGCTCATGCATACTCCTTTGACGTGTTTATACATAATATGATCATTAATATGAAAAATACTATGTATAACATATGTCACCACCACCTTTGCGAAAGGGGGGAGGAGGCCCCAACACCGAGCCTCCTCCCTGCTCCGGCTACCCTCTATCAAAATGGCGCTTCCTCGTTGTCTTCCTCCTCAACCGGCTCAGGTGTGGATGCAGGCCTGCTCCGACGCCAGCTTGGACGCATAAACTCACCTATGGCAATTCTGCATAGCATTTGGAACGTTGGAAGGCTGCAGATCTTGGTCTTGCCGAGCTTCACAACCTCGCCGTCAGATGTGAGAATCTTCGTGGTGCCATCGTTTCTCTCATGCGTGATTTTCCACTCAGGTTTCGCTGCGCACATGGCAACCTCGGTGCCATTCAGGCTGATCGAATTTCTGATGGTATTATTGCTGGTTGAACGGAGCATGATGAACAGCCTGTTGGGACGTCTTTGAACACTAATACCACAGTATGTCTTGTCGGTAATACGGAAGGTAAACACGGTATCACCTCCTTTTTGTTTGGTTTTTTACATCACCAAATTGACTTTTTAGGTATAGTGGCAATGTTATCAGTCCGGCAGCGAGGCCACTGTATTGAGCGGCCATTCATCTCTCCTCCTTCCTGTCGATGAATGAGCGCACCGTGGTTATTAATCTCTCCTTCACCTCCTCGGCGCGCTCCTTGATCTCCTTCGTTCCCATCTTCCTCAGTTTCAGAAATCTGAAGAATCCTATGATTCCAACCGCTGCTAACACGGCACCCACTGTTCCTCCTAGCAGCAAGGCGAGAATCGCAGTCACCCAGCATGCGAAATCAGGCTCGTCGCTTATTACATACGGAGCAAAATAGGCAGCGAATGCCAATATTATTCTATCCATTTTTACCTCCTTCTGATGAAAACATCATGGCTATTATTGCTCCAAGGCAAAAACCTAGCAAAAAGCTAATATATCCTATATATTCCGGGATCATAGTTCTCTTACCTCCGCTTTTATGTTTTCGAGTCCCTCCTTTTCAATCTTTTTTACCATGCGTCTGAGGCGGGTTATCATTACCCACCTCCGTATTTCATTGATGATTATGCCAATTCCGATGGCTATGAGGAACAACCCAGCGACTACCATTGTACTTTTTGCAGCTATATCCATTAGAACTACCATTTATACCTCCTTTTTATTGACCCTCCTCCCCTCCTTGCGAGGCGGGGCTTCATGGTGGGACAAGGGGGAGAGGCCTGATTGAGGGAGACGCTTGGATCAAGGTGGGAGAGGGGAGGAGAGCCATGAATCCTACTTATAATATATCTTTATTCTTGCGTCCTTCCCGTATTTCCACCTCAGTCTCCGCTTCAGTTCACTGGTATCGGATGCGAAAATCTCATGGAGGCCGTCAGTTCTGACAAACCTCCATGATCTTATATTCCCCACATAGGTTGGCTTTCCATTGGGGGCATATGTATGTAGTTTCTCCTTTGTCCTTACTGTTATAACATCAATGTCCTTCAGTAACGGATAAAATTTTAATGCCATGATATACCTCCTTTTTTAATGTGAAGCCCACCATTAAATCGAAGCGCACATGGTCCCGGCGGGCTTAGGACCATGCACTATTTTTTTTTGCTTTCCATTCCATTGACCTATAGCCAGTCAGCATGCTTGTATGGCTTGCCGTTTATATACCACATCCGTTCTGACGCCACAAGAACCGCTTCAAACCATTCTGTGACATAACCACGGTTGGTTACGACTACTGCTACAGGCTTGGGGAGGTCGCTTGGTGGGAAGAACTGGATAAAGCTCTCTGGGAGTATAGCGAGGGCATAGTCTTTATCTTGCTCCTTAAGGCGCTTCCTCAACAGGTTCTCCAATTCTGGGTCCACAATCACATATTCGCCTTCATTAACTTCAGATGCTGCCTGTGCGAGAGCATTCGCTTCCATATTTTCATCGCGCGGTATAAGTTTGACTTCCACGTCCAGTCCCGTAGCGAGTTCCTTCGCGTGTTCGAGAAGCGTCAGAAGGTGCGGCTTCTTAACTTTCCAGTTTCCGTTGAACTGCTCCACAACTAACTTGGAATCTGAGTATATGGTCACCGGTTCATTAAGCCCGCGCGCTATGGATAGTGCCCCTATTAGCGCGAGATACTCGGCTTCATTGTTTGTTTTCTGTCCAACAGAGATGCTTACTTTGATTCCAAGCTCCTTACAATAAATCCCGATCCCTGCAGGACCAGGATTGCCTCTCGAAGAGCCATCAACATAAATATCCACAATATACCTCCTTTCTAAACATTATGCCCGCCATTAAAACCAAGCCAGGTGAGGCCGGCGGGCACCAACCTCACCCGGCTATTTGATTTCCAGCTGATTGACCTATACAAGAGACGGTCCAACAGCATCCTGAACCTGAGGCTTTCCATACTCAAGCTTCCATCCATTCTTCGGTGGCAAATTCCGCTCAAACCACTTGAACCACATGCGATCCATAACAATAATCTTCTTACTTCTTCTGAATGCAACCGCTATCCACTTGCGATTACCAGTCCTGTTAATCCTGAAGAACCATACGATATCATTAGCATGTAGTTTACCGCTACGTACTAGCCTGGCCCACTGGCTGCTCTTCTCAGGATTCTGAGCAGCCAAAATGAACGTATAACGATTATGCCACCTCGCAATGGTAGCATTACCTCCCAGAATCTTGGGGAGGTTATCTCTTAAGAAACTTGTCAATGACATCTTAACCTCCTTTTAGAAGGTTATGCCTGCCACTTGAACCATTTCCAGATAAGGCGAGGCCGGCAGGCTTAACCCCGCCTTATCTTACTACTCCAGCTCATTGACTCCATCACAAGCCAACAGGCTGGCCAAGCATCTCGCCTCCCAGCAGCACCGCTCCTCGCAGGCCGCACCAAGGGGAGGAGAGCTTGGGGAGGCCTCTTAGACCCTCTATTGAGGGAGCTCCAGCGCCACGTCAAGGCGGGCCTCCAGTGCTGGAGTAGCCCCCCGTTTCGGGGGCTTCATTTTTTTTTATTCACCTCCTTTCTGGCGGGATGAGCTAGCCCGGCCACCTAGCCCATCCCGCGGGTTAGGGTTTAACTTAATCGAGTTTCCAGAAGTTGAGCCAGAATTCGCGATCGGCAGTAGCAAGTGGATGTAATCCTACTGGAGTCCGAATACCAAGAATCCTTGCGAGCTCCCAGTTACGCTTCCGACCGGTATGAAGTTCCACAAGGAATCTCACATGAGACTCAAGATCAGATTCAGTACCAGCAACAATAGCAAGGAAATCGGTTTCCGCAACACTAAGAGTTTTCCATGTAACAAGAACAGCTTGAGGCTCAAACCTAGCAAGGAGTTTCCTGAATCGCCTGTTTAGCCTTCTGAAGTTCCTAGTAAGAAGCACACGAAGCTCGGAAACTCTACTAGTGAGGAAGCGCCGACACCGATCCAGTTCTCTTCTTCTATTTCTAAGGGTAGCCAGAGCGTCAGAGAGACTGTCAATTCTTAGAGCAAGCCATTTTTCCATCCTCTGTCTCAGAATTTCATTTCTGATTCCAGATACCAGGAACCTAATCTTTGTCTCTGGACGTGCATTAGCAAACAGTCTTCTGCTTCGATTAACTACCGTATCAATTGCCACCACTTTCTCTGCAAGAGTATTCACTTCATTTTCTATCTTCCGTATCCTAGAGAGCATCCGACCGAACAGGCGCCTTCTTATGCGATCCCACTTCAGGAACAGTGCCTTAACCTCTGGATCAACAGCACCGTCTGGGACCAGATCCTTGAGAGACCCAACTTCTGGTTCAGTAAACTCAACTTCAGGGATAAATTCAGCAAGAGGTCCTGTTGGAGTTATCGCTGCTGGATCTGCTTTCGCGGTCCGATTAGCGATCATTTGAGTAACAGTATCAAGTCTAGCAGTAGTACTAGCAAGCATGTGAAGCCCCGCTTCCACTTCATGCCTCATTTGAGGCTCTTTACCATTAGCAAGATTCACCGCAGCTTGGAGCAGCGCTCCAGCTTTCGCAATAAGATCCACATTAATCTCAGTATCAGAAAGGAGCATTCGGGTGAACCCTGCATCCGCCCGTGCGATCATCTCTTTACCTAACTCAATATTATCAACCTCCGTTTCAGGATTCATTGTCCATTTTCCAAATGTAATCTCCTTTATGCGGCTCCTTATATTATCAAAGAACTCCTTAGCCATAAGAGGATCAGCAAACACTTCACTAGCAGGAGCAAGAGCCACTTTATCGCCATCGGCATCCCAACCCGCAGGCATATCTGTAGGATGAACAAGAATAGCATGCGCACGATGATCAATAATAACAGGAAGAATAAGAGTATCACCGGGAAGAATCGGAGATTTCTGAATTAGCAGTAGATCTCCATTATTCAGACCGAGCATCCGTGCAATCACAGGAGGAATAACAGCAATACCAGGATGCGTATTCTGGAAACCAAGATAGAAACCAGGACCAAGTCTCAGTTTCCGGAGCGCGATTTTCAGATGATCAAGAAGCACTCTCTGAAGGAAGCCGGCTTCTTTCACGAAGCCGAACTGCCTCAGAATGTCAGCAGTAAGACGAAGAACAGAACTTGTCTCATTGATCGGACCCTCGTTCCGCACGAGAATATTGGCCGCTACCTCAGGATCAGAAAAACCATTAATAGCTTCAGTAATCTGCTTATGGATTCTCTCTACGAATTCAGGCGCTGGATTAACATTCCATCCGAGCTTCCGTGGCAGAAGGAACCAGCGCGGCAGAGCCTGGCTGAGACTGATGCCACCCGCGAATATGGCACCAACCTCATGCAGCATTATAGTCCGTCCGAGTTCGAGTACGAAGCGGCGCTTCCGTATGAGCTTAGCGGTGTCAGCATCAGCAACAATGTCAGTACCGGTCTCAAGCTCCGTAAGAATCTGATCAGCAAGAACTTCATCTCCAAGATACAGCATCAGCCTCTGGAATCCTATTCTGCCATGAAGAATCGGTACCGCTATCCCTTTCAGTCCAATAGCTGTAATTTTAAAACCACGCTTCATAAGAGCACGAGTTACCGCAGGGATATCAGCTTCTGTAGGAGCATGAGCACGCGCAACCAGCTCTGTAAACCTCTCAGACACGAAGAAAATTCCGTCTATACCCATTTTAGTATCGAGCTTGAGGCCGCGAATGCGAACATCCACATTAGCCACTCGCTCAGGTTTAAAGTGCCAGCCCTTATTTGGGATCTCCGGAGTTGTCATCATCTGAATTCGCTTACCAGGAAGAGTTCTCAGATCAAATCCGTGATCGCCGAGAATATCTGCAATCATCTCATTAACAGTATCAATAGCAGAAGTAGGAATCACCTTGAAGACTCTACAATCGGGAACCATAGTCGGTTTCATCGGAAGATCAGAATTCAGATTAGGATCGAAGTCGAAGAAAACATCAGCACCAGATTCTTTAAATAGCACTTGCAGCGGGGAACGTGGAATTCTTTCCATCATATCACCTCCTTTCCGCCGCGGATTTCGTTGCCCTCGGTGCGGCACTCCGAGGGTCGCCGGGCTTCGAGCGTCATTGGTGCCAAGGCTGGCCACAGAGCACAGCCCGGAAGCCCTATGACCATGGCCGGGTGCCTCAGCACCTTCGCTCTCTTTTGCATTCCATTACCTCCTTTATAAATTAAAAAGAGGGACTCTTAGACCCTTAGGTCATTGACCCTAGGGAGCCCCGGCGCCACGACAAGGCGGTCCCTCAAAAAGCCGGGGTTATCCCAATCTAATATTGTCGCTATTTTCCTTCTGTACCCATTGAATCAATTCATCCACTAGACGCTCCACATTGTAATCATCAATAATGAGAAGCACCCTCCTGACCTTGTAGCCGAGCACCTCATGTGCTTTTAGCACATGCCTCGGCATCCAAGGCCAAGTTTCGTGGTATCCCTCATTATATTTGATTTGGAGAAGGATTATCTCCTTCTTATGAGGGATACCAATGCTGACGTCGATCTTAAACACGACATCAGCCTTGCTTCCGACAGGATAGTCTATCAATTTCCATCCCGCCGGAAGCTTGGAGAACAGCTCTTCAACGAATCTGTCCTCCGCTTTGAAGCCAGCTCTATGCGCCTCATGTGCGATAGATCTGACCTCGAAATCTGGGCGGATTATTTCATGTAACTCCCCCCAGAATGCCCGCACTATAGCGCGGGCTTCATGTGTTTCCATATCCATGGTTGCCTCCTTGTTACACCTCCTTTTGCCTGCTTTGTTTTACACAAGACACCATCTGGCCTGCGGGCATTGACCAGACAGCGCTATTACCTAAGAAGCAAACCAAAAAGCAAGGGCAGGGGGGTCGAAATACGATTCGACCTCCCTCAAACCCACAATAGAGACCTCCTGAATTTTTTGCTGATTTTTTGACCCTTATGGACCTCTCCATGGAACTATTTTGACGGGGATAACTTGTGGCATGGGGAGGGTTCTATGGGGTTTGTTGGTTGGACTGGATGTTGGTTTGTGGTGGGTTATTGTGTTGGGTCTGGGGGTGTAGAACCCTTTTTGTGGTTGGTTATGACTATGTAGGTTGGTGGAACATTCTCATTCGTATGCACCATGGTTAACAAAGGTGTTAAGGTTGGTGCATGTGATTGAAAGTATCATTGGTGAGGATATTAGTCCGTTGATATATAATAATAACGGGTAGTCTACTGATAGGGAAAAATGTGGGCCGCCCTTTTCACCGTGAGGTACTAATTACATAAGGTCGGTCAAAGTGGGCTATCTCCCCAGTAAGGCTTCCTGCTTCTACGAGGGATGGCTAGGCTTGTGTGAAGCCCCCCGCCAGAGCCCTCTCCACAGGCGTAAGTTCGGGCCGCCCCGGCCCTACCACCCGTGAGGTGGGTGAGCCCATTTTTTGTGATGTATGTTGCGTGTATGTTAGCATTTTATATACCTGTGCTACCGAATCCATTTTGGTTGCGTGTTGTGGGTGTTACATCATTGACAGGTTCGAATTCGCATGGATGTATTCGTGATATGATCATCTGGGCTATTCTATCGCCGTTTTTTATTGTAATGTTTTTGTTACCGAGGTTGATGAGGATGACCATTATCTCGCCTCTGTAGTCGCTATCTATGGTTCCTGGTGAGTTAAGGACTGTTAGTCCGTGTTTGAGTGCTAGTCCACTTCTTGGGCGGATTTGTGCTTCGTAGTTGTTGGGTAGTTCTAGTATGAAGCCGGCGGGTATGGCTTTATATTCACCCGGGCGTAGTGTTATGGGGTTTGTGAGTCTTGCGAAGATGTCGTAGCCTGCTGAACCCGGGGTCATTTTTCTTGGCATTGTACCGCCGGGCAGAAGTTTTAGTTTGATTTTATTAGTGTTACTCATGGTTACTGGATTTAATTTGTTCGTTCTTTTGGAAATACAGTTTCCTAAATTCCTCTAGGATAGGTTCATCACCTGTACCATAGAGGACGGCGTGCATCCATTCAGTTACCTGATCTGCTGTGTGGTGTGGAAATACATCCTTCATGCATCCGAAGTATTTTTGCCAGTTGGTTGGTTTAGGTTTTTTATGTCCTTTTATGGTCCATTTTTTGGTAGCTGTGGCGGATCCGTAGGTTGTGAGGATGAGGCCTATTACTATTATGATGGTGTATGTAGTAGGATTATTGGTGTAGTGGTGGAGGAGGAAGCCGGCCGCAGTGGTAAGGATGCCCCAGAATCGTTTGCTTTTCCAGAAGGGTTTGGTGTTATTATTGTTATTATTGTGTGTGCTCATTTTGGATCTCCTTTATGTTAAGAAGCCCGCGCTTCAGTATGTTAATGCTTGCATTATAATCTCTATCGAGGGTTGCACCACAGAACGGACATTTATGTATGCGATCGTGGAGTGATTTGGGTACCTTATGTCCACATGAGGAGCATGTCTGTGTGGTATATGCTGGGTTAACCTTGATGACTTGTGAGCCGTGAAGCCGCGCCTTATAGGATGTTAGATTGATAAGGGTATTCCATCCTGCGTCATATATGTATTTAGAGAGGTGAAGCCGGCGGCGCTCGCTTACAAGATCATGTATTTTTATATCCTCGAATATAATAACATCATAGTTAGTAGCGAGCTGGTGTGAGATATGATGGAGGAAGCCGCGCCGCATATTAGCTAGTCTTTCATGAAGTCTGGCTAGTTTACGCCTCTGTTTCATATAATTAGCACTCCCTCGCTGCTTGCGTGAGAGTTGCTTTTGTACACGCCTTATACGTTTTTCGAGTTTGGAGATGAAGCGCGGGTTGGGTACAACATTACCATCACTTGATACGATAAGATTCGTAAGCCCGAGATCTATACCGATGACGCGCTGCTTATTATTAGTATCGATAATGGTAGTAGTATTATTATTATTGGGTACTTCAACTGTTACATATGCATACCATCTACCGCTGGGATGTCTTTTTATAGTAACATTCTTGGCTTTAGTCCAATCGATAGGTCGGTGAAGGCGGATTTTTAAGCTGCCGAGTTTGGGTAAATGAATATATGCGAACTTCTCATTTAGTTTCTCAAATTTAATGACAGGATACCCATCAGGATAGTTTTTATTGGTCATCCAAACTTGTGGATATGTAAGCGACAAATACTGATCAGGTTTTTTGGGTTTAGGCGGACTTATATATCCCTCTTTATTCCTGATGGCTACAAAGAAACGCTTATATGCCCAGTCAATCTTATCAATTATAGCTTTTAAGACACCTGAATAAATGAGCCTTAAGGCAGGTTCCTCTCTTTTAAATGCGGTTAGGTTACGTTGCCTCTCAAATTTTGTAGGGGTTCTATGTTCTTCATCCCATATACGTCTGTATTCATTTGTTTCGTAATTATAGAACCAGCAGAGGATAAACAACCAGTTTTCTAGTTTGTATTCTTGTAGTGTTGTTGGATAGGCTCTGAATTTGTAAGTGAGGTAGGAAGCCGCCGCCTTATCAGTATTTTTTGATCCTTGTTTATTCATTTCATTATGTTACTATATAATGGAACATTTCATACTGGATATATTACACTATGGTATAACATTCTTCTCCTCTGTCTCTATGGACATATTGATCATATCTATTATGTCCTCAGGTAAGGAGTAAAGAATCTCTCTGAACTCGTCCTCATCATCGAATACATAGACAGATAAGCGCCCGCATTTTTCATGGTCGCCACACGGATGAATGCGTCTTATATCCCATGCAACCTTATCTTTAGATGTTATCACCTTTATGTTGAACTCAGCATTAATCATCGTTAATTTCCCCTTCTATATGTTAACACAAGGATTAACGCAATAGTTAACGCACAGGTACATTCATGCATTTCCAAACCGCTGCATCAACCTTTCCATGCTTTTTCTAAAGAGTTTCACCGATGCGTACACTAGATTAGCAGCAATAACAAGATAAAGCACACCTACAGGAGGCCTTGAGAGAAACGGTACGACACTTGATACAATAAATGCAATACTCATATTAGCAGTAAACTGATGGTAACGAAAATAATGATTCAGTATTCCTTCGTAGACACTAACATCATCACTTGATAGATTTTCAAATGTTATGTGAGTTTTTGATGAAATGCCACATATGAAATTATAACGAATCGTATCAATAATAAGCCCCAGCATGAATGATGATACAGCAAATGCACATGCCCATAAGCCCCATGGCATGGTCGGACCAAAAAGTCCTATCTTATATATATGGAGAAGAAGGAAGAAGCCCGGCAGGAAATGAGCAATAAAAACACCATATAAGAAACTCATTAGCATCCCTCCTTATTTTGATAACCCTAGAATAAGCTGAATCCTACATAAAGATTCCAACCACGATCGAATGATTCATTAGAATTAACGAACTTGCTATTATCGTAGGAAGCCCCGACGTAGAAGGTAGGTGACAATATAATAACACCTTGACAGAATGACTCAGAGAGGAGAAATGGATTCATAAGCGCTAAAATGATTGATAGATCTATACCTATAGACCCAGAAAGACGCATGTTGGTGTAGTCGAAGCCGCCGCCCCTTCCGTAGCCAAGCCGGCCGCCTAACCGTATGAAGGATAACTCCTTAATAAGTGGTATGTCAACATCCATTGACGCAAAAAGACCATTACCAGATCCCTTGGGGGTTCTTATGTGTTCGTACCCGAGACCGGCGTAAAGAAGCGGATATGATTCCTCGTCATGGTTGAGTAGATATTTGAAGCCCCCGCTCCAGTCCTTGTTGTAAACATTTTTGTCAATTTCAATATTGATCGGGAGGATGTGAGGCAGGGCATTTGATATAGCAAGAGCTGAGAGGATGAACAAAACAGCGAATATTTTACGCATGTATTACCTCCTTTAATAGTATGTCACAGTATTATATTTATAGTCATATTATAGTCAAGTAGAAATTTTGGGGGTAAATCGTTCTGTATATAGAACAATTTTTGGGTAATTTTGTTCTGTGGACACTACAAAAAGACCCAATTTTTGATGTGGTTATTCAGTGAGAAGATCGTCTCTTTTCCCTAAGACCCACTCTAATGCCTCAATTTTACCCAGATGGTTGAAAAATGCAGGTAGCCCCATAGTACCACTATCCTGCGTAACACTCCATAGGGTATCTGTTTGATTATTCAACCCTTCTAACATAGCCTTAACTTCCTTTTTGCTTCTCATATCACCTCCTTATTTTGGACAACAGTTATTATATAGGTAATTAAGTCTATGTCAACGAAAAAGAAGCCCGCCGTGCCAATCCTAGATCCTTATAGGCCTAGGGGGACGGCGGGGAGCTTAATTTATACAGTGCGAAGCGGCGCGCCTTACGGACCCATACCTCGCACCATCTATAATATACCATAATAATGAATAATGTCAAGCAATTAATCATACGGTAGGGATAATCAGTCAACCATAATGATCAAATAGTAGGGATAATTCATCAAGTTGACGGATATATTGACGATTAAGTTGACGGAACCAACTGCTCTGGAGGATGCTGATGGTATGATAAGAGAAGCAAACCCAACCAATGGAGACCCCAGATGAGTAAAAAACACAAGAATGGCCGTTCATTCTATTCCATCACAATCCCAACATCTCTTAAGGTCAACTGGGACATTATGTCCAAATTCATCGAAGATGAGTTCAACATAGTACTTAAGGTTGAGGATGATACACTTTACTTATCGGGACGTAACAAGAAACTTATGAAGGAGGTTGGTAATGTCATTATAGAACTATCTTTATCAGGAGTTACATATAAGAGCGTCGAGGAACTGGCGGCTATATGGGGAGATTATCTAAGCGCGCGCCATATAATAACATATGATAAAGCCGGCCGGCCTATAACGCCTCTATCAGAGAACCAGAAGCACTTTATCAAAGCTGTGCAGGAAAATGATATTACATTTGTAATAGGCCCCGCCGGAACTGGTAAGACATATCTTGCTGTTGCACAAGCTGTTGGGATGTTAAGAAGCCGCCAGATAAATAAGATTGTAATAACGAGGCCTCTCGTTGAGGTTAATGAGAAGTTGGGATTCCTGCCAGGGGATATAAAGAACAAGGTAATGCCATTCCTTATACCAATATATGATGTACTTGGGGAACTCTTCACCAAAAGTGAGCTTGAAAATTTAGAGAAGAATGGAGTTATCGAAATTATTCCTATCGCGTTCATGCGTGGGAGGACTATAAAAAACAGCATCGTTATTGCTGATGAGGCACAAAACCTTACGATTTCACAGATGAAAATGCTGCTTACTAGGATTGGATTAGGTACAAAATATATTATTATAGGAGATGTCACACAGAGTGACATACATAATGGCAAAAAGAATGGACTTCTTTATGTTGTTGAGCGCATAAAGAGGGCGGGAAGCCGCGGCTTCGGTATCGTTAAGATGACAGATGTCGACATAAGGCGGCATCCTATTATAACGGAGGTGCTCAAATTGTTTGATAATTCCGTCTAGCAGAAATAATAGACATCTTAGACATCATCTGAATGATCTTCTTCTACATGCGAAATATCGTGTACAGGATACCCAATCATTTTTTTATTTTCCAGTAATACGCAGTACAATCCTCCCTTTGCATATGTTTCAATAACATTCTTATATGTTAACGGATATAATTTATCCTTTAACCACAATATAACTTTCATATCTACCTCTTCATAATACAAATTGTTCCATAATTACGCCTTTCGGTACATGTATAATATAGAGCCCGATACGAGGCTGCCCTATAGCTATAATTTTCCACTGAGGGAAGCGGGGCTTCTGTTTATACACCTCCACACTACCATGATATGTACTATCCTCCATTATAATAGCTTTATCAGCAGGGATCTGAACCAATTGGAAATGATCATTATTTTTCCTATAAGCTATGTAAACCAAATTTCCATTAGTATTACCGGTACCCAAAAGAAACTTACCTTTCATGCCTTGAAAGTAATCTATTGATACTATTGTATATTCATCTGATTTGCGTAACTCTTTAGGTATAAACTCATATATGATAATTCCTACTACATAAGATGCAAGACATATGAGCACAACATGGATGATATCCAATCTCACCTTCTTGAATAATAAACGCAAAATAATAACGAGACAAATCGGTAGGATAAACCAAACCATAAGTGGCCTCCCTTCACAATACAAATTGCTTCAACATAGCGCCTTTTGGTACATGTATTATGTAATGGTGAATGGTTGGTTTACCAATAGCAACTAATTTCCACTTAGGAAATCGCGGCCTCATTTTATAAACACACACGCTACCATAATATGTGCTATCTTCTAGAATAATAGATTTTGATGCCGGGATGTATACCAATTGAAATTCATCTCCAACCTTTTTATAAGCTACATATATCATCTTCTCCTCGATATGACCTACACCTAAGAAAAACTCTCCCCGCATATGTTGAGATGAGTTGATCGATACGATAGTATACTCATCATCCTTATATACCTCCTTATTCAACGACTCATACGCAAGCATCCCAAAAAGAGTGGTTGCTGCATATGATGTTATCATTACAAGTATAGAAATAATAATACTATGTGTACGCAATAAGATATATACCATAATCAATATTGGTAAGATAAACCAAACCATAAGACCTCCTCAGCTTGTCCTTAGATATATTAGAACTGTTACGATATCATCATCAGTAATGCTTCCATAAGCCTGCTTCAACTGGTATTTTAATGTATTATAATCCCTTGCTGCCATGTTGTGTTCAATCTCAAGAAGCGGGCGTGGTATATCCTTTAGCTTACCGACCCAATGACCTAATATCCGCCCCGTACCAACAAGCTCGTACACAAAGGGAGGCCGGCATCTGCCGTAACGATCCTTGTGACACACCCATAATTCAAGCTCTTCACCCAATTCAACCTTAGCCCATCCAGTACCCTTCCTTACTGTCGTAGCAATATGCCCTACAGGTACATCGAATCCATGACACCGGTTTCTCAATTGTCTCATTACGATTCCCCTGAATCTTTTCTAATATACTTATAGAAAACAAATCCTAATATAAGCCCCACAACGAACCAGAAGAATCCCATAGTTCACCTCCTTGTTTTTATTATTACATCATCTTTAACTTCAAAATCAAAGAAACAGTTAGGCGCGCGCTCCTTGAGAATCTTTAAGATATCAATGAATACCTGCCTTATTTCCCATTGCGCTGAAGCCGCGCCCCTTAGCTCTATCATATGTCTCCATTGACGGAAATTAGCGGTTACAACAATTTGCGATGCACATGCGTTAGGTAAAACGAACCTTGCATCCTCCTTAGGAATACCTAATGTCAGGAGAACGCTATATAATTTCTGTAAATATCGCATTGTTTCTTCATATAGAAGGCGGGCTTCCTCATTACCTTCTATTGAAGGTGGTACTATATAAGTGAAGCCGGCCTCCTTTACATATCTTTGCGATCTTTGTGTATAGGAACATAACCTGTGCCTAACAAGCTGATGAGTCGCCGCACGGGATATATTCTTAATAAGGAAGGTAGCAGATGCATGCTCTAATACTGATAGATGACCCCACTTTATAAGCTTACGTATGAGTTCACCAGGTTGACCTTTAGGTTCCGATGCATGTGATACTCTACCAGCCTGCTCAATAAGCTCTTCAGCATTGGGAGTTATTGATAATAATGTTATGTCAGCCAACTGCTCCTCCTTTTAATGAATACATTATCATCATCCTCTTGCAATATCTTTAACTAATTATCCATTATGATCCTTTTCCTTTAATTTATTAACTATATTTTCCAAGTTTTTAAATTTATTAATATAATAACCTATAATTTCTATTGCCGTATCAATATCAATGGGAATGTCAAAAGCAACAGCCATAATTTCTTGATCATCATAATTCAATTCACAAGATATTGTTAACACCCCTTCATCAAATTCTAAATCAAAATCCCCTACTGCCCCCTCAAATGCTAATGGATCTTTCTCTTTTATAAATTCATCATCATAAATCTGTCTTGCTTTTCGTCTTGCTTCTTCTACATAAGATTCAAACCTCTTATTAAATACATCTATGAATGCCGATAGACTCATAATCCCTCCTTTTTTATTTTTGGAACATACATTACCTCTCCATTACTAACTATCTTATGTGCAGGTATGCAATTTCGACAATCAGCACCACATGGCATTAGATCATCAACCCCACATCCGCAACTCTCATCAGGTGAACATAATCCATCATAACCATGATTAACTAACCATTCCTTTACAATCTCCTCTACTGTTTTATCCACAATTCCTCCTTGTCAAGATTCTAACAATCCCTCATGTGGCCTCCTCATATGAGGTTCCTCCTTCATCGAAGCGGCTTACATGGATAATGCCATGCAGAGGCCATCTTCTCCAGAGGCGTAACTTCGAACCGGCCCGACCCTAGTCTTACATCAATATTATATCAAATTGAAAACAAAAGGACCTGTAATTCTCTCTCTGACTCTGATAGAATGTTTTTTGCCGCAATCTTTTGAGCACAAAATTTTTAATGTCTTTAACCAACTCCTTCACAAACTTCTCATAAATAATTCTCTCATAATAGTCATTGGATAACAACATTTCCACCTCCTTTTTTTCACTATAATATGCATAGAGGCCTAAATGTCAAGGTATAATTTCAAAGATGAAACGAATACAACACATACTGTTACTAATAATAGTATTAATAATTATTGCTATAGGACATCCCTTCCGTCCATTTTATGTCTTCTTCCAAGAGGGCTACAATGACACAGCTTATGTGGACACTACAGATGCATGCATCCCTTGTTCAACATCATATAATGTAACGATCTGCACAACAGCTGTCATATCGTCATTACCTATTGACACAACAGACGACACACTATGGCATGGTTACTTATTAAAGCTGTGGATAAAAGACACTTCAGGATACATAAGCGATACATTTTATGTGAATGATACATGCTTCAGAACATTGTATCAAGTAGTACCTTGCAACATAGCACCTACATGTTCGTTGGTATGGGGATATCATTTCTGGGTTATAAATTTAGATTGCATCAACTTACAACATGGTATCTATGTAGGCGATGGTGATAGCATATGTGTCTACATCGGCAAAGATATGCAACATGGACAGAAATGCATAGCGGTAAATAGCAGCACATCAGTACATCAACTAAGAGTGATAGCCGGAGATACAACACCTGTTTACATAAGTGAATTCCCTGTCATCCCATATCCAGCTTATTCGGATACATACTGGTATGACATACGTGGTAGAAGGACATTACCATATAGAAGTGGTGTTTACTTACACAAAAGACGGGTTATTATAATAATAAAATGATATTATTTAAGGCGCACTTTTACCTTACCATCCTCTATATATACATTAGGCGGGGTTCCATGAAGCCGGCGCCCTCTAAGATCAAATCTCCCTTTTAGGTAGCGAGGCCGCGGCTTCCTCTTATCATCCTCTATAATAAGACTACTTGTATCAGGAAGAACAATCCTCATAATTTGATAAAGAGCTAAGGAATCATATGCTACGCACTTACGTCCCCAAATACTACCTTTTGTTATATAGACACATAATGAATCACCACTTGCTAAACCAGGATATGCACTTCTGCCTATATCAATGATCCAAAGGTGATAACCCCACACAGTACTGCATGTTGGAGCAAGATGATTTATGCAAGGTTGTACCCTCCATAAAGGTATGGATGCTGAAGGACATGAATGTATGCCACAGCTATCCCAAATGGTATCCGCAGAGCTATCATAGATAAAAAACTTGAGAGAGAAACCATACCATATATCATCAGTACTATCCGTATCAGTACCCATTGATGATATTACTTGTAGTGTACACAGATTGCGGTTAAAGGAGTCCGCGCACTTTGAACAGATATCCATCGTATCAACATAAGCTGTATCATTATATCCTAACTGGAATAGAACAAAGAACCAGCGAGGCGGCAGAGGTGGGTCAGCAGCAACCAATGATATCCCGATCGCTAATAATATGGCAATGCTAATCTTTTTCATCTTTATCTTTTTTAGATGGCATAAGCAGTTTAGCTATAAGTACAATCACACCTACAATTATAACACCAATTATGCCAAATGTCCCTATCAGTGCCAATGCATCCATCTCGGGACCTGTGAATGGATCCTGAGCAAAAGCAATGTTAAAAATACCAAACGCCCATAATATGTAATATAGTCTCGCCATCATTCAATAATACCTTAATCAAAATCTATTGAAAATTCCCAGAAATACGGTATAATCAGACCAAAAGAAAGGAGTATGTATGATCATAAAGGTCCCACTCAGACAAGACACAAAAACAGTTTCACAGAAAGGTTATCCTGTCATAGCAATAGTTTCTGGTAATACACATTTTTATTCCGGTGGGCGATATTATACATATGAAATAGCTGTTGCATTATCTGAATTAGGAGCTGAAGTGCATTTCATTACAAATGTACGTCCAAGGCATTTTGAAAAGGATTTCAAAGATTATGATCTCAGTAAAATTCATTGGCATGTTGACAGAAACTATAAAGCCGACCTACCTCCCTTAGATGCTGTTATTGGTTCTCCTATCCATACAGCCCTCATAGCCGTTGATCTTGCAGGCCTACATTCATGCCCTTCGATTATCGTTGTCTTTGAAACACCTAACTGGTACGCGGAATATGAGGAGGATGAACATAAATATATGCCACGAAAGCAGCCATTTGAGATGTTTAAGCAAGCCTTAATAGAGTGTGATCACATTATAGCAATAAGCCATGAAGGCGCTAAATATATTCCTCAATGGGATAGCAGAATTCCACCAGATAAAATTAGTGTTATAAGACCTGTTGTGAATCATAAATGTGCTGATAAATACAGAAACAGGTCTGCAAGAGAGCGTAGTGTTACATATGTTGGTAGAATTGTCTTTAATAAGCAATTTTGGGAACTCTATGATGTTATAATGAATGATCCTGAACCATATGTATTTCATGTTGTTACATCAACGATACCAGAAGCCGAGCGCAAAGCACACATGGGAAATGAAAAACATCCTGTCCAGTGGCATCTTAAGGTTGGTGATGACAAAAAATTCGAAATATTATCAAAAACATCAGCCTTAATTTTACCCACCAAGTTTGAGGGTTATGGTATGCCTCCACAGGAATCATTATATCTAAATACACATACAATTGTTACGGATCTACCTGTTTTCCATAATGGGCATGCAATAAAGGATGATGCACATTTTGTTAAGGACATGAAAGAAATTCCAAGTGTAGTACACAAGGTACTTGGTAAGACATGTACACCTAAGGGGCACATACCGACGATGGAAGATATGAAAAGAGAGCTTCTGCAGGTTAAGGAGATACCATTTAAGTGGCGCTCTGAAGACGATATCCTCATAAGTTTTTCATGCTGTGTCTTTAACAACGCTAAACATATAAGAGAATGCATTGAATCAATTTATGATCATGCATATGAGATAATCATTGTTGAAGGCGCCACCGATTGGTGGGCTAACTACTTTAATAGCCCTACAGGTATTAGCACTGATGGAACACATGAAATAATTATGGATCTTGTAAAAAATGACAGCAAGGGGGTTATAAAATATTATGGTCCCTTGCGTTTCCCTCATAAGGTACAGATGAGACGTTACGCGGTAAATAAAATTGATAAAGAAGCCGTGAGAAGCGGGCGCCTCGTCTATTGGATCGTGGATGCTGATGAAATCTATACTGATGAAAGCATTAAAGCGATGAAGCGCGCCATCCTAACGCATCAAAGAGGCATTGTTTTTCAACCAACATACAGACATCACTGGATTGATCCACGGTATATCATAGAAGGCGGGCCATGGAGCGCGCCTCATACAAGAGTCGTCGTATGGAATAGGAAATACGGCTATCATAAGCGTGATCAATATTATGTACAGAGACATAATGAACCATTAGATGAACAAGGCATAGGGCTTAATATAATGAGGCCAAAGTATTATGTAAGCCGCGGCTTAGGTGTACTAGTCCCCGACTGCATTGTTGACCACTATGCATATGATTACAACTTAGAAGCTAAAATGCAATTCTATAAGGAACGTGGTGACAACGCATACAAATTGATGGTTGCTGTTATGCAATGGAAGCCCGGCAAACCATTACCAAAAGGTATTATGATCAAGCGCATAAATTAAACATGCCGTTCAAAATGGGGTACGTCCTTGAACGTCTTAAAGTTGCCACCCCACCTATTCTTCTTATTAAGACTCTCCCAGTACTCACCAAATTGTTTGATATCATTATAGTCCCATGTTAAAACATAATACTTCCCATCAACAACAACAATCGTCTGCTCATACTTATATTTTTCACCCTCCTGTATCGGCTTAAAGAAATTAAGGTCAATAGCGAGCCGCTTCAAATGATATGAGTTCATTGTCTTACTGCGTCCTGTTTCCACATATATCCGTTGTGTCTCAGGAGAGCGCCAGAGCTCTCCCCCTGTAACAATCCAGCCTTTTTCTTCGACATACTTAATCAGTTTCACTACATCCTTCAGAAACTCCCACTGTTCCTTCACCAATGACATCTTCCTGAACCTCCTCTTCTTTTGGTGTCTCCTTTGACCCTTGAAAGATAAGACGATGTCCTTCATCTTTGCTTATTAATGCAATAGTGCCTCCAAAGTCAATCTTACCAATGTAATTCTCATCTTCATATTCAATATACACCCATCCAGTATGCTGCCCATCGGTATCTACGATTTTACCATCCTCTTCGATATAGAATGCTGGATCACCACGTTGCGTAAGAAGACACGCCTTATAATTACCATAATTATAATAAAATTTGTGGAAGAATAACATATGCACCTCCTTATGTTATAATTCCTTGTTTCACCCTTGATAAATATTCTAATAAATATCGTTCTTTTCCCTCATCTCTATTTTCTTTTGTTATTATAGGCCAGCCGCGCTTCTTACAACTATTATTAATCCATGAGCGACGGTGGAATATAGTAAGCCCGCGGCTTCTCATCTCATCAATAGCCTGCTTACTAAATCCACCGCTATATTTATATCCAAACAACTCAACGAACAGTCTCCGGAATTCATCATAGACATATCGTGCAATAATACTTGCTGCCGCAATCGAATAATGCGTCTCATCACCACCATAAACACCAAATTGAGGTACACTTAATCCATCAACATCATAATAATCCACAAATACAACTGCATTACCATTATCCTTAGTGATTCGATCTACCATATTCTTAATAACATCTAACTCGTGCTTACGATAATTGCCACCGCCATCTACGATATGGAAATCACAATAATCAATGTAAACAGGAAATCTTTCCATAAGAGATAATGCTACATTCTTGCGCTCTTTTACTGTAAGTACCTTGCAATCAGCAACAGGTATTAACGGATACTTAACAGGCGGAACAATTTTAACTGCACCCACAATAATAGGTTGCAGGGAGGAAAAGACATTTACCTCATCGAATCCAATGATAGTCATACCTTCATCAAGGTACTGTTTCTCATCAGGATCAAAATCTGTTAACCAATGCTTTCCCATTATTCCTCATAGACATTCTGTGTTGCCCAATACCCTAAACAAATAGCATCTGCTATATTATGGTTATCTATCTCCTGTCCTGCCAGCTCAGATGCAAGCCTCATAGAATAACGCTTGCGATCAACACGTTTCGTCTGTGACGAACATTGCAATACATTTGTCTGCCATGTCTGGGGTTGCACAACTATAGGAATCCATCCATTACACTCAAAGATTGTTGTAATAGAAGCCCGCACCTCAACCAATCTCTCAAAAGTTAAAACATTCCTCTTGCTTGCCCGAGGATGAAGCCACTGACCCTCTATAACAAGTACCCGCGTACCTTTATCATATGTTGTGGATAGCTTGTGCATCTTATCCAAAAATTCTTCATCTCTATCAATCAAGCCCCAGCTTTTCAAATGTCCATCCTCCCATATGCTATAACCAATGCGTTTCGTATCGGGATCAATAGCTATAATAATCATTTCTTAAGCCTGCTTTCTATAAATTCCTTTAGGTTATCTTTATTTTGATAAATCTCTAGTGGATAGATACCATTCTCAAGCAATCGATCAATAGAATATTTCTTACCATCAATCTTTATGGAATTACCTTCCATTGGTATGCCAAAATCTGAAGCCGGCGCCAAATCAGACCACATGTCAATCAAACCAATATTTGGCTCAACCAATAAAATATGATTCTTACCCTCAATAATGCTTGATGTTTTGGTTTTGACAATCGTAATCTTCACTGTGTCAAACTTATATTTACCACTTATACGGTGGAAAAATAATTTCAAATGATAAAGGTGTTTTAATAGATAAGGACCCGGCTCCCTATAACTCATATAAGCTTTAGTATATCTGGTAACCTGTCCACCTATGAGATCTCTTATCTGGTTTATAATGATCGCAAGGATTTCTTTTTCACCTATTGCCGGAGCCCATACCTTAAGCTCGCGGCTTAATAAGCGCGCCAGCTCCGATACCTTCTGCTCCTGTGGCTTCGCTCTCTTCTCAAATTCAGTACTCATAGCAACAGCACTATCAAAGACAAACCCAACAATATCATCCAGATGTTTGGCATAAACATCACGTATATCTTCAAATATCTCCTCAGCTGTTGAACCACGTATAACAATCATTTCATCAAGCTTGCAACCCTGGATCTCAGCCCATCTCCCATCAAACATGCGCTCTGCATCAACATAGACAGTAAGTCCGCCCTTCTTTTGTTCCTGTAGAAGGCCTATTAAAGCGAGAGCTAATGTTGTCTTACCAGTGGAAGGGCCACCCCAAAATCCTATGAACCTGCCTAACGGTATGCCATATAACGCTTTCGCCATAAAGGGGAAACGGGCTGATAGATCCAAATACTTGGTACTTGATAGCTCAGTCGCTTTTATTATTGCCATCTTAAACCCCCTTTATCAATCACACTTCCCACCATACCCACATTTTGGACATGGGTTATTACAATCAAACGCATATTCAACACCTCTGGTTATAATTTTATAACCACACATGGGGCATACATTTATTATAGCATCATCGGGTACCTCACCATCCGGTAGAGCACCATTATACATATTTGATGCTTCTTGCACAGCCCTCTTGCGTTGCTCATATTCCTCCTCAGGCGTAATACCACGCAGGAAGTACTTTAGTGCTAATCCCCAGAATCCCACAGGAGATGCAACCTTGTGTCCCTTATACCATGTCATACCATCAGCAGATTTTATGCTTGCAAACTCATTAATAATACGATCAACGACACGGTGATATAACTCTTCATCTCCAAGGGCATAAATCTGCTTGAGGAATATCGACGTGATCACATCTAGAGCGATAATAAAATCCGAATGTGGTATATCCTTACTACCCAAAAAGATTTCCAATGGCTTACCCTCAACACCCGCTACGATAAGATAATAATTTTGGTCTCTATAAGGGAACTTATAAGCCTTCGCATCAAGTGTATCGGGCCGCTTCCAATCAGATAAAAAGAGGAATTTGCTCTTCTTCTTACCACTCCTTATTACAGCCTGCCGGCTTCCCTCTCTGAATACAGTTATACCCTTTACCCCATTTTTCCAAGCATCAATAAAGAAGCGCGACAGATCATCCGTTGTCCATTGAGCTGGTATCGTATATGTATTGCTAATAGCATTATCGATATGTTTTTGTATCGCTGCATGGATGGCTAGTTTATCATATGGATCAACATCATGTGCTGTAACCATGTATGATGCGTTTACGTCATAACCATCAGTATTTTCTACCCATTCATATATAGGTTGTTTGAACTTCATCATTTTATTGAAGCTCTCGCTCCACCGTTCGATTTCAAAATAAAAAATCGGTTCAAATGCTGCATTAACCCCTGTTAATAATGATATCGACCCCGTTGGCGGCACAGTTAACAACGCAACATTCCTTATACCGTGTTCAGCCACCTGCATCATAAAGTCCTTATTAAAATGCTTTTTGATAAAGAGCGCCTGCTCAACATAATCCTCATATGAACCATCCTTTTTAAACTGTTCAACAGCAGGCGCGGGGCCTAACTGCTGGGCAAGTTTAACAGATTCATCATATGCTATATTACATATAAATTCAGCTATGCGCTCGGCCTCCCTGACAGACTTAAGGGTACCATACTTAATGCGCTTAATAATAAAATAATCAGCCAGTCCCATAAACCCTATACCAACCCGCCTCTCAAACTGAGCCTGCTCCTTTACCTTCTCTATAGGATAATATGCTCTATCAATAATAGCGTCACCCAATCTAACGGCAAATCGCACCGTCTGCTCTAACTTTTTCCAATCCATACGGCGAGTAGACAAATCCACGTGAGCAACAAGATTGATGCTTAAGAGGTTACAAACGGAATAAGCCGGCAGCATCTGTTCCCCACACGGATTGCTTGTAGCAATCTTTGCATAGCCTGATGAATTTGATGTGCGTTCGACATTGTCTATAAAAATAAGCCCCGGCTCCGCTGACTCCCATGCGGTTCTCACAATCGTATCCCATAACTTCTTCGCTCTTATACTATGCCGGACCTTCACAACATCATTTTTGAAAGATAGAGTAAAGTCATCATCAGAAATCATAGCATCCATAAACTCATCTGTTACCTTAACAGATATATTAGCGTAGCGCACCTGAAGCCGGCTTAATATATACTTCACAAAATCAGCCTCCTCATCATCAACATTCAGAAGAGTAAAATAATTCTCCATCGCATTGTTTAAATCGCACTTCATTTTTACGAATCGCTCGATATCAGGATGTGTTATGTCAAGACTTATTAACAGAGCTCCACGACGCCCGCTCTGACCGACCAATCCCGTAACAGCAGAATATAATTCAGCCCAGCTCCATGCACCCGTAGAAACCTTTGCAGATCCTGTATGAACCTTTGCACCCTCAGGACGTAGCGTTGATATATCTATACCACATCCACCACCTGACTTATAAACGATTGCCAATTCCTTCGCCGTATCAAAAATGCCCTCCATGCTATCCTCTGGTGATGCTATGACATAACAGTTAAATGGTGTTATATGTTGTTCAACACTCCTTCCAGCCGCATACAAAACACGACCGCCAGGAACAAGCCGCCAGCTTAAATTACCATTCTCATCAAAAAAGATGTTATCAGTCTCTATAGGATATGGTTTAAGAAAATAATCATACACACGCTGAAAGATTGACTCAATTGGTTCATCAGGTTCTGCCTGATATTTTTTGGCTATAGTATCTCTTATGGTCTTATACTCATCAGATATTGGAATCATGCGCCACTCCTTTCGCTACATGCCTCCCTGCTTCTTAACAATAATGACACACGTTTGATAAACGCATAAAATAACCCGAGATATACTAGATAGTCTCTAACAGCATCCTCATAGGAATCGTTTTCGACTAATAGTTCACCCTTTTTATTAAATGTTATCATCCTGCTGACCTTATCAGCCATGCGCCATATGAAGCCGAGGCCTATATCATAAAAATCCTCCCATTCATTGTATTCCCGGGGAAGCCGCGGCTTCATAACAGCAACAAACATAAAATTAGCCAACGCATCACCACCCAACCCCGTTGCATAATCATGGTTCTTTTTTGTATGGAGCTCCTTTATCGATGCGATAATATTATCTAATGGCTGGCGCTTCATAGATGCATAGTAGTCAAGCAATCTAGCACCTTCTATAACGATAATCGATAACATTAAATCCAACCCCTGGCGGCGGACCTCATCACAGTTGCACTTAGGATGTGCAATGATCTTTACTAAATTACGCAGCTGCGCTAGTGATCTTACCCTATCTGATATGTCCAACCTATCAAGGCGTATGCCTCTCTTCGATATGAGATCCAAATATTCCAAAAACAGACGGTCGCCTCTGAACCCATCCTTTTCAATAATAAAATCATCGCGATAAAAATAACACAAGGTAGGGTCAATAACAACATCGGATGGACTTGAACCCATATCCACCTCCTTTTGTCATACATTATAATTATTTATTATATGTTTTAATATAAGTGATGGCGTATGGCATTGCGGAAGATTTTGGCAGGTAGTCCCATCAAGGACCTCATAACCCTGTTGAGCAAACCGCGTCTTGTTATCCTTCCTATCTGCCACTTCTTGCTCCTCATCAGATTCATCACAAATGTATCGATGCGCTTCGATGCTGTCAAGTGATTTTTTAATATAGGTATCGGTTGATCTATCTTCCTTACCATCTCAGGCGCCTTGGATAGAGCCGCAAGACGTGTACCAACCTGCGATATCTCCCACTTTAATCCTGCATATCGTGCCGGCATGCGCAACAGGGATGGTTTGATACGTAATGGTAGGTCTACATAACGAGGAGACCATAACCTTTTGGTATAACGATTCGTATCCTTTATATTACGACCCAGTTCTAATAACCTGTGATTTAACTTAAACATCTCTCACTGTGTGTCGGCCCCGAACCACCTCCGCTGTCGGACATCCTCGGGGTCCCCACCTCCACACGGAGGTGAGTTTATCCGCACGGGGCCTGAAACTTTTTTTGTTCCCCTCACTGTCCCACCATGAAGCCCCGCCAAGGGCTCATTGTCTATGTTAATTATACCACTTATCGATTTTACATATCCATGCTTTTGCAACAGATACAGAAGAGATGTGTGTATATAGACCAAACGACTTGTGTTCCTACATTCGAGTCTACCGAACTCCTTATAGGTTCCGATAGGTAATCCTACCTTTTCAGCTATGTTATACAGATACCTTACAGCATCAACAAGGAGTTTGTACTTAAATGTATGGCGATTACGGTCCTTAAGGACTCTTATCTTACCATCAGGTATGTTGATATCCGTCAGTTCCAACGGTTGATTACGCATGTACCGTATGTATAGATCAATCATATGATTAATGTCATTTTTTATAAGCATGTTATCTAATAGATATTGATGTGATGATAGGATCTTATGTAAGCATCTTGCTATTATGTGTAGCAACGGTTGCCTTCGTAGGAATTTCATATTGGTAAGACGTCTGGGTGTTATGTGTCGTATCTGTAGGTTATGTATGGCCTGTGCTATAGGTTTGTAGTAATGAGCAAGCTGATGTATGTGTCGTTGGCGTATGTACTTTAATGACTCTAGTTTCTTATCGAATGTAGTGTTTAGTGACCATGTTGATGCATGTGAGTAGTCGGGTGATGTTGATGGTCGTATGTTATAGACTGATATGTATGCGTCATTAGATGGTGATGCATCCTTATACTTACTATGTATAATGTGCTTTTTGTAATATTTACGTATCTTAATGGCATGATTAGTCTGTTCCATGGTTCGCTTATAGGATCTGATGTGACGGATGGTTAGAGGTAGTGCATACCATTCGGACTGAGGTAGATTGTAGACTTTAATGTCCTTATGAGGAATGTATCTGTATGCAGATGGCTGGTATGCGATCTGCGGGTTGATGGGGTCGTTGCGATAGTAGGTACCTTTATTAGTATGTTTTTTCCTTATGAAATGATATGTTGGTATAAGGAGGAGAAGTTTGTGCTTTTTAAGATATGTTATGTGCCGCCTTATGGTTGGTATGGATAGCTGAAGGAGTGAGGATATGAAATCTTGTGACTTGGGCATGTGCTTGGGGTCGGCGGCAAGGAATGCAAGAAGTGTTATTATCTGTGTCTGTACATGTGCTGGAAGCGAGCTTATGTAGTTATGTATCGAATCAGGTATGTAGACGAGCTTGAGAGGCCAGCCCTCTGGTGCGAGAAGCCGCGGGTTTATGTCCTTTAGGTCCTTAAGAGAGAACGAAAATGATGCGTACGATGTATTAGTATCTTTATCATATTTTATCTTGAAGCCGATGGTTCTTATTATGTTGTAAACCTGTGTGTAGTGTTTTTTTAAGGCCAGCAGGTTCTGTCTGACATATGATTTGAAATCATCGTAGGGGATAAGCCCGCCGTTATGCCATATGTAAAGGAGTGCGTTGAGTGTTTCGTAGAGAAGCCGCGGCTTTAAAGGACTGCGAGGCGCATAATAATTTGACAGAGCATCACCTACATACCTGAGAACGCCGCCTAATGTGCTCACTATAATACAGTCATGTATGTCATCAGTGTAATACTTCATCAACCTCTATCATTGTTTTGTATGATTATAATCATAATGTAAATGGTGTCAAGAGAAAAAAAATTGTTGACAAGATTTATTTGATGAATATATAGTAGGTGAAACCTATATCAGGAGGTTATCCTTGATAAAAATGATTGGTGATCATGTTCTTTTGAAGCCGCGCAAAAAGGAACAGGTGGGTGGTATATATCTCCCCGAAGCAAAGGTTGAATTTTTTGAGGTTGTTGATGTCGGTGATGGTATACCACTCCCTAATGGTACATATGCTCCCGTTGATGTCCATGTTGGTGATATCGTTTTGGTACCAGAACACGTAGGTGTTGAATATGAAGATGGTGATACTACATATGTTATTGCCCGCCTATCCGATATTGATGCCGTTGTAGAGGAATAAGAGGAGGATGAAGGCTTGCGCGTCAAACGATCCGACAAGGTCCTTCTATTTTCATCAGACAAACAGTTGAAATTACACCTATCCGAACGGTATAAGGTTGTAACTCCAGAATCTAATCGATTACCATTATTTATTATATTGGATGCTGTTTCACGGTATCAGCACCTCGATGTCTTTTCATTATTAACATATATGTTTGGTTACTTATATTTTAAGTTAGGTGAGTATGCGCGTCATAAACAGCATTGTTATTTGGTTGTGTTGATGAAGCCGCGCGTTTTGAAGATTTCATTGCTTGAAAAGAGACTGGTTAACCCCTTAAGCCGGTTGTTTAAGACTAAAAGATTTATACGCCAGACGTCAGTTCAATCTGTGCGGTCCTTGTCACAGCTTATATCCCACCTCGGTGATTATTATAATGATAAAGGTTCATATAAGGTTGCTATTTATCGGATAGGAGGATTCCATGAACGTTGATATGACAGCAAAGAGGGTTGTTGATGATTATTTGGACAAGGCTGGTATCGTTAGTTCAATAGAGACACCAGATGATTTAGCTCTTTATATATTGAGGTATGGTCACCGTTATCCGTCTTTATTAGTTGATGCAGTACAAAGGGTATGGAACGAGAAGATTGATCATTATGATGATGTCATATATATAACGGCAGATAAGTTTGCGCAGTCGTATTTGAAGGAGTTTGAGGGGATTGTATATGATTATAGGAAGCCCGCCGGGCTTATTGATACGTATCTCCATTTACTAGATGTAGCGCCGGCTTCAACACTAATGTTCGGTTACTACTTTTACATACATTCATCGGAGCTTATATTAGTTGCGCCCCTTGATTATTATAACATGATAAAAGGTGCTTATGAATCATATTTCTGGGATTTTGAACCTAATTTAACGATTTTTGATCTTATAACATATGCATTTTTCGCCAAGGCCTTAAACATGGGTGTTGCAATTTTAGAGGGTAGTGATATATCACTTAGTGTTGTGAAGAAGTTTATGTATCGCGTTAAATCCTTATATACGACAGAGGAGGTGATGGATGATTCAAAGGAGTGAACCTGTTGTTATACCGTTACCTGTTAATATTTATACACAGTGGGACGAAATCAAAAGGTTCATTATCGAACACAAACACGATATGGTTAGTATAAATAAGTTGCTTCACGATGTTTTTGGTTTACCGAAGTCGACTGTCTATGCATTGTTAAAGACATTGGATCTATTTATTGGTAGCTGGAAGGAATTGGATCGTGTTGATGTTGAGCCGGTATTGGGACAGAAATTATCCGAGCAGGATGTAATGGATTTATGGCCAGAGATTGAGAGT
>Ga0190337_1000006_pt1 | contig 38810 bp, 72 predicted proteins | sample 4872041011_MG_FD_161677 | JGI IMG/M metagenome (GOLD analysis project Ga0190337, IMG submission 161677) | Hydrothermal vent sediment bacterial communities from Southern Trench, Guaymas Basin, Mexico - 4872-04-10-11_MG | ecosystem: Environmental > Aquatic > Marine > Hydrothermal vents > Sediment ...
TAAGAGACGATGGTTTATTCTAGCATTGCATGCAGGAGTGAAGCCGCCGCCTCCAAGAAAGGAAGGTGATAAAGATGGGTGATAAAGCTATACTACTAAATTTCGAATTCTCTGTAGATAAAGGGAAAGTTGATGAGATTATTGATATTATAAAGGGCATTGATAATGAGGCCGCCCGCTACATGATCTATGCATGTTTTATAACTAATAGAGCCGATGATTATGCACACCTTGCAAGATTTGATCCTGATGTGTGGCTTCCTATAGAAGATGTAAAGGAGATACTAGATACTATCAAGGATAAGGTCGATCTTGCAAGTGTTGAAATGCTCAATGATGATGACAATCTCGTAGGGTACTGGGTGGAGGATGGACAGATTATAGAGACAAGAGGCATATTCGTACCGGTGGATGATGCGCAACTAATAAGCGCACTGTTTGGAAGCAAGTCTGGAAAGATAGCAAGGAGACTAATAAAGGAGGTGGTTTCTATGATGAAAAAGGAGGAATAAAATATCTTGATATAGTGCATTCGAAGTATACAGTCAATTTGATGAACAAAAAACAAAGGAGGTAATTATGGGTAAGAAGAAAAGTTTTATTGTAGCAGGAGTAAAGGATCCTATCGGTATTATATTATTTCATAGTGGTACAGTTGGTGATGCATTTGATGTGTTTGTAAGAAAGGATAAGTACAAAAACTTCGTCCATTACGAAAAGGACCTATATAAGGTAGGATGTCATATAGGTAAACGTGCAGAGGAAATATTGGGTGAAAACTATGTGTGGATAGGAAGTGAAGACTATGGACACATATCAAACATATGGGTCGATGAGATGGTAAAAGAACTTATGAGTGCCGGATTCATTAGAGTGTCATTGCAAGATGTGGAAACTTGTGAGGTTACTGATGCAAAATAAAATCGTAAGCAAAGGGGTATAAAATGTTTGGTAAGAAGAAAAAGAAGGAATTGGATAATCATATATCAACGATGGATATACGGATCTCTGAATTGGAATCAAATCTTAATGAGCTACAAGAGGATCTTGACAGTATGAGGGAAAGGATCGAAAAGGAAATTGATGAATTATTTGGTAATATGAGGAATTATAAATATGACCACAGGGCATATCATGACGAAATGCAGAAGGAGTTCAAGGAAAGTATCGAAGCAATTGAAGCCCATCTCTATGAATTAGCCGATATGATTGATGTTTTGAGGAAACCTCCTAAAGAACAAAAGAGGTGTGGTATTTGTGGTAGGATTCTTATCAGAGAGATGTATATAGGCACCTCATATCGTGATGAAAAATTGGTGATAGATGGTAGGTCAGGATATGTTTGCAATCCCATTCCAATATGTGAGCATTGCGCGGAGCTTGATATGGATCGGCTTTCATATCTGTACATGAAGGCACTAAGTAAAGAAAAGGAGGAGTAATGTGTACCATATTTGGTAAAACTATTGAACACCTTAATGATGCGCTTCAGTGGATTAGTCAGCGCGCAAAAAAGATTAGTAAGCCCGAGGAATTATCCGACGAGGATGATATATACGATATTTATGAGCCTCATGTTGCTGACATGTTGAGAGCCATTGATTTTGCTATAGCATATCTTTCGTCTTTAGAGGGAAACAAAGTCTAAAAAGGAGGAATAAAATGTCTGAAAACCTGTTATTTATCTATTAAAGTGCCCACATTGTGGAGGTTTATTTGAGGTCAATGTAGGTGTAGTAGGTTTACCTCCATTTGATGTAGAATGTCCATTATGTGGGAATATTGTTGGAAGCGAATTTATCGAAGCAGAATATTACAATGATTAGGAGGAGGCGAATGTTGTTTGAATGGTATCTGATGCCATTTAAAGTTAAAATCTATTATAACCCTAGTGTTATGGATTGTTATACTGTAATAATAAATGGCAGGGATGTATATGGTGCTTCAAAGGATCCCGAGCATCCTCTTGGTGTTCTATATTATGTTGGTAAGAAATCTGATGTTAATCTATCATCATTAGGGCGGCGAGTTGCATGGGACGAGGTGCCAGATAGTTTGAAGAGATGGATTCTTAAGAAATTGAAAGAAACATAAGAAGGAGGAATCATGAAGACCATTTTTACTATTAAAGCAGCAGTTGTGGATGATAGGTCAACTGAATGGGCTGAAAAACTAGAAGAAGAATTAAGAAAGCTTTTGTGGAAATATCGTCTCCTGATGCAACCCATTGTCGTAGAAGATGAGATCACAGGTAATATAACAATGGTATCCTTCTATCCAACTTCCGAAGAGGAAGATGTATGAGATAATGTTTAATAACGATAGGGTATAGAAGGAGTTATTATGAGTGTGGATCCTCCTGCTATTATAATAGCATTATTATATGTAATAATGGTTGGTCTGACATTCTATATGGTGAGAAAGGGCAAGTGGTGATGGGACTATTATTAGGGTTTATGGGGAAGCCCGCAGCAGGTCTCGTTAGCTCTTTGAAAATCAATGAGTTAGCAACACTTCTTGGGAATGAAGAGGCCGGCGGGCTTCGCCTTATTTCTAGCCTCTCTTGTAACTGTTTGCCTTCCCTTACGCTAAAGTCAATTTATTGGCACATAAAAACTTATGATAATTAGAATTACAATTAATAGTAGAACAATCATAAGGAGTTAAAAATGACAATGCAAAGGTTACAGTTGTTAGCAGTTTTAGGTCAGTGTAAATTTGGTGAGATTTATCTTGATGTTCCACTAGTAGTAGAGGATCCTTATGGCAATACTGATGATGTTACCGTAGAAGCTTTGACACTAGGCGGCGCGCTTACTAAAGAATATGACGAATCAATACCATATGATTACTTTCCGGAAGATATCATTGCAGTTTTCATCGAACAGGCTATAATAAGTATGGAAAAGGAGGATGATATGTGAAGGAGGTGATACCATGCATACGCTGTTGCATGTTCTTGTACCAAAAGAGGTAGCAAAAACAAGGGCAGAAGCGCTGCGTAAGGCTGAAGATTTCATGTATAATGATGTGGATATCGAAGAACTGGGATTTGACTATTGTTTATCATGTGGCCGCTTCATTAATATAGCATTCAATGACCTTATTTTTGATTCTCCGTACTATCCCTACCAGATTATTGGTCTCGGTAGGGATATATCAAAGTTGTCTCATGCTATTAATGAACGTAGGTGTGCATTTGACGAAGATAGGTACGCGATGAGAATATGGTATGAAGCGCTTATACTTGCATTTAATAAGAATATAAAAAACTTCATCAAATTTATGTTAATGTATGAAAATGAACAATTTTACCCCCACACAAATAATTATGGTGAATGGCAGGACATATATAATCATATTGTTGTCCAGAACTTAAATAGAAGCTTGTATGAAGATTTGGTAAGCGCAGGATGTATATATCATAAGTATATTCCAGAAGGTGGTGAGTACATCAAATATGATAACAAACCGCTGAGTGAAAAGGATATCAACAATTATTGGGTTGTTTACTTTGATTGTCATTATTAATTAAACAAAAAGGAGGTCAAGATGGTAGAATATGCAGTAAAGAACATAAAGGAGGTAAAGGATACGATTTTACCCGCAGCAAGGAAGGCAGGGAAGCCGGTGCTTATTGTTGGTGCAACTGGAGTGGGCAAAACAGCTATAGTTAAAGAATTTGCTGATGAGCACGGCCTGCCATTCAAGAAGTTTAAGCCCGGCGATATGGAGGATGTTGGTGATCTGCTCGGAAAAATCATTGTGAAAGATGGTAAATCTCAATTCACATACACTGATTGGTTCCCGGAGAAGGAAAATACAGTATTCTTAATCGACGAGGTAAATAGGTGTAATCCCTTCATACAGCAGGCGTTATTTGAGGTTATACAGTATAAGACATTCAATGGGCGCCCGCTTCCTAAAGGAACATTTATCGTTATGACGGCTAATATCCAGGAGGGCAAAGATAATTATATTGTTATAGAGATGGATGACGCATTCATAGAGAGAAGCGCGAAGGTAAAGCTGGTACCGAAAGTAGAAGAGGTCCTTGAATATGGAGTTAAACAAGGCTGGGATGAAAGACTCCTTATGTTCTTCTCGATCTATAACCAGCACATGAAACTTGATACAAATACGACAGGTGTGCCTCCGAGAGCTATAGAGGATTGCTCCGAAATGATGAAGGCGGGGCTTCCTATCGACCACATAGATGTCTATGTAGGTGCTGAGGTAGCGGCGGCCATCAAGGGTTTCATCGAGTCAGATTACAAGAAAATCCCGAAGTATGATGAGCTGAAGAAGAACCCAACACTGGTGAAAAAGTTGCCTAAGGATCAGTATGGTCTCTTATACTTCTACACATCAAGGATTGTAAGTGAATGCATGGATAAGCAGACATATCATCCTCTTGCTGGACACATGGCAGCATTTCTTGCTGATAAGTATCCGGACATTTTCACGGGAACCCTAGCAATGCACGATAATGTTGACATACATAACTTCCTCTCACGGTTTAAGAAGGAGGATCCGGATAACTTTGAGGTAATAAAAGAGGTCATTGAAGAATATAGAAAGTCATCTCGCAAGCAAAAGAGGTCATAATGATGGATAAGAATAAAAAATTGACTTATGCGCGTATGAGCATAGGGAGCCGGGACCCCGCGCTCCTTATGCTCCTTGCCAAATATCCTGTTGTTGTGTCTAGCAGTCATGAAAAAGGGGATTTAATTATAGGATACGAAGGGTTTGCTACCGATGAGATGAAAATCGTGTTGAATCCCGTTACGGTAGAATTGAAAGATCCCGACTACATTGCATCAATCTTGGTGCACGAATTACTGCACATCTTGCTGGGGCATTTCGATTCAACGATAGCAGCAAAGGTCGATGAAATATCAGGATTAAAGGATCAAATAGAGGCTCAAGCATTCAGGAATGTTGTGTTCGATGTAGTTGTTAACTACTATGTCGGATTGTACTATGAACAAATAGGGGTGAATGCTGATTCATTCGGGATACCTGATTATGACATTGAATACAAGACTGTGGCAAAGGAATTAATTGACAGTCTAAAGGATCGTTATGTGCTTGACCTGAACAAGGATAGCGATCAGAAGAAGTTTAAGGATCTTCTTTCATCGGGTAAGCGGTTATTTAGTGTTGGTGTAGATGTGATAGAGGATAAAATAGCTGTTGTATCCGACAGATACATCGTCTTTGAGTGGCCGGCTGCGATTGTGCTCTATCCTTATACCTACAGATCCTGTCCTAAAGCGGGTGTAGGTAAATCTGATAGAGAGATTATTAAGAGTCAGGCATCAAGAGGCGCCGGCTTAATAGGGAGTCTATTGAACAGAGGTGCATTTGATCTTGATGAAAAATGGGATCTGGTTCACTTGATAAAATATCTTATCGGCATGAATAGCTTGAAGTTCACAAGGAAAATACGGCTAAATAGAGAGGATAGGCGCGGCTTCATAAAGAAAAGTAAGAAGCTCATCCTGTCTGTATTCGTCGCTGTAGATACATCTCTATCTATAACGGACGAGGAGGTTAAGTATTTCATCAGCATGTTGAGACCACTAAAGAACAGATGCAACTTGGATATCGTATTCTTCTCTGATGACATATGGCTGCGGATAGGTGGTAATGAGAAGGTACCTGAGGCGATGGATATAAAGTCGGGAGGTACTCTTTATCGTCCGGTATTCGAGGAGGCGGCTAAGAAGCAGTATGATGTCAAAATCATGGCTACTGATGGTTATCCTTGTGATGAAGGTAGCTTGGAGATGATAAGAGGAGATAGAACATGGGTATTCGCTCTATCGGATGAAAAGAATATAAGATTATTTGATGGATTCAAGGTATACAAGATAGAGGGATTGATTGATTAGTGAGGTAGGTTATGAACCTAGTTGTTTATGCTCTCGTACCAAAGAGAAGAGTGAAGCCAACTCATGTGGATGATTATGCTATAGATATTCTGACGGAGAAGATGAAAAAGGGAATTGTTACCGTAGCTGGTACAAAGAAGGAATTCAGGGAGTTTCAGTTGTCAAAATACAATTGTGAAATGTATAGAATGTTAAATAGGTTAATGTGGAAATATTATTCGTGTAAAATGAGTAACATAGCAGATGACCTTAGGAAACTTGTGAGTGCGAGAGATTACTTTGACAGCGATTTTAAGCGACTAACAGGTTCTCTTGAAATAAAATGGCGTATAGAGTACGAGGTAGTGCATTACATTGTCCACCAGCATGTACACATGATAGTTCTGAATCCCAGCGTGTTTCACTTTTTATTTCATGTTATAGGACATATATCTAATGACGCGTTTGTGAAATTTGAAGAATGTAGTTATCCTTGTGCGTATATCAAGGTCGATAATGTGAACAGTAGATTGCATAAGTGGGATATAAATAAATATTATGTAACAACATTGCTTCTTGAAATCTTTGATAGTGAACAAGGGGGATAAGGTGAATGGCATTTTAGTATATGCGCTTGTCCCAAGAGGGAAAGTAGAATTCGATAAAGTATCAGCATATGCCAAAGAGATGCTAGAGAAGAAGTTGAAGGCGGGCTTCATAACCATCCATAGAGTAAAACGCAAGTACAAGCAGATCAATATAAAAATAGATAAGAATGAGCTTTGCAGGATGTTTATGATATTTTATGAGGATGTGATGCCTGATGTTTGTGAAGACATTAAAAATCTTATAAGTGTGATGTATGGTGCATCAGAAGTATCCTATTGTAATAGGGTGAACATGGAAATATACAAATGGCTTACTGAGAGGTGCATTTCGCTTCCATTAACAAGAAGGTCATATTGGTATGTAAAGTATCATCCTCATATTTCTCGTAATTATAATGTTACTCTCTATTGGGATGGTGTTGTTTATAATTGTGTATATGTTAAAGTCAACAATGTTAATAAGTTACTTCATGAGAGTGATATTGGCAAGTATTGGATAACAGTATTATTGATAACACAGCTTGATGATTAATTAAGGAGGTAAAATGAAATTAATTGTTTATGCGCTAGTCCCTAAGAAGGAGGTGAGGATTGAGGAGGCGCCGGCTTATGCTATTTCAACTATAACAAAAAAGATGAAGGCGGGCTTAATAACAATCTCAGGCATAAAGAAGAGGTTTAATAACTTCAATATAACTACATATGGAACAGAACTATATAACCTCTTATGTGAGAGTTATAAGTGTAATATGAATGACATGGAGAAAGTTGTCTATGTGCATATGAGTGATTATGTACCAGCTCGTTTCCGCTGCGACTTTATGGATAGAATAAGAAAGGAGGTATTTAAATGCATCACAAACGAGAAAATGCAGATCCTCACCTTAACATCAAAAATGTACTATAATGTGAAAGATGGATTTCATATATCAAATATTGGGTCTATATATTTTTATGAGCGTAGGTATCCATGCGTTTATATAAAGGTCAATAATGTTAATAGTAGGTTGCATTATAATGATATCGGAAAATACTATGTAACTACACTATTGCTTGACTTAAGAAGTAACTAAGAAAAAAAGGAGGTATCAAATGGAAACGCTAAAAATCAAAATTCCGTCAAGGGTGATAGTTGATAAAAAATTAGAAGAATTGATTAAAAAGTATGGTAAAAGAAAGGTTGTCAAGATATTAGGCGAACTTTTTGAGTATGAAGTAATTAGGCAGATCGGAAATATATATGAAGATGCGATTGAATTATGGGATGGAGACATAGATGAATTAGAGGAAATATTGAAAGAAGGAGGTGCATGATGTTTACATTTGATAAGGAAAAACTTATAAGAGGTGTCGAAAGCATGACAGATAAGGATGTGACGAAGTACATTCTTATAATTCATAATGACGAATACCTACTGGAGGATGACATCGATATCGATAGAGATATAGAGGAAAATAGAGATGCAAAAATAACCTATTATAAGTTCATCAGATTGCACTGGAATGGCTACCGCCGCGGCTTATTCAGCAATAAACCATTCATAGCCATTGAGGTAATGAATCTCCATCAGTTCAATGCACTTGCCTTAGCGCCATTTCTTGTATCGAATAAGATCATTTACATGCCGGCTCGCGATATAGGTCGATTCTATGGTGATGTATTGTATAGGAAAAAGAGGCAGATGATTATTGATAATGCATATAAGGAAATGGTTGCTGAAATAGTATTTATGGAGCTTCTGAATAGAGGCGAGCTTAATGATGTAGTACAGATAGATGACAATGATACTGAGTTTACGATAAAGGTTAAGGATTTATATGAAGCCGTGAAAAGGAATAAGGAGCTGGTAGAGGAGGTAAAGAAGTTTGTTATAAGCTTTGTCAAGCAGGGTGATGAGAGGAAGGCGCAGCACCGGTATAAGATTCTTATGGACACGCTAAAAGCAAAGGATATTAATGACACGTTCGCACTTGTTGATGAAACGGAGGATGAGTTTGAGGAATATTTTATTAATAATTGTATTGACATAAGGAGATCTTGGGAGCAAAAGGATATATAGGGGAAAAGGAGGTTGCTGATGTCTTCTTCAGTAAGAAGCATCCGTCTGAAGCGTATGAAGAATAGTGATGTAGCGGAAGCCGCGCTTAACCCCCATTTTGACTTCTCGCGTTATGATAAGTATAGTAATCACAAAGAGTCTTTCTGGTTCTATCAATATTATGATAGGATATTTTGCAGAAATTATAACCCTTGCAAAAGACTTGTTGGATTAAGAGTCTGTTCCTATGGTGGTGATATTGGATATGTTTTCCATGAGTACAAGTATGATCGCTGTAGTGGTGAATCTGATTACCAGAGATCCGTGTGCTTCATAAGGTCATACTATCTCCACTATAGTACAACTACAACGGCGCATATAGGGCATATTTATACAGCTTCAGCTAAATACGACATACCCATTCTTTTATTGCACTTTGATGTGGATGATCCTATATCACTAGGCAATGTAATGTTGTATGGTAAATGGTCAGCTGATCAGAATAAACCATATGGTTTCTATGGAAATTATACTGGTAGATGGAAGAAATATATTAGCTCAAATGCTACGGAAGAAGTTGCAGATAATGAGTTGGTTATCCGAGGTGAATCGATCAACTATATGATCAAAGTGCCGGATGGATTATTAACTACAGTCTATAAGGATGCTGATACTATTAAGAAATCTTTGCCATCTGATGGAGTGAATGTGATAGACATAGGTGGATTATTCCTTATCCAAACAATGAAGCCGCTGTTTAATGGCAGTGTAGAAGTGAAGTTGGATACAGGTCACGAGCATAAGCCGTATCATAATGTTAATCTTGTGAGGATGCCAGTTGATATGCCATGGATCGTTATGAGTGATAAATATTATTACCGTTATGCATCAGTGTATCATTCTGAATCTGAAATTTTCCCAAAGCTGTTTTCCTCTGATGAAACTTATCTTGTTATAAATGGCGACTTATATGACTTGCTGATAACAAAGGGTCATGCAAAATTATTCACTTCTCTTTGCTTGTCTGTTAAACATAGATATAGAAAAAATGATAGACATTATAAACATCTCTATTTCTTTGCACCAATACTGATACAGGAATATGCAGATATTATGGGAATAGAATATGAGGAAGGTTTTGGGGAAGTTAGTCGTTTGCTAGTAGATATAAATATAAAAGGAGGTGATTATGTTAATCAGAATCACACCCGATGCGTTTGTTTTAAGGACTGATGATAATGGTAATGAGGTCCGCCTCTCTGATGATGATGTATTTAGTATTCTTGAAGCCGGCCACACATGGGACAAACGGGTAAGAACCGAAGGAGATCATGTGTTTGTAATGGATAAGCACTTCTGTAGTAATAAAGTATTCAGATCACTTCTCGAGGTTTATGTGAAGGAAAGATTATTGAGGGAGACATAAGAAGTATGGTGAGGCCCGGCCTTCCTCCGCGTAGCATACCTAGCGCGGTCCATAAAACAACCCCCCCTTCAAGCAACCGGGTCTCACCTCTTCCTCTTGTGAAGGAGGATTGGCGATGAAGGAGCAGAGAAAGAAGGTAGCATTCTACAAACGCAAGGGTCGTAGAGTTCTACCAAAACATTTTCATGAATGGATTGATCCGGAGAATTACAAGTTTGGTATGGTCTATAAAATCAAAACAAGGAAGCGATATGAGCAGGTTAAAGGATCTAGAAATATGCCTAAGCATAGTAACGAAGCAGGTATATGATCTGCAGAGAGAAATAGAGAATATAAAAAGATTAATCAATAAGTTACTTGAAAAGGAGAGCAACAATGATAGGGATTAACTTTAGTGTTGATAATGGTGAGTTATTCGTCTTTTTCAGGACAGTGCGAGCAAGTGATGAGGCCGCCGGCTTCCACCTCATAATGGATGAATACTCATTTCTCTCATTCTTGGATGAATGTAAGGAGGCTAATAAGGGCCACATAAGCGTTTTGCCATTAGCTGTATCAGATGATGACGATTACAAAAGTCAATTTAATGAACAAAAAATTGTTGATTAATCAAAAATAAGAAATATTATTAAAGGTAAAGGAGGTAAGAAGAATGAAGACTGAAAGTATCATAAGAGCAACCGATGAGGACCTTATAAAAAGAGCAAAGGAATTGCACTATGCTATTATGGTGCTTGATACCAATGTTTCCAATGATGAGTGGGATGAATTCTCACTTATAATGGATGAGCTAGAGAGAAGAGGTTATAGGTCACATCTTGAGTTATGTTTTGAAAAGGAGGAATAAAGTGGTAATAAGTAGAAGTGATTACGAAGATTCAAAGGAATGGAGGAGAGCATTAGATATGATCCTTGAGGAATATGGTGACAAACTAAGTGAGAAGAGCAGGAAGTTCTTGGAAACAAAGCTTTATGAAATAGATGAGACATTGTCTGCAATTAATTCTGGTGAAATATTAATATGGTAAGGAAAGGAGGCTGTATGAGTGAAGTAGTAGAAATTATAAAGAATAAAATACATGGCCTTGCAATAACCGTTATCAATGAGGGCGCAGACACGCTTGACATATCAATATACGACGATGATGGTAGGGATCTATCTGAGGATAAAGAGTGGTTAAACGATTTCCTCAGTAGACTGTATGACTACATACATGGAGAAGCAGGCATCCCAGAACGGGATTTGTGGGCAATGGAAGCGGGCAGAGCGCAGATACTATTGGAGCTTAGTGACACATTTGGCATAAAGATAGGTAAACAAGAGGGGAAAATCTTGAAGTGGTTAAGTAATCTGTTTTGATTTGGTTCTGAAAGAAAACAAACAAATAAAAAAAGGAGATCGTTATGCGTTGCACGATATGCGGGAAGGAGATAAAGGAAGCCCCGCCTTCATATGCTCTCATGGAAATCCTCAAAGCAAGTTACCCTTTATGCAAAAGATGCGCCGAGCTTCTCATAAGAGAGAGGTTTGAGAGGTTCATAAACCCGTTCGCAAGAAAGGAGGTTGCTCCATGTATAAGGGATGGCTCTGTCCAGAATGCGGAGAAATAAGTAATGAAATAAAGTGTTACAATGATAAGAATCAGGTTATTGTGCACGCGCTTATCGAAGACGGTGCTGTTTTTCTCTATATGACAGATCCCGACGACTATGTTAAGAATGTGAGGAAAGTAATATTTGTTTGTGGTCACGCTATGGAAGTTGAAGGATTTGATCCAGAGGAGTTGCAGGAAAACGGCGGGCTTCTTATAAGAGTCAATTCACAGGAGGTAACTAGTGAATGAGAAACTAATAGAAACAATCGAACGTGATAATGCTATAACATATATATTTGATAGACTTGTGGCTGACGATGATACACATGTGAGAGCTGTGATCGAAAGAGTACGCACACGGCCGTTTGAGTCTTTCTATGACGAAGTTCGATTAAGTGATTACAATGATGATTATATAATGGAAGTAGAATTTCCCGATGAAATTATAGAGTTGTATAAGGATGAATATGAATATGAAGATGATGATGAAAGGGAATGGGAAGCAATTGAGCGATTAAGGGAGGATCTTCTATATTGGGTAGTGTATTATGAACCGCATAGAGAGGATGTAAATGCGGCTATAGAATGTGGCCTTATACCATTTAAATATGATGGTCGATTTTTCCTTGCGCTAGGTGGCTGTGGTATGGATCTTAGTCCTAAACTTGATGCATATCAGGCTCTTACTGATGGTACCATCCCACCGGAAAGTACACTGTTTAGAGATCATAGGTACTTTGAATATGTTGTTGGTAAAGAGCTTACGAAGAAGGTTATAGAAAAGATAATGAGGCCGCGGCCTCGTGTCGTAATTTATATTGAGTAAAGGAGGTATAAGATGAACCTGAAAGATATGTCGATATCAAAATTAATTATTGCTGCTGAAAAGGCAATGCAGAATATTCACAGTTTAAATATAGAAGAAGCTATCAGGAAATTAGAAGAGTATAAGCAGGTTGTATCGGAATTGGAAAGAAGAGGGTACGAATGTTATATTAAGTTCCATGCTTATGAAAAGGAAGATTATCCGAAGTGTCCTCATTGTGGTGCTAACTTGTCATACCTCTTGAATGTGAAGGAATGCCATGTAAATTGGATATATGATAAGGATGGTTTACATGATGATTTACCGGATGTGATACGAGTAACTGGTAGGATGAATAAATGGATATGCCCTTATTGTGAAAAAACAATAGCTGATAATGAAGAAGATGCTCTCGCATTTCTCAATCAAAAGACTAACGATAATTAAAGGAGGTGTATTATGGCGAAATGCCCACATTGTAGGAAAAAATTAACACATCTGCGTAATATATGCGTAATATACAGGAATGCCTTGTCGCATGGAACTTTGATGCTAATGGAGAATATGAAAACACGGGTGAGATGATGCCTACTGGTGGTGTGAATGAGTGTGTATGTCCTCATTGTGGCAAAACGATAGCCTATAGTGAGGAAAAAGCACTTGCATTTTTGAATCAAAAGAATAATAATTAACCTAAAGGAGGTGTTATTATGTTGAGTCTTTTCAAAAAGTCTGTGTATCTCAGAGCCAATGCTAGAGTGGAGGACCGTAGTATTTACCTGTCTCTGTACCCTGCTGATGAGGAGGGCGACGGCTTCAACATGGATGATGGATTAACGATGAAGCTTGGGTTAACAGAAGCCGCCCAGCTGGCTCTTGGTGTCCGAAAAGGTAAGAAGGTCCGCTTCATACACGATGCATCTCTTGCTGGTGGTAAGGGAAGTAGTGTGCTATCTTTTGGTCTCTATAAGGATACCTTCTTCCTGACGATCAGCAAGAAGACAGGAAAGAAGAAAGCGAGGAAGCTGGCCTTTCCGCTTGATTCACACGAACTCTATCTACTCTATCTGTATCTCGATGAGACAATAAGGGATCTTATCCGTGAGAGACCATATAATGGGCGTACAAGCACGAGCGCGGATGAGGATATCGAGGATGAAGAGGAGGACGAGCTTCCTGTGGGTGAGGAGGACGAAGAGGAGTTTGATGAAGAGCCTCCCTTCCCAAAGGATATGGATGATGATGTAAGTTTCTAAGTACTCCTCATGGCAGCTCCGTACAGGCTGGGGTGACTCTTCATGGGTCACCTCAGCTGATTTTGCAAAGGAGGCGATAATGGGACATATATATGAGTGGATAGAGGAAGAGATGTGGAACAGAGCTTTGGATATGGAACCTAGATTGGAATCTGTTCTTGATGTCATTGTTTTTCCTTGGTCTGATGATTGGGATTGGGATCCAGCACATTATGCCAAGAAGAATCTTATTGCTATTTTGAAGGATGAAGCAGGCAATAAAATAGGCGAGCTTCATTTTAGGATTATTGTTAATCCTGATTATGGTGAGATGGAGGAGCCATTATGGATTATTGATGAGGCAAGTGTAAAGCTTAAATTGTGTAGTTTATCTGGAGTAAGTGGTACATAGTCCTTAAGTGTCCATCTTCATGATGGCTCCTTTCAACGGGGCAGTCCTTCGGGGCTGCCCCATCGAAAAAAGGAGGTAATGATGTCCACAAGATGTCATGTGATTTTCGTTGATAGAATAGGAGAGCACGATGATGCATATATAACATATGTGCATTCAGATGGATATCCTGAAGGGGATTATGGAATAGTAGCGCGCCTTCTCCGATTTAATAAATGGTTGGATGAGGATAAATATTGGTGTAAGCGATTTAATGGTGAGTATATAGCTGCAAACTGGGTTTACTGGTGTAAGAAGCAGAAGGAAGAGGGATCAGGATTGACATTGGGATATGGATTTACGGCTGTTGTTTTTGACATCGATCCATTAGCAGTAGGTGGTGATAATTGGGGATATGTACTTGAGAAATTGGAACCTTATTTACACGGTGACATAGAATATTTATATTTGGTGTATCCATCACGCGATCGAAATGACCCCATGAACTGGTATGTCATAATTGCCGATTATAAGGGACACGTAATAGAAGAGGGATCATTAAAAGAGTTAGTTTCACAATTCGTAACTGTTTAAAAAAGGAGGACATTATGTCATGGAGAGATTGGGAGTGTTATTTAGATAATCCTTCTATTGATTTGTTTAAGACTGCCTGTAACAATAATGTCGAGCCGATGGAAGCGCTATTTATCGCCCTAGACAATTATATTCGTGATAAAGAAGATAGAAATAAAGTTGACATGCAGAAGCTTCGCAATATAGCAACGCTTATCTTCGTACTTGGTTCAGCAGCAGTTTTTTGTATTGAAGAGCTGGATAAAAAGGAGGAGAAGTATAATGATGAAGGTGAAGGATGGGAGTAATTACTATTACCTTGTTAATGGATTGTTTTATGATAAGTTAGAAAGCAGCAACAGAAAAATTAATAAACGCATATGGGAACTTCTTAACCACGAAATCTTTCTTATATGGTACAACCCAGAGCATAAGATTATAAGTTTAGAACCAACAACTCGATTTGATAGAATTCCTAATTATGTATGGAATTATTTTCATTCTCAGAAATGTCTCAAATGGCTTGAATCAAAATTTAAGGAGGTGAGTCATGAAGTTTAAGATCCCTTGGGGTATAGCTACAAATGCAATAGATGACATCGAAATAAAGGGATATTTAGAGGTTGAAGCCGCCGACGAAATGCTTGCCATAGAGCAGGCAACAGATTGGCTTTTTGCACATATTGCCATAGGTGAACCTGAGAAGGTGGAGGATTAAAATGGATGAGTGGAAGATAGCAAAAATAAAGAAGATTTCTGATACGGTATTCAGGATAGAATTCATTGATGGAGAGAAGTGTCTATGTCAAACAATTAAACGTAATGGCAGGACTGTAGGTTTAACACTTGTTAATAAGGAGTATGTAAGAGAGACAGTAGGGATGGATATTAGTGATGATTTTGCGGATTATGTATTGGGATATGTTGGTGATATATTAGATGACATACTGAATCCAATATATAAGAATTTAGAGAATGTATTATGGGCTGGCATTGAAGATGCTGCAGAAAAATATAATATTGAACTACCGGGGTAATTAAAATGGATGGATGGAATGTCGTTAAAATAAAATGGAGGAGTAGTACGAAATTTGAACTTGAAGATGTTAATGGTAATAAGTATGAATGTGCTATATTGAAGCGCGGCGGTCATGTTGTTAATCTTCTTGCCATCGGTAAGGATGAATTGAATAGCAACAGTCTTCTCGATAGGGAGCTAACAGATAAGGAAACAGACACATTCCTTAGGCATATAGCAGCGCGGCTTCTTAATGATGTGTGGCATGATCTATGGGAGCATATGGTAAGTTATACATATCATATTGCATGTGAGGAGGCCAGAAAAGATGGACGAATGGAAGATAGTGAAAATGAGTCACCAAAGTAATCTCGTTATTATAGAGGATATATCAGGACGATGTGATGTATATATGAAAGTGTTAGAAAATTATGGTACAGATCGGGCAAAGGTTGTTGGAGCGGGAATATCTTTGATGGATATAAAAGGATGGTTTCCTGAATGCAGCGAGGCTCTTTTGGAATACATATTGGATAAATATGCACAATCTAGTTGTTCGTACGAAAGTTTCAATAGTTTTGTTGAGTATTTATTGCTTATGGATAAGAATGTTGTATATGATGATGATAGTGATTGTTATTATTTAAAAAGTGAATTAAAGGAGGGTAATCATGAGTGATAAGTGGCGAGTAGTCAAAATATATGAAGATGGTAATGGTAAGGCGCACCTTATGGATACAGATGGTAATGTCACAGAGATATATCTAAATAGCTCAACCAATCCTATAGTGGCGGTGATTACACGAAATGATATAAGGGAAGCCTGCGAGAGTTATTGTGAAAACTGTGATGAGTTTGTCGTCGCCCATATATCTCGGGGTATTGATAAAAATCTTATTATGGAATATCTCCGTGAGGTTGTAAACGGGATTATTGACTTTAATGTGAGAACTGGGTTTTATAAGGTTGATGATAAGACGGATACATTAACATTCATGAATAAAATAGAGGAAGTTAAATGAGGCGTTCTAAAAAAGCAAAAGCAAAAAAGAGCACAGCTCATATAGTGGAAACAGTGAAGAAAGCTAATAAGAAGCCGGCGCCTATCGATATAGGTACCCGTCTTGTATTAAAAGATAAGTTAAAATTTGATATTAGTGGTTCTGCTTCAGGATTTATAGAGCTGAAAAAGGGCACCGAGCTCATAGTATGTTCCATAATCATGTCTGATAATTCATATGAGTGTAGAGTGTTGAGAGGTACAGTAAAAGGTGCGGGCTTCAAATATCCCCTAATCATAATGCTACCAAAAGATTGTAAGAAATTAGTAAAAGTCAAGCAGTAGTAAGAGGAGATAATAATAGTCAATCTAATGAACAAAAAACAAAAGAGAAAGGAGGGATTATGAAGGTAACAAGAGTAATCCTTTCAGTCGATGATGTTAAGAGGCTTATCCAAGAGAGAGTGAGAAAGCAGCATAAGAGAAACCGCCTGCTTAAGAAACTGAGCAATTATAGCAGCTGCGAGATCAACATCCAAGGCAACTTTACTGTGGCGCGGCTTAAGAGGCGAGGTCGAAATGCATCGGCTATAGGAGTAGCAAAACGCAATCCTATTGATAAGGTCGATGTAGAAAGAGGTATTGTTATATCTGTTTGCAGAGCACTACGGAACATGTGAGGTTAACAAATGTCAAAACATATAGTATATGTAATTGAGGTAAGGGATGCTTATGAGATTCCTGTAGAAGCAAAAAATGGGAATGAAGCCAAGGTGAAGGCTCTGTCTGTTTATAGAAAAAATAAAGAGCAATTAAAGAGGCTGGACCCCCCTGATCATATAATCATAGTTAAATCAAAGGGAGAGCCCAATCTAAAGGAGGTCGATGATGTATATTTCGAAGCTCTTCAAGATTCCGATGGAGGAGGGATGGAAATGTAATTACTGCCGGTGGCCGGCTTCACATGCATGTGTTATTGCTGATACAGAGGAGGAAGCCCGCCGGCTTATACAAAATGGAGAGGCGGGCTTATGCGGTGAATGCATGACGGATCTATTATCCGAAAAGGGCTATGCGATAGTGAAGATTGAAGAAAATGATGATGTATTTACCATAGCTGAGCAATTGTTGCGGTTCGCTATCAAGGGTAATAAAAGGTGATAAGTAATAAAGGAGGATTTGAAATGAAGGATTGTGTTGTTATAACAAGATTATGCAAAGATGACATACGTGAAATATATGCTGGTAATGAAGCCGCGCTTGAATTCATTGATAAACTGGATGAAGCAGATCTCAAGTACATAGCAGGGAAAATGGCTGATGTATATCTAGAGTCGCTTTATTGGATCAGTCTAAAAACTATTGTTGATGAGCTGATGGAGAGCAAAAAGGAGGTTTAAAATGTTATCATTAACAGAATGGATAAGAAAGGCTATAAAGGAGGTTAGAACCGATACAAAGAAGCTCTCCGTCCGGAATGGCAGAATGATTGTTGCGCGGCAGAATCCCTTTACAAAGTCAATATGGGCTTCACTTGTGCGGGCTGGTGTAGTTCAGTCGAAGGATATTGTATGGTTATTTGAAGACCTTGGTTACAGGAGAAACTGGATAGCATTTATTGATTTCGTGCATAAGAGGATTCATGTTCTTGATAGGAAGCGCTGGCCTAATGTTAAACCACAGAAAGGATGGTCAATAACATTTGAGAAGCCAGATCCTAATGAATTCAAATCATGAAAGAGGTAAAGGAGGTAGTTATGATTAGAATCACGTTGGATAACGGTGTAATAATCGAGACAAATAAGATTGAGTGGGTGATAGAAGAAGCCAGATATGCCATAATGGAAACTGATGATGAAGACATTGAATATTATACTAAAGAATGTGGACTGGATAGGGATGATCTTATCCAGACCATTGAAGAAAATGCATGTTGCGAGTTTGAAGATTATGTTATTGAGCCATATGATTCACATCCAGAGCGAAAACTGACACATGCAGTTGTTGAAAACGGCCGTATTAATGGAGAACCGACAGAAGGTTATATGAGGATCAAGAAGGATATGATTAAAAAGATCGACATCATAGGAGGTGCACAATGAACGATTTTTCAGATCTTATTGCTCTTGTAATGTATGAGGTGAAACGCCAGCTAACAAGGGATCTTGATTATGATGAAATCCCTGAAGCCGTTGAGCAACTTGCAACTGATTTCACATATGGTAAGGAAATCTTGCCAGAGATATGGGTCGATAATAAGTACATTGTTTATGTGCCTGAAAGTAGTAGCGCGGCTGATATACGGTGGAATGCAATCGAAAATTTACCTGATGATATACAATTATTTATAGGAAGCTATATGTCAATTTGAAAGGAGGTGTTTGATGGAAATAGAATCCATGGTATGGTGTCCGCTTGAAGAGGGTGAAGAATGTCCCTTTTATGATTCACCCCCTGATATAGATGTTATAGATGGTAATGAACTTGCAGAAATATTGGATCGTGATCCTGTATGTGCTACATGCATCAAGGAATATTTAGAAAGCATGGATACATTGGTTATTATCGTTGATAAGAGTGTGACAAAGGAGCGGCTTATTGACGCCCTTGACAAAATTTGCAAAGAGGAGGAGAAATGAGAGAATTAAGAAGGTATAAGCCTTATTATAAGATCAGGCAAGGTAGTAATAATTCGATGAAAATAAAACCTCTTGATTACATATTGATATTTTTCGGTGCGGTGCTTATTAATATAGGTTTGACGAATATTGGTCGGTATAATTACATGCCAAATGCAGTGAAAAAGATCAGTCGTGCTTTGTCGATAGTAAGGCTATTTAGGAGGTAGAGACGCTAATGTTTTTTCGCAAAGGCATGCGCTGGGCTATTTTATATGAGAAGGGAAAGAAGCCGCGGCTTCTTCTACTTGACAAAACCGCAATGATTCATTTAATAAATAAAGGAAAAAGGGTGCGCTGGATCTCTGAAAACCTGACACTGGGCGATGTAAAGAGAATGCTTCAACAAAATAAAAAGGAGGGTGAATGAATATTATGATCCCCACAAATAAAGAAAAGAGGCACTTCATTATAGAATCAGTTACTACATCCGAGGGAGAGGAAATACAACCCCATTCCATAGATGTCGAAATGAAGGAAAGCCCTTTTTCTTCCTACTCAGAGTGTGTTGTTTTCTACCCACCCGAAATAGAGGATGTTAATTTTGGTAAGGAGGTAATTGAATACCTAATTGATGAATCCGTATTACCGTCATTAAGAATCATAGCTGGTGGTGTTATGGGCTGGCGATACGAACTAGAATTACCACCGGATGTACATGAACATCATATAGAAACATATCATAAGGGAAATTTTGTGAATGATGTTATCTACCTTATGGATGTCTTCTATGAAAATATGGTTCTATTAGATCTTGCTTATAGAGTACAAATTGAATCGGAGATGATGTATTTTGGATATGACTATGTAAATTATGCCCATCCCACATCTTATAAAGATGCTGGTGGTATTGTTACACCGAATATAGCAAGAAATTATTTTAAGCACGCGCTTAGTGCTTTCTCAAAGCAGCATTCGATACCGGATAATATTATATATCCACCATACATATTTGTGTCAGATGTTAACAAAAGTGAAGCCGGCGGGCTTAATATCACCATCAAAAAATTCATTAATGATTATAATGACACCATTAATTACCGCTGGCAAACATACTACCTTGAGATAGGAGATTACTAACGAAGGGAGGTAGCATGCAATATGATGACGCGCTTATACCTTATGTGGTAATTGGTTATAATAAAGACTCGCCTTCCAGAGAGCATATAGCAATTATTGATACTAATGTTCCTGCACTGCGCGGCTTAATGCAAGAATTTACATGCCGCTTCAGAGAGCATGTGTCTGTGTTTGTGCATTCACTACGAAATGCCCTTGATAAATATAAAGATGGATTTGCTGCATATCTACTTACAAGAGATGTTTTCGAGGGTGAGGTGGATATTAAATTACCCTCTCATTTGCTAGCTTTTCCATTAAGAGCATATCCTATTGTGCCATTTGTAGCTTTTGATGATTATGTGTCCTTTAATAGTTATAATGATGATGGTACTGATTACTATACTTGGTATGACACGAGTACATATACATCTGATTCAACTGACACACGGACCATTGATTTTGATTCCGCAGATGATCTTGTTATATATGTGCCTGGTATGCCGAGTGTTACGCAGTGTCCAAAGTGTAATGTATTTGTACCTACAGAAAGAGGATTTTTTAAAATTGGTAAAGAAGTTTGGTGCATTTATGACCTTCAAGATGCCATAAAACATGGCGACTTCATTTTCTTAATTTCGGAACACCCATCCTATTTAGAATCAACAGTCCTTGGACAAGGAGGTGAGGATGTCAAAGAAAAGGAAAAAGAAGGAGAAAGTATTCAAGTCCATTGAAAAATTTAAAGATGAATACCTTCCTGATGACGAGGAGGAATCGGAGATCGAAGAGGATCCCGAATTATTTGGGAAGAGGCTTGCAGAAGAGGCCATAGAGGAATTAAGAAAATTGTTAAATACTGACAAACAAGAGGGAGGGAAAGATGAAGAGAGTCGTAGAAATTGATATTCGTACCAATAAGAAGCGTTATGCTGATACAACCCACGAAGCCTATATAACATGCAGGACAGAAGGGATGTTATCTGATGGGGCTATTTTCTATCCCGATCTAACAGAGGAAGAGGTTAAGTGTTTAGCTAAGTTATTTGTAGAGGATTTTAATGAATCACCGGAGGGTTGGTGGGAGACTAGATTGGAAGTATGCGAACCAGTAGGACCAACAAATGAAATGATAAAACAAGCGCATCCTAAGTGGAAGCCCGGCAAGTGCTCTCGTTGGTATGTGAAGGTTGTTGAACCGTACACCGATTAGAGGGATGAAATATGGCTTATCTCAGATGGAGTTATTCAAATTGGTACATTTATTGGGATGGTATGAACGATGGCTTGCCTAAGGATGATCAGTTATTATTTGTATTGCACAAAAAGGTTCATGACAAGGATCAACAAGTTCTATATACTTATGATACTTTGTGTGACATTAAGACCATCGAAGGTCTGAAAAAGTGTTTAGGCTACAGCATAGAAATCCCTGATGAGGAATATAAGGAAGCATTGGAAGCTATTCGTGCATGGATTAAAGATGTAGATTATGCATTTTCCAATAAGGAGAAATGATGGATTTTGCGATAGGGATTTTATTGCTGTCGGGTTTGGGACTAGCCTGCTGGTTTATGGCAAGAGCCATTGGTGGAATGATAGGATTAACTGTTGGACTTTTGCGGTGATAAATAATATCTTGGCAAAATATCCACTAGAGGAGTTTAATGTCAACAAAGAAGGAGAGGAGGTGTAGTATGACAATAGCGGAGCTTAAACAGCGGATGATAAAGGAATTTAAAAAGGAGACAGGTCTTGATGAATTTACACCTGTGGAAGTTAAGCATAAGGACAGGGTATTAAAAGGTAGGATCAAATATTTTAAGGTTGATGAAGACACGGATGAGGTAAAGGCACGTGTTGTTTATAGTGATGAAATCGATGGCTACGAATTGGGCCGCCCTTGGTTTATTACTAAGACAATGCTAAATGATGGTACCGTTCGTATAATAGATGAGGACTCTATTGACGAGTGCATACACTACTGGGAAAGGAAGGAATTTACCGGCCGTTATAAAAAGGTTCTCACATTAGGTGGTTGGGATGAACGGGAGGTGTATGTGTATAGATGTAAATTCTGTGGAAAAGAAATAACAAAGTAAAGGAGCTTAACCAGATTATCACGGATAAAAAGGAGGTAATCATGGAAAAGGTTTACTGGTTTATTAATTCAAAAGAAGGTAAAGCATATGATGCTGTGGCGTATTATAGATGCCCCGGTATCGAAGAGTTCATAAAGAAGGTTGAAGAAACCAAGGAGATTGTTGGCTTGGTTATCAGTGGTAATAACATTGGCTTTATTATAAAAGAGAAGGAGGAGATAGAGAATGGATGATAAGTATTATAAGATGTGCAAAGCGAAGGAAATACAGAGCAAGTGGAAGCCGCGCATCGGTGATCATGTTGTATATTCGCAAGGTTATTATGGGATCCTTACTAGTGATAAACCACAACATATTACCTACTCTGACGGTAATGAAGGCGAGGCTTATGTTGGTATCTCCCCGATAAATGGACACTCATGGTCATCGCGTCATCCTGTCTGGTTGCCTACATGGGCGCAACTTATGGAGATATTCAGGACAATTTATCCTTATAATGAAGCCGCGCCTGTTGATGAGTTATACCTTATTTACGATGTTATTAAAAGTAGTACTGTCGAATACATGAACTATAATCCAGCTATATCTCCATCATACTGGAAGCAGTTTACCACACATGAACAATTGTTATTAGCAGTCATCATGCTATTAAAGTATAAGAAATACTTTGATGAAGAAAAGTGTGAGTGGGTACAATTAAAATGGAAAGGAGAAATATGACACTGGAAGAGAGAGCAAAGAATTATGCCAAAGAATTTCCTAAATACCCACCCGTCGTTGTATCACATGGTTGGTTATATGGCATATGGATGATTGGCAACAATTATAGTTCAAAGGCAAAATATTATGGTGAATATCCTCCGTCGTACTTACGTAGGATTCATGCTCTCTTCCCCGATGCTAAAGAAATATTACATTTGTTCTCTGGGAAGGTGGAGAAGGGTACATGGAATTGCGAGTGCGAAACGACATTTGATATCAACCCTGATTTATTCCCGGATGTAGTGGGTGATGCACATGAATTATCTATGTACTTCCCGCCAGAAAAATTCGATTTGATTCTTGCCGATCCACCGTATACGGCTGAGGATGCTGAACATTATGGCACACCTATGATAAATAGAAACAAGGTTGTTAAGGAGGCGTGGATTGTATTGGAACCCGGTGGCTTCCTATGCTGGCTTGATCAAATTCTTCCTATGTATAGGAAAGATATGTACAAATTGGTTGGCACAATAGGTATTGTTCGCTCAACTAATCATCGATTCAGGGTTGTTTCGATATTTCAAAAGAATGAAGGACATTAATATGTATTACTATATTATATTCTCTAAAAGTAAAGATACAAAAAAGCTAAAGTTGAAGCCGATATCATCTAACATTAACAGGATAATAGAATCTGCTATTAACTTTGATTATGATAAATTCTTTGATAATATGATCACCCTTCTTAATATGGGTGGAGTTAACATTTATTTATTAACTACTAATGCGTTTGATGGTTCTGAAGCGCCGGCCTCAATTGAAGATGTTGACTTTATACCACCATATCTTATCGCATCACCATTTGTTTTCTATAGAATAAAGTCTTGCTGTGTTCCTATATACCAAGAGTATTCTGCAACGCCAGAAGAGATATTGGAGGTGCAATACTTGGTGAATAAATGTCCTAAATGTGGTAATTTTATATGTGGTAATGGATTTATTAATGTGGGTGATAAGCAGTGGTGCTTCATTGATTTGAAAAATGCTCTGAGAGATGGAGCCTTAATATATATTTATGCAAAGGAATTCAGATATATAAAATTCTTGTGTTGTTAAGTTAAATTTATTTTTTAATAACATTAGGGGCAAGTATATCATAATCATATAATCATGAACTGGAGAAAAGCCGAGGAAATAGTTAGATCCTTATGTAAAGGAAGGTTTACAAAAGCTAGTGGTTCTACGCATGGTGATGTAGATGTTGTTAGTGATGAGTATGCTATCGAGGTTAAGAGTACGGGGAAGCCGCGCTTTCGAGTAACGAAGTCTCTCCTTGACAAACTATGGAATAATGCCATTGTGCGGGGCTTAACCCCATTGCTGATTATATTTTTTAATGAGGATATGTATATTTTTATATTGAAGCGGGCGCTTAATAAATCTAACAAAAATTCTGTATCTATAAATATAAAAAATATCCTTGACAAGTATTATGTGCATCATTATATATTAGAGAGATTGGAGATACCAAAAGGGAGGTGAGAATGTGCAAACATCCTGAAAAAGACGGTTGGCCTCAGATAATCCCCAATTATCCTTACGAGATGCCATGTAAAGAGGAACATTGGAAACATATAGATAACACAGGTTCAACATATGGCGTTAATGACTCATTACCCGCAACTGTTAATACAAGTCCAACATTTGCAACTCGTCAGCTATCTGTTTATATTTCGCATCCGATAACAGGACTTCCCTGGGATGTAGTGAAACACAGGTTATCCTCAATAGCTGATGAATTAAGGTCGGCGGGCTTAAAAGTTTTTCTACCTATTCTGTTAAAGGAGGCAGCTATTCCGGGTCAACCTGTCGGTAAAGATAATCATACTTATATTAGATTAAGATCCGACAAGGTGGCTCTTTCAATGAAGTATCATATGAGGCGCGACTTCTGGATGCTCTCGCAATCGGATATATTATTCGCTATCATCGAAGATGGTTTCACAAGTGATATATCAATAGGATGCATATGTGAGCTTGCATGGGCATACAATCAACGAAAGCATATAGTGGCCGTTATAACGGATGACAAGCATATGCATCCATTCATCGATGAAATGATTGATGTAAGATTTGATAACCTAGCAACGGGGATCGAGTATTTAAGAGAATTATCATTTGGTATTATGTAATGAATAATCCTCTTTGCACCGCACAGGTGCCCCTCTGCCCGCTGTGGTAAAGGAGTTGAAAAGGAGGCTTTGATATGCAAATATCGGTACCACTCAAATTATACTTCGCAAAAGGGCGAGGCTTCCTTCTCACAGATTACAAGGATGGTAAGTACATTAAACTACCGGTAGGGGAGCTACTTTTTGTTCCATCATTCTCGCAGCGTTATGAACTTACACGCTTCAGAGTTATTGGAACATTGGAGCCGGCTTCAATCTGTGTCTTTGCATCGAGAAGAGTTGATGAAGATGTATGTGGTTTTCCCATTAACAAAATTGACCGCAATTATCTCCGACGCAAGGTGCATCGCTTAAAAAACGGGCGGCTTCCATACTTCCACCTCGCTGCAAACGAAGCACTCTATGTCTTTGCACCACATCTTTTCAACTGTAAATCAACCGTACGGGTAGCATCATTCGATATCGAGGTTCTTAGCCATGCAGGCGAATTTGCCAATTACGATACAGATCCTATTATTGCATTGGGTATCTATGATGGAGAACGGCTATTAGCAAGATATACATCAGGTACAGAACAGGAGGAAAGGGAACTATTACTGTGGTTTCTTAGGACTATTGCAGAAGTAAAACCTACTGTTTTAGCAGGTTATTATTCCAAGCACTTCGATCTGCGTTACATTTATGAAAGATGTGTAAGATTGGACCTTATAGATGAATTTGAGCGTCTATTCCTTGCAACACAGGAAGGGTCGTCAATAGAGATTAAGCCGCGCGGCTTCCTCCATTATGATGTATGGGAATCAGTTGACAAAGATCAATCACTACTGGGAAAACTACAGAATAAAAAGCTGGAAACGGTAGGTGAGTATTTTGGATATGAAGCCATCCGCCTTCCACACATGAACATGAGTGAATGGGTAGGAACAAAGGAATTAGAAAGATACCATCAGAATGACATTATTTTAACATATCAGCTTGCTATGCGTTACATTGATAACATTATTGCACTAGCTGAATACATGCAGGTTCCTCTTGATGCTATTATGAATTCATACCCTGCCTTTATACCACGTATCGTAACGCTGCGCGGCTTATTTAAGAAAAAGGTCATCGGGCTTCTCTCCAATGCACAGAAATACGGATTAGATGGACGCATAGCATCATTTAATACAAAGAAGATATGGAATAAATACCAAGGCGCGCTTATCGGTGTCAAAAAGAAAGGTTACTTCAAACCTGTGTATAAAATCGATTTCAGCTCCTTCTATCCTAACTCACTCATAACATTAAATGCTGGTCCCGATACAACAAAAATTATCGAGGTTAAGGATTACCAAGATAATATTAATGCGTACTGGAAGGATACATCCTTAATCATAGAGGTACCTGACGATAATCTTGATAAAACGATTGTTGTTGAGATAGATCAATCATCTGATAGCATTTACCGTCTCGTCCTTAAGGAGATGTATAACGATAGAAAAACGCTTAAGAAAAAATTATCAAAGTTAAAAAAGGATAGTCCTGAGTATAAAGCGACACAAGCAGCTCAGGTTGCGCGTAAGGTTGTTATGAACTCAATCTATGGAATACATGGAAACAAAAATTCAAAGGTAGGTGATCTTTCCATTGCTATTGCAGTGGTTGGCTTCTGTCGTGATGTTATAAGTTTCGTTATTAATAAGCTTGGAGACAGTGTTATAGAATACGATACCGATGGTGTTTATATATCAGATTACGTTGATGTAAATGAGATAAATGAAGCCGTCGCGGCTTATATACATGAGAAGTATGGCATTGATAAAGAAAACATTACAACATTCATGGAGCAAGAGGAATATGATGCTATGTATTCGATAGCCATGAAGAGTTATGTTCTAAAGGATGGTGATACCATTATCTTTAAGGGATCGGCTTTAGCATCACCGAAGCAGCCGCCTATTTATAAGGAATGTTTATGGGATATTGTTCGCGTTATATTCTATGGTGAGGATCAATCATTATTACATAAGTATCTTGATCTTACAAAGTTTCCTGTAGAGAAATTTATTATGTCTACATCGATATCAAAGAGTCAGCCTGATGAATACAAGAACAAGAATAGTGTTGAAGCCCGCCTTGCCCGCCAGCTTATGGAACGACATGGGATAAGTGAGATAACCCACGGCACGAAGGTTGAATATGTCGTAAACAAAAATAGACATTATCATCTTGTCGATAGAGAGTACGATCCGAATTGGAAGGATAAAATTGATCTTGCATATGAGTATTATTCCGATAAATTATCTAAATTACTGGAGAAGTTTGGATTCAACATAAAGGAGGGAGTATTAGTATGAAGCTTGATTATTTTGATGTGAAAAAGCTCATAGAAGAGGAAGGGATATATAATAACGACAATCCTTTCATTGCATCAGGCATAATAGAGCTTGATCGGATCTTTCTTCCTTCCATAGGCATCCATGAATTTCTAATGTATCCTAACTCACATTGTGAAGATCTTATACTCCATTATGCAACAACATTGGCATCATCCTTTCCTATTTTAATAATCGATCCTATAAGACATACATCTGACAGTAAGTTATTACAATCCTTACCCGATAGGATTAAGAGGAATATAACAATTCTTCAGAATTCATTTAAACAAAGCATCGAAAAGGAGATCTATGATGCTGTTGCGGGTTATGATGCACTTGTTGGTGTTTTTATTCTGAATGCAGCGGCTTTGATATCGGAAAACGAATTTAATATGCCACCACAGGCATTTGATAGAGCGGGCTTCTCTAGGTTTATGATGGGTATTTATAGATGGTTGAGCAGTCGCGTCCCATTTGTCTTTGTTTCTAATATTGCTTGGAGCAGGAAACTGGCGAAGAAGGTTAAGAAGGATAGCCCTGGAGGGGATTTTAGAAAGACGATGATTAAATCACTATATAAAGTTGAAAAGGTTTCGAGCGTGGCTTCATTACATATTGATATTATCAATGTCTACACACAGGATCGACCTACAGAAGGGATAAAGATTGCTTATGATGTGGTGGATAATATGTTTGTAAGCATGGAAGCCGCGCGGCTTCTTGGTTATGATAAAACCCCTCGTAAGATGTTAGTAAAGATAAATGCTTTATTAAGACGCATTGCTGGCGAGGCTACATTCGATAGCATCGTTAATAATAAATCACTTGCCAAGTTCATCACGGCGGGAGCTTAATACCATTCCAGAAGCGCCGCCTTCTTAACCCCCACGTCCCATATTCATTAGGATTAATAATATGGCGAGATCGATATCGATAACCATTATAGGTAATTACACAGTTAGGTGTTGCATCGATGAAGCCCGGCCTTCCATAATAAATGTGAAGATCAATAATATGGCTATCAACACCAGTTGGATGCCATGTTTCAGCATTTCTATCCCAATAATATGTAGGTATCCCCTGTAACCATCCATCATTGCGGAAATCAAATTCTCTGTCCATAATCAAGCCTATAAACCCGTTAGTTAATGATATTAATCCACTAGCTGTTCTATGTACTACATTGATATAATAGGGTGTCAATGTGTCAATACATCTACCACAAATGCTATCATTTTTAAATAATGTATCAGCTTGGTGTTTATCAAGATATCCAAGGACAGTAATACTCGCGCCGCTTCGTGGTGGTGTATAATCAATAAAATAAAAATCGAATTGAAGAGTTGCATACGATGGACGCCCATATTCCCACCAAACGGTGGTAAATAAAGAATCAATATTAGCAAAATCAAATCCTTCTACATAGTATCTAATACCCGTATGGTTAACCTGATTTCTTATAAAAACTGTGTCAGTATATATTGCAGAATTCATAGTAAACTCAATGAACCATGTACCTATAATCATTTCAGGCACGGTACCAGGATCTACTTCTATCTGGAAGTCATATGAATAACGCGGATAGACTCTGTGTGCCCAATACCATGAACTTGACATACGAGTGCTAGAAAAATATTTCCCCTTTAAACTTATTCTATAAACACATGGGTATACCCCTGATGGATTTGAGATACCACTGGGGTCTGTATAAACAAATCTTAAGCGTAAGGGATAGTTGCGGTATGCCCTTAGACAATATCGAAGCCTCCCATCTGATAAATTATTGCGTATCGGTGACAAAAGGTATGCATAGCGGCAGTTCAATTCATGGTAAACGGAACTGCTATTCCAACCAACAGCAGGTCCATATGTTCCACCTCTTATGTCCCAGTGCCATGAACCCGGGAGCTTATAATAAATGAAAGGTTGATGAAGTAAATTGGATCTGCCAGCTAATGTTGGTTTAACATCAATCCACTGAATGCCGTCAAAGGCATCTTCTATGAGATCTCTTATTGTCATTGACCAGAAATATATCAAAGAATCGAATCTGACATCAATTGAATCATCTAAATTAAGTAATGTGTAGTACTCGTCCCTTTTATCGTACACAAGTGGATAAATAGTATGATAGGAGTACTTCGTTATAGGTTCTATAAGTTCATAATCCCATTTTAATGAATCGCATACATTATCTGATGTGTCGCAATTACACCCTATGGGGTACTCATAGTAAGGTCCTGTGTCAACGCATGTTGTTGCAAAAACAAACTTTCTCTGTCCGAGATATGGTAGGTGGATGCTTGTAGTATCCCATGAAAGATCATAGTTGATGGTAAGGATATACAATAATTCATCATCATTATCAAGGAGGAATACGATTAGGGATGTATCATATGGTTGGGATGCTATTTCAGTATAATAGTATGTCGTATCCACACTAATAGGTAAACCAAACATAATGGTCGTATCATTCGTTACATCCCACACAAGCACTGTGTCCTTAATTATGGCAACGGCTACTAGCTTAGTTGAATCATTATGTGTTATAATCCCTTTTGTAAGAGCAACCCATCTGAAGAGAGGCGCGCCTATTGTATCGGGCATTTCTGACAGAGTATCATAAACGATTGGCATTAATCCAGGCTGCACGATATGAAAGTCCGAGTGATCACATGATATGAATCTTGTTATTAAGCCGCCGCCACTTGTTCGACGTGGAATCCTAAAAATCCCGACTGGTAAGTAATCAATATAAGTTAAATGCCTTGAGCTATCAATGGTTGTGTCAACCTTGACGATGGCACAAAGTGCGATGTAAAAGGAGTCGGAAGCCAGCGCCTTAAGAACAATAACAGCCGTATCATTATGAGCACGGAAATATAATACGCTATCAGAAACACCATAACCTTTGCAAACAACAACAGAATCAACAGGATTAAGTGAATCACTCTCTGTTATACCAGAGAAACGATATTTTCTCTTCGTTATACCATTTATAACGATTACATATGTATCTTGATGCGTACTAATATCACTGATGTAGCCTATACCATCTAATGATATGTCTTGCGAGATAATTGATGCTATGTCATCAATGAAGCCCGCATTCATTATGTGTTTTATAGGAGATGTACTTGATGCTGAGCTATCACTATCAGCAATAAAACGACACATATTAAGACTGTTTAATATAAAATAACGGTCATAAGTCGAAAATTTCTTGTGAATCAGCTCAAGGTCAACGGGGTAGTGTAAGTAACAAATAGTTTTAGGACTTGAAGCCGTCGTAATGGTAGTATCACAATGAAAATAGATCTTCCGTAGATTTAATCCCCAAAACAATCCCTCTTTATAAAGCTCATGCCTGTTTGTCCTTCCAATAGTAATTGGATCGAATTGCACTGTAGATATCTTGTGAAGGACATACTTGCTTGCTGTTGAATTCCATATGTATAATAATCGTATGTAACTTAATTGATCGTTCCACGCATGTTCAAATGGTGCCCACCTTATATGTAAGTAAATACGGGCATACAAGTATAATGTATCTCCCTGATAAACCTCATGCATTACTGGAGGCCACGGCCCTCTTATTGAATCAGTACTTGTCCCTTTACTACCGAAGCCGGGCTTCAACCTTACATAGTAATTTCCACTATAATATTTTATCCACTCAATAAACTGGAAAATACTTGTATATGACGTAAGAAATAAAATCGTGTCATGTGTATTAATAGTATCATAAAATGTCTCAATAATAATGGTATCAACAGAGGAAACCTTAATAGGCCGGCCTTCGATATCAATAATCCTTAAAGATGTAGTAAAGCTATCAGGAAGACTATTAACTGCTGTAACAGGGTAAGCATTAATAGCGGCGCTTATAAATAATACTAATGTCGCCCAGATAAATCGGCGCACCATATTTACTCCTCATCTTTATGTCAAGTTGGATATATCTTGTTATATTTATATCATCACATGTTATTTTATATGTATGTGTTTTGGGAGGACCTGTAGGAAATGGAGACCCAACAATTGTAATATTGGAACCACTAGCTATTGTGCTGCGTGTACTGTCCAGTAGCCTATAATCAAGCTTTATGTCCGCATGAATGCTCGGTCTCCTATATCTGAATAATATTTTAATCGTATCCAATGTTGAGTCTGTGGCAATCAATGGTTGTACTACATGTAAAATAATCGTCTGGAAAGAGCTATTATAGTTAGATCGCCATCTATATACAGGCATGTCCATATCATTATCAGGATCAATCATTACGTCTAATACACCATCAGAGGATGTACTATTAAGGACAATACAATTGCTGTACTGAGGAAACATCTGTATTGTATCCCATCCCGAAAGTGAAGCCCCGCCCCCGCAACGGTTACATATGGTATCAGCAACACTTGTGTCAATGTATCTCCATGTTATGCTCCTATCCCTTATGGTAAGCTGGCATGTATCAGGTGCTGTTGTGTCAATGGTGAATAGATCTTCATCATATGCTAGTGAAAGTTGTATCTTGGTTGTATCAAGGGTATCAACAGGGGTGCTGCCTACTGCAACTAATGGTTCCTCAACATTAATAACCAAATAATCATACATTTTAGATCCTTTAGGACTGCTATCACCTGTATCAACACAGGATGTTGATTTATAATTGAAAAATACTTTAGAGATGAAAGGATGTTTCAACGTTAGATAACCACCACTAACAGTAAAGAGTGATGTATCAGCATGTAATCCTATAGCTCTTCCCTCTTTGTAAAGAGGCTCGATAGCATTACATCCACATGTTTGGCCTATAGCAACAGAATCCAAATAGATACATATCCCTGTATCACCTATTGATTGAGCCTGTATAGGAGGTATCAGTCTCACTGTCCTTACATGGGAAACAGTATCGGTCAAATCATCAGTACAACTAAGTGCTTGATTCATTGGATCCCACAACACCCGCAATCTACCGGTCCTTATGCTCTCCATTACAGCAATGCTGAGATCAACCCATGATATGGAACTATCTGCTATGTGTGTTGAATCAATATTAGCTACCCTTAACGTATAAAGCGTACACTCATCTTCAGTAGCGTTAAATTCTAAGCCAGGGTTTTCTGTATCTAAATATAATTCTAATTTATCATTATAAACACGAAGCCCGCGCCCTACTCTAAATATTAATGTGTCTGTACTGCCACCACCTGAATGTAATCCTATGGGGTTACCCCAATTACATGTATCACCAACAACCAAATTGTAACCAACATTACCTGCTGTTGGTACAGGCACATAGATATGCTCTGTTGTACCATCATTAAGGATTAGTGTATCATCCGTTGTATCATGTGAAAATAGTGTGTCGGCTTCATAGTGCACAATAATCTGATCAACAGCTATTGTGCCAGCAGCTCCCGGATCAATCCTAAAAATTATCAATGTGTCAGTATCCGCAAGGCAAGCATTATAATGGTTAGCACTAGTGCATTCAATAGGACAAAAATCTTCTGCAAAATCTTTAGGCGTCATTTCACTATCACCAACAACAACATTAATATAGCTATTTAGGAACTGGAATAATATAGGAGTATTTTTTATCATCAAGTCAAGTGTACATTGCTCTCCACCAGACATCCATAGATATCTGATACCGATACTATCAAGGGGTTCATCGATACGATACTGGATGATGGAATCCAACTCATTCCAATGTATATCGCCATTTACAAGCGTTGTAGAATCCATAAAAAGAACTGGTGGGCTTACTACTAGATTATCATTACATGACAAAATCGTATCAACCCTTAAATTAGTTGCCCCAAGAGATGGATCACATAATAACAATTCTTTAAATTTACCAATACTAAGGATCTTATTATTTTGGTCAGTACTAATCCTTATCGTATCAGGTGAAATATCTTCGACGTTGATCCATAACATCCTGTTACCTGGTGATAGAGAAGAATAAGCATCATAAAAGATAAATGTGTCCCCATCATCACTTTCCCTGAAGTGTGGTTGCTCCGCATATAATGTCTCGCCATTGGTATGGATGAACATATTCCAGAATGTAGAGAAAAATTTACAACTATCACATTCAAGAGGCGAACCTCCAGCACCCTGAACGGGGATACAACCTGTATCTGTTACAAGATAAAAAGCCTTTGAATAAATAGCCTTAAAATATGAATCTTCGCACCGTCCTATCTGTGCATGATTTGTATCTCCTTTAATGATGTAAATCAAATCCATACTATCAACATCCTCATACTTACTATTAGACTCAGTCCCACATACTATAGGATCAGCTAATGAAACATTGATCAATACACTGATGAGGATGGAAAGGATGGAAATGTATCCAATGTATCGACAACTACTGTATCTATTAATAATTCTTTGCATATCCATTCCTCCACATTTTCTATCTCATAATAAAAGTGATATCTTATTGTTGTATCACTTCCCGATGTTGTTATACCTAATGCAGATATATATAAATCATAGTCATGCCCAGGCAAAACAGGGACTCTTATATGTGCGATATTAATATCATTAAAGATAAATATGTGCTCACTACCGATTAATAAACAAGCCCCACTACCGCGATAGATAAGGGTATCAATAGAATCACACATGACATATTCGACTTTTATTGCATATGAACGGTCATAAAGACCATTGATGTACAGTAATATATCAGGGAAGCCGTCGCTTCTGGAAACAGCATTAACCTGCTGAACACACTGAGCATTAATGATAGAAAGACCAAGGAATAGTAGGATGAATGTAACCTTTATAAAATGTATTCGTGCCATTTATCTTCCTTCTTGTTGTGAACCAATAAACCCCTTCCTTGATTGTTGTGTCTTTGATACCAGAATGTTCATAAGGATTGAAGTATGTAAGCCAGCCACTTAGATAACTATTCTTACCCCATCTAAACAAATAACCATAATCGATATAACATTCATCAGTGACAGGACAACGTGGGGGTCCATAACTATAATTTATACTATCAGTATAAACCAGCGCATACTTATATTCCTCTGGTAAAACAGGATATCCCATAACCTCTGATGTAAAGTAAATATCTAAAAAACTGCGTACGTTTAATGAATCACTATGTAACAACTTGCTAACCCACTCAATCCATGACAATGTTATAGGAAAGAGAGCGTGATCTCTTAAGACATTAAAAAATGGATAGGTGCGGGCTTCATAATAAACAGCATCACCATAAACATTGATAACCACATCATTAGAACCATTAGTACAAATATTAATAAGCGTTTCCGCCGTATCAGTTTTAACATAGTGATACACAAATGGGGTTACCATGCAGGTGTCGTTAAGACATACAGTATCATTAACCCTTGAGATAACTTCAATTAATAAGCTATCCTCCCCCTTCACACATAGATTGTAATTACAGTTCTCCTTCCCATCTATGTAGCGAAACCCCAACCAAACACGCTGCCTTTTTAATATCAAAATAGGAAAACAACCTGAATCTGTTGATACCATATATACATAGGCAAAGATTGAATCAAATGGTATGCTGCACAGACCAATGTAGTTTATAACAGAGGCCGGCGACTCCCAGCCTCCGTAACAATAAATACTGGAAACACGATACTTATACCAATTCTCCGCACTGTCCGATATAACAGTCTGCCCTATGGCTTGAGATACCAAACACCACCACGCAAGTAGGATGAATATGTAAAGTCTATATTTAGACATGAATTCTTTACGACTCCTGTCTTCTCCCTTATTCTTACATGCAAACTCATACCAGTACCAGGAACAGGATAGAGAGCAACCTGCCTTATGCAACTATCATTTTCAAAGAATACATAGAATGGGATAAATATGGTAAGAGTGTCATTACTTATCTTTGACTGCTTTATTGGCTGTGCCCAATCGGTTACAAAATATGTGCTGTCACCAAACTTATAAAAGACCCACCATTTATAGCCATTAACACCATATGTGGTATCAACAATAGCATCAATAAAAACCTTAATATCAGCAGGTGAAGCTATTATACATATTAACAATATTATAAAAACAATCTTTTTCATCGGAATCCTATAAATAATGTTGCCATCAGTGGCCTAGTAGCATTAACCTTTGGCGCTATGATAACGGGGACATATGGTCTTATATATTCATCACCAGATACATAAAGATCATAATCATCATCTAATGAACCATACATAATAGTTGATGGAATCATCCCATATGTATGAAGCTGTTTCGTATTATTGGTAAGCAAATGTCTTGAGAACATTATTTTTAGATCGAATTCCTCTGGTGATAACCTATATAAAAAGCTTATGATATTGTACAAACTATTATAAGTTGGATAATCTCCCATTGCATCATAGTATGATTTAATCCAGCGCATTGTTATTACAAGAGGCCCCGCACCCATTGGATCTGTAGTAAACATCATGGGATTGAACTCCAAATCAGGTATCCCTGATGCAATGAAAAACATTTCAGTCCTTATAACTGATGCATAACCATAAATATTCCCAAATAATAGTACTTGTGCATCTCGATAATGACAGTCAGCATTACTATTTGGTGGTGTGCAAAAGCATATCTCAATTGTATCATCCTCATGTAACATGATTGTTGAATCAAAAAAATTATGCATGAAGGCTGGGCCTGGTATGGAAATATAAATCGTATCCGCATTATTTATTACAATTTTCATCTGCTCAGCTTCAATAGCATCAGGCGGTGGATCTGTACGTGTTCTTGCGGAGAATCCAACACCGAGAAATTCAACACTATCATAAGGTACAATAAATTTATAGCAGCGGCCACATATCCAGCCATCATAATATAAGCCCGCAAAAACAGAGCTGAACTTACTGCTTCTGCTAGGCCTGAGCATTGTACATGTCCCATCAGCATTCTTAATCATAAATGCTTTGGCAAAAACAGTATCAAAAGGTACAGGGCACGTTCCAATGTTATTAACCTGCGCTGAGTCATACACAAATATCGAACGCCCCACCTTTAAGGAATATCTAACTAGATGTGAATCAGCAACATGGTAAACAGGTGATGTATCCAAAACACCACCAAAGGTATCAAAAATGCAATCACTTAATATTGTATGTAATGAGTCTGTGTCAACAATTGCAATCGTATACCGGGTTCCCGGAACCATCTTTATTTCATATAATGCTGCTGTAAAGCGACAATCATATCGATCTGATTGCCATTTAAAGTTTGTAGGATCATAATATAGATTATGTAGAGTATCATAAATGCAAAAGGGTGTGTCGTCAAACGTAACAATGAACAATTCCATGTAATGGTGTCCGTCAGCTGTATTGTACCATATTCTATTAAGATAACAGCTAACGCTTGCGCTGGCTAAGGAAGGAACGATAATATTCAAAAATAAAATTATCGATATTATAACCAGTAATTTTCTCATCCGCTTCCTCCTGATTCTTTACATCGAAGATGCAATACTGAATGAACGGGCAATAACGACAGTGCCAATCCATAAGCGGCGCCTTCCCCTTCTCCCATTTAGTAACCATTGATTTCGAGATCCGTCCATGTTGAAGTCCTTCTTTAACAGCTGTTGCCATATCATAAGTATAGAAGGGAATATAATCCCTCGGTGGTAATATACCTTTAGTAACATACTGATAAAGCTCTTTATAACGCATTAGAATATCATCGACCTTGATACCGATGCCCTTATTGTTTTGATATATGTGACCATCATTATCAACATAGATAAGAAATTCCTTATAGTGCGAATAGCCTCTATCAAGGTATACAAGAAGCCCGCGCTTTATGTCTCCGAAATGAAGGTATAGTGATATCTGTAGTACATGATCAATTGTTGACTTACCCCCCTTAATAACATTCTTCTCAAAGGGGTACCCAGAGCCAGTTTTGTATTCTACTACATAATCATGCCCATCAACATGCACATAAAAATCCTTACGGCCGCTTATAATTTGATTTGGTTCTAGTGGATTCGGTACCTTAAAATCCAATGGTTTCTCAACCAGAATACCCATCCGCCTACATCGCTCCGCTTCTAATTGTTCTAGAGCTTTACCAACCTCCATTACACGAAGGGCACGTGCATCAGGAGGGCGCGGCTTAAAATGCTTCAATGAATACCATGAAGATCTTAAACATGAACCATATACGATACCATCAATCTTCACTGATGCTTCAGTAGGACGCACACGATTAGGATCACGCTTATAAACATCTTTAACAGCTTCTTCAACTAAGAAGCGATCGATTAATTCCATTAACATGTGCTCCCCTCTCTTTTCACTTGACAAAAAGCCTTCTTAACCTATATTATTGATAGAATATATTGAGTGTTAGTCCTTTGTCAAGGAGAAAAGAGGTATGGATCTAAAGGAAAAGCTTAAGCAATTCTTTCCTGAATACCTTCGCTCTCTTGGATTAACAGTTAAGGGGCGTGCCTTCCAATGCCCAAGATATAAAGAACATGCTCATAACGATCGTGATCTATCGGGGTACATGAATGCTGACCATACAGGAGGTTATTGCTTCCGTTGTGGCGAATACTTTGACGTATTTAAGTTGGCACATATTATGGAGGGCATGCCAATAAGCGGACCTGAATTCATTACAACGACTGTAAGGGAACTTGCGAAACGGTTCCTAGGAATTGACATATCTACATACAAGCGCAAGGAAAATACGATAGATTATCTGCTTGATAAGCTTGTCTCGGTTCTACGTGATCTGAGATTCACAGAGGAAGCCCGCGCCATCCTATCTCGTAGAAAATGGTGTGAGCTCAAATATCTGACAGATCTTGATGTATATGCTATTCCTGATAAAAATATATTTATGTCATACATCCAAAAAACATTCACCGATAAGGAATTAAAAACCATACAGGACATATTTGATACACAGTATAATAAGTTTTTCAAGCGCGGGAATATATTATTTGTCTTACGGGACATAAAATCCCATATCGTTGGATTTGCTGTACGGCAACCAGATGGTGAAACTCCTAAATATTTATTAACCTCTAAAGGTAAGCACTTCAATCCATCAAGCACGCTTTTTAATATTCATAATGTTGTAAATCGTGAGACAAA
>Ga0190337_1000007_pt1 | contig 37189 bp, 41 predicted proteins | sample 4872041011_MG_FD_161677 | JGI IMG/M metagenome (GOLD analysis project Ga0190337, IMG submission 161677) | Hydrothermal vent sediment bacterial communities from Southern Trench, Guaymas Basin, Mexico - 4872-04-10-11_MG | ecosystem: Environmental > Aquatic > Marine > Hydrothermal vents > Sediment ...
ATAAATCTTTCTAAGCTCTATTTTTTAAAAAAGACTAACTGAATAAATATTTGACACAAGAAAAAGCTAATAAAAATTAAAAATAAAAGAAATATTTCGTGAATATCAATTTGCATTAGCTTTTAGTTCGTCTCTATATAAAAGATTTTTAGAAATATTAATAATATTTAAAAGATTTTCTGATTTTATTTCTTCTAAAGAAAAATAAAGAGCAGAAAGCCATTTAGCAATATCTTTTGTTAAATCCATTCTTAAAAAATTTTTAATTTCTGTATCTACCACCACTGTATCTACATAAGGAAGATTTTTAGTTCATAACAAATATTTCGACTTTCCTCTAAAGGATTACCTGCCTTTTGAATAGGAATATTTGCTTTACCATCTGTTACTAAACAAGAAGAATTCGATCTTCTGGTGCTTTAAGATGGTATTTTTTGATAAGTTTATAAGCCTCAAAAAGTCCTGCAGATAGAGGAGTATTTCCTCCTGTTGGTAAATCTTTTAATTTTTTATAAGCAAGTTCTACAGATGAAGTCGGAGGTAAGATCACCTCAGCTTTAAATTTTCTGAATAAAATCATAGCTACTTTATCCCTTTTTTGATAACAATCCATCAGTAAAGATAGTATAGCACCCTTAGTAGCTATCATCCTTTTTGAGCTGCCATAGAACCAAACCGTCTACTACAAAAACTACCAGATGGCTTATCTTTCTTTCCTTTTCTTTATACCTTATATCTTCTTTATAAATAATAAGTTTATCTTTTCTTCCTCTAAGTTTTTGAAAAAGGAGCACTGGTTTTGATAGTTCCAAATATATCTATATCTTTATCTTTACTAAAAATTACACTTTTTACAAATCTTCCGCAAACTTCTTCCTTAGGAGCTGATGATAAAAAATCTGTATATTGCTTAACTCAGGTTCTTCATTTTTTCTTTGTTTTTCTTCTTTTTGAGAAAAAAGTTTTTTCCTGTTTCTCCTGAAAATTTTTCTTTTGTTGAGTTTGAGGCTGATTTTGAGTTTGTTCTTTATTTTTCTGAAATTTTTCTTGGTCTTCTTTTTTTTCTTCCTCCTGCTTGGGTTTTTCTTCTATTTTTTAGCTTCAAGAATTTTTTTTACTAATTTTTTTGTTCAGGCTCCCATTTTTGCATAAATTCTTCAGGATTAGTATCAAATTCTATTTTTCTTTTCAAAATTTCTTTCCTTAAAGTTTTATCTGTAATAGCTCTTATTTCTACATAAAGACCAAATCTATCTAAAAATTGAGGGCGAAGTTCACCTTCTTCTGGATTCATAGTTCCGACTAAAATAAATTTGGCAGGATGAAAAAAATACCTTCTTTCAACTCTATTTATTCCCGTAGCTGCTGAATCTAAAAGCAAATCTACTATATGGTCCTCAAGTAAATTTACCTCATCTATATAAAGAAAGTTTCTATTGGCTCTGGCAAGAAGACCCGGTTCAAAATATCTTTTACCTTTTGTAATAGCATATTCTATATCTAATGTTCCTACTACTCTATCTTCTGTAATTCCCAGAGGAAGTTCTACTACTTCCATCTTCTTTTTCTCAATTTCTATTGGTTCTCCATTTTTAATTTTTTCTAAACATTCTATACAATGAGGTCCTTCTGGAGCACAATTAAATCTACAACCTTTAACAACTTTTATTTTAGGAAGCAAATCTGCTAAAGCTCTAACTGCTGTGCTTTTAGCAGTTCCCTTTTCTCCCATAATAAGAAGCCCACCGATAGATGGATCTATAACATTTAAGAATCAATCCAAGTTTCATATCTTCTTGATTAACTATAGCTGTAAATGGAAAAATCATTCCAGAATCTTCTTCTTATGTTTTTTTATACTTTTTCTATGGTATTAGGCTTTTTTATTGTTTATTTTCTTTTCATTTATAATAAAGGTTCTTGTAATTTTATCAAAAATCAGTCACCAATTAAAATCCTTTACTTCTATATTTTCAAACTCTCTGGTATCTCCATAGTTCTGAAATAATAGCAATACTCAAATAAATCATATTCATCTGATATTACTTTATTATAAGTAATATCTATACTTTTCAAAATTCCCCTTATTCATAATTTTCAAAATATGCTTTTTATAAAACTTTTTTCAGGTGGTTCAACAAGCTTACTATCCTCTAAATAGCTTTATTATATTAATGAGGAGGTAACACATCTGAGTCATGTAAGATCTTGCAAACCTTTCCATTGCATCTTGCTCCAGCATAACTTTTTTAGGTTGCACATCACTATTACATTTCCAAACTTAAAGTATGTTATTACTATCTTTTCATCATAAATTTCCCCAAGTTTTACATATTCTTTTTAAGTCTTTTCTGGCATTTTAAATACTTTTCTACCGACACAAAGTTATAGCTTCTCTTTTTTGCATAATTTTTTTAATAAGCTTTTTTAGATTTTGGAATATCTTTTTACCTTATAACCTGCCTTTTTCATTTTACACATAATTTAAACCACTGATTTAAGAGTATCAAGATATACAGCAGACTAACTGTTGTTTCAACATTATTTTTTTATACGAAAGACAAAATTTTTTATCCTCTCAGAAATAAGCATCTTTTTCTCTCATCATCTTCACATTTACCTGAGCAAAAATAATAACAGACTCAATTACTTTTTCAAATTTAAGAAGAGCAATACACTATTTTAATATCTAAATTATGCTCCTATTTTTCCAATCTTTAATTGAGTTATAATAAGAACTTAATAGGATAAAAAACAAGAAACATTTAGTTTTTTGAAAATTTTAATACCGTCAAAAGCAGTTTTTTGTTAAAACTTTTTTAACTTATTTTTAAAAAGAAATATGAAATTTATTCTAAAGTAAAAAAAAATAAAAGTTTGTAAAAAAATTGATGAAATTTTAAAAATTCTTAACGAAATTATAGAAAAAATGAATGTAGTTATTTTAGCTTCTGGAGATCATCTTTACTTTGGTATAGGATAAAGAATTTTAAAAATTTTTGAAAAAGAAAAAGTAGAAATTTTTCCTGATCTAACTTGTTTGCAGAAAGCAGGAAGCTCTAATTAAAGAAAATTGGTGGGAATTTTTTCCCTTAAGTTTTCACGGAAGAAATTTAGAGGAAGACACTCTATTAAACTTTTTAAAAATTCATAAAAAACTTGCGATTTTGACTGATTCAAAGAATAATCCATCAAAAATAGTCCGAGTTTTTGAAAATAGCTTTTTAAAGATAAGATAAAAATTTGGATATTTGAAAAGCTGGGAAGTTGTGAAGAAAGAATTATTTTTGCAAAGCCAGAAAAAATAAAAGATCAAAATTTTGCAGAACCAAACCTTGTATTTGTTATTGTTGAAAATGGGTTTTTCTGATAATTTACTTTTTGGACTTAAAGAAAATGAAATTTTTCATGAAAAAGGAATGATTACTAAGGATGAGGTAATGGCTGTAATGATACATAAATTAAAGCTTCCCAAAGAAGGAATATTTTGGGATATTGGAGCTGGTTCAGGAGCTATAAGTGTAGAATGTACACTTTTAAATCCTTATTTAAAAGTTTATGCTATCGAAAAAAATACGAAGCTTATGAGATAATAAAAAAGAATAAAGAAAAGTTTGCTTTTTTTAATTTAAAAATTATTAGGGGTTCTGCTCCTGAATCTCTAAAGGGACTTAAAAGAACCTGATAGAGTTTTTATAGGAGGAAGTTGTGGGAAACTAAAGAAAATTTTGGAATTTTTAGCAAATCTTGATAAGCTTAAAATTATTGTTTTTACTGCTATTTCTCTTGATACTTTATATAAAGAACTTTATTTTCTGGAAATTACAATTTTAAAGTAGATGTTTCCCAAATTATGGTAAACTGTCTTGAAAAATTGGGAGAACAAAAGGTTTTTAAAGCTTTAAATCCAATTTTTGTAGTTAAAGCAGAGAGTGGGGGATTGATTTGTAAAAAACCACAGAAAAAATAATTAAACTTTATGTTATTAGAGTCAGACTTGGAAATTCAGAATTACTTACTCTTAAGGCTAAAAAATTTTAAAAAGGGTTCCTCTCATTTTTTCTCCTACCGGAGGTAAAGATAATCTTGCCTTATCTATTATAAAAAAGCTATTAATTTAAACAAGAAAAAGTTGTTTCTTTGCTTTTTCCTATGAAAAAAACCAAAGAAACTGATTTAGAAGCTCATTGGAAAATCCTTTCAGACGAAATTATAAAATATCTTAATCTTTTTGGAAAAAGGCGCTTTTATTACTCTTGGAGACCCAGCTTTTTATTCTACTTTTTTTACTTATATCCCTTTCTTAAAAATTTTGCAGAAATTGAGATTGTTCCAGGAGTTAGTTCTTTATCAGCTGTAGCTTCAGTTATTCCCACAAATCTTTCCATAGCAAATGAAAAAATAATAATACTTCCTGCCAATTACGCTGATAATCTGAAAAAATATGGGAAAGATTTTGATGCCCTTATTTTGATGAAACCTCATAAAAATTGGCAAAAAATTCTAAAATTAGCAGAAAATTTGAAAAATTATCAAAGTTTTTATGTTAAAAAAGCCACCATGTTAGAGGAAAAAATTTATACTAATTTAAAAGAAGTGCCGGAAGAAGAATTGGATTATTTTTCCATAGTAATTTTTAAAAAAAGAGAAGATTAATGGAAGCAATGGTTTATTTTATAGGTATTGGTCCTGGGGATCCAGAGCTTTTAACTCTTAAAGCTTGGAAAATTATTAAAAATTCTCAGGTAATTATTTATCCTGGAAGTCTGATCAATCCTAAAATGATAGATTTTTTTTAAAATTAAAAAAGAAGTGCCTAAGGCTGAAATGCACGATTCTTCTTACCTTTCTCTGGAAGATATAGTAGCACTTATAGAAAAAGCAATCAGAGAAAATAAAAAAGTTGCAAGCTTGTTAGTGGAGATCCTGCTTTTTATAGTGCTATTCAAGAACAAATAGAAGTATTAAGGAAAAAAGAGATACCTTATGAAATAATTCCTGGTATTTCCTCTGCAGTAGCAGGAGCTGCAAAGCTTGGAATAGAGCTTACCTATCCTGATCTTTCTCATACTATAATCTTTACAAGAATAGCTGGAAAAACAGGAGGTGCTACTTCTGAGGAAATTAAAAGACTTGCTCTTAAAAAGCCACTTTAGTGTTTTTCTTAAATGTAAGCTATGTTGAGGAGCTTAAAAAAATTTTATTAGAGGTTCTTTCTCCTGATACACCTATAGCTATTCTTTATCGTCTAACCCAAAAGGATGAAAAAATTCTTTTTGGCACTCTTAAAGAGCTTAATGTCTTGGTAAAAAAATATAAAAAACCGCACTTATTTATGTGGTAGAAGTTTTAAATTGTGTATTTAAAAACCTCGGTAAGAGGTCAAAACTTTATGGGAAATGAAGGAAAAAAGCTTGCTGAAAAATTAAGAATTCTTTTGAAAAAACTGAAATCTATGAATTAAAAAAGGAATTGATTGCTGAAAAATGGCAAAAAGGAAATATTTTAATTTTATTATGGCATTAGGAATTGTTATTCGACAGATAACAAAATTTGTAAAAAGTAAAAAAGAAGACCCTGAAGTGCTTGTTATAAATGAAACTGGAAAATTTGTATCCCCTCTTCTTGGTGGACACAGTGCTGAAGTTAATAAAATAGCTCAAAAATTAGCAGATTTTACAGGCGCTAAACCTGTAATTACTACAGCTTCAGACTCAAAAGCCCTTCCGGCATTAGACCTCTGGATTAAAAGAATGGGTCTTATTTCTAAAAATCCAGAAATTTTACTAAAGATAATGGCAATTTTTAATAAAAAAGGTATTTAAAGGTTTATAAAAAAAACAAATCTTAAAATCCCTCTTTCTTAATTTTGCCAAAGAGGTTGATAATTATAGAGAAGCTGAGGTAATTATTACTAATAAAAGCTTGGGAGATTTAAAAACTCAACTTATTTTGATTGCACCTAATTTATGGATAGGATTAGGATTTCATGAAGGTATAACTGAAAAAGAAATAAAAATAGCTATAAATAAAGTTTTTAAGGAAAAAATTTGGATATTCTTGCTTTAAAAGGTATTGCAACCTTAGAGAAAAAAGCCTAAATATTTGCCTTTAAAAACTTTTTGTCAAAATAAAAAGTTAATTTTACTTGGGTTTAATAAAAATGAACTCCAAAAGAAAGAAGTTGCACTCTTTCAAAAAATGTCTTTCAGGCAGTAGAAGTTTATAGTGTTTCAGAACAATCTGCACTTGTTGCAAGTAAAGGTGCTCTTCTTATTCCAAAAAAGGATTTTAAAAAATATTACAATAGCAGTAGCAGAAGAAATTTATCGAATTCCTGGCAAACTTTACATAATAGGAACAGGCCCTGGGAAAATAGAATATCACACTTTAAAAGTTCTTACTATTTTAAGGGAAGCAGAAGTTGTAGCAGGTTATAAAACTTACTTAAAATTTTTGAAAAAACTTCTACCTGGCAAAGAAATCTATAATTTTTCTATGACAGAGGAAATAAAAAGAGCTAAAAAAGCTATTGAAGAGGCTTTAAAAGGTAAAATAGTAGCTCTGATAAGTGGAGGAGATCCTGGAATATATGGAATGGCTGGTTTGGTGCTTGAGATTTTAGGAAAAAATAATCTATCTTTGGAAGTGGAAATTATTCCTGGAATTTCAGCTCTAAATGCCTGTTCAGCCCTTATCGGAGCTCCTCTTATGAATGATTTTGCTGTTATTAGCCTTTCTGATAGACTTACTCCTTGGGAGGAATTAAAAAGAGATTAAATCTAATTTCACAGGCAGATCTTCCAATAGTTATTTATAATCCAAGGAGCAAAAAAAGAAAAATTTAACTCTCTAAAGCAAAAAAGATTATACTTCAATATCGTAAAGAAACCATACCTGTAGCTGTAGTTTGTTCTGCTATGAAAGATTCTCAAAAAATCTATTTTACTACCTTAGAAGAACTTGATGAAAATTTGGTTGATATGAAAAAAAGCACTGTTATAATAGGAAGTTCTAAAAGTTTTTATTTTAACCAATGGTTTATTACTCCAAGAGGTTATGAGAGGAAGTATGAAAAAGAGTTTGAAATCAACTCTTTTTTGGAATGAGTCTTATCTTTGGGGAATTTGGTTATATAAAGCTCTTAATCGAGCTGGAATAGAAGTTGAACCAATTTTAGCTGAAAATTTAAATGAAAAATTTTTAGAAAAATATAAAGTCCTTTTTGTTCCTGGTGGTTGGGCTTCTAATAAACTTCAAGTTCTTGGAAAAAATGGCAAGAAGTTAATAAGAAAATTTGTGGAAAATGGAGAGATTTATTTTGGCATTTGCGGTGGAGCAGGACTTGCTATATCTGAAGGACTAAGATTAGTCAAAATTAAAAGAAAAAAGATAGAGTGCTGATTTTAGTGGTCCTATTAGAGTCAGTTTAAATCCCCATCCAATCTGACAAGGAATAAAAAAACTAAATTTTTAATAGAAGATAAAAATATTAAAATATTAGCAAGTTTCGAAAAAGCTTTACCAGAATCTTTTAGTTCGGATTTATCAGTAAGGGATTTTCAAAATCAGTGGGAGGAACTCGAAAATTTTTATGAAATTAAACTAAATCCAGAAAGAATTAAAGGAAGCCCCTTAGTTGTTGAAGGAATTTATGGTAAAGGAAGAATATTTCTATCTCTTATTCACTTTGATACTCTTCAAGATAAAAGAGGAGTAAAGGTTTTTAAAAATTTCGCTAAGATTTTTAATTTAAAGCTCCAAGAAGAAATAAAAAAACTTGAAATTTCCTATCTTTCAGAAACACAAAAAACTTGAAAAAAGTATAAAAAATTTTTATCAAAAATCTAAGGAACTTATTATAATTGGAGAAAGAAATTTTCTATTTTTTAAACGTTATCCATTTATTTATCAATGGAGACGAGGAATTAGAGGTTTTGAGTATTTTAATCTTTATATTGTATTAAAAGAAATAAATAAACTTATTTCTTCAAAAAATTTATCAAAAAAGGATATAGAAAAAATAAGACAAAATTTAGAAGAAATAAAGAAAGATTTTAATTATTTTTATAAATCTTCTAAAGAACTTCTTCCCAAAGAGAGAATAGCTCTTAATTTTGAAAAGTTGACCTATAATCAATCTAAAAATAAAATACTTTTAGAACTAAAAAAAGAACTTTTTGGTATGAGTAAAAGCTATGTTAGGTGTATATAAAAAAATTTTAGAAAAGTTTGAGTATATTTTGTATTTATTAATAAAGAAATAATTATATTTAATTTATTCTGTTAATTTTTCTATTTCCCCTTCAATCTCTAAATAAATCTTTTTTAATTATTTTTCCATTTCTTTCTCTGCTTTCCACATACCACGGAAAATTGCTTCTAATAGCTTTTCCAAAATATTTAATAAAGCATAAGGATTAATTTTCTTAAACCATTCTTGTATTTCTTTATCTAAGACATATTTTTGCTATTTCATTATACATCCAATCTTTATTACTTCAGCAATAGCATCCCAGTCAAAAACAATATCAACTACATGAGAAATATCTCCTGCACCTTTATAACTGTGTCTTTTCATACCTTTAAGCCATTTAGGATTAAGCAGATAAGCATGAGCATTTCATTTTTCTTAATATATTCATTTCAGGAGGTTCTTTTAATTTAGCTACCATTTGCACAGCTTCATCAATAAGTGCTACTAAATTTGGGAATGCATCTCTAAAAAACCAGATATCCTTATAGTAACATCAAATCTTGGTCTTCTGAGTTATTCTAATGAAATTATTTCTAATCCTTCTATTCTTCCACTACCTTTAGCCCAGCGGGGTTTCACTCCCATAAGATAAAAAATCTCTGCTACATCTTCTCCTTTAGTTCTCATAGTACCTGTTCCCCATAAAATCATTCCTATATTAGAAGGGTATTTTTTGGTTTCTTTTAAAGACTTTTCTATAAGTTCTTCAGCTAAGCGTTTACCTATTTCCCAAGCAGAAGGAGTAGGGATTTGCAAAGGATCTACTGAATAAAAATTTCTACCTGTAGGTAAAATATCTGCCTGCCCTCGAGTTGGAGCTCCAGAAGGTCCTGGCAGAATAAATTTCCCTGAAAGTGCTTTTAAGGTTGCATCTATTTCTTCTGCGGTTTTTCTAATATTTACAATTAAATCCCTACAGATATACCTTAAAACCTTATCAAGTTCTATATCTAATTTTCCAAAATATTTTTTAACAATATCATTTATAGCTTCTACAGAAAAATTTTTTTCTTCTAATTCTTTTATTAAAGACAAAGCTGTTTTATGGGCTTCTTGGATAATCTTTCCTCCTGTTTTTCCTTTAAAATGTGGAAGAATTTTTCCTCTATTTTTAAGTAGCTCATCATAATCATACTCCCAAACCTTTAAAATACACTCTCTTAAAGATGGAACCTCTCTATTAGGTAATCTTGTTAATTGCACTAAAAATTCTATTAAATCATCTCCTTCTGGAGGTTTGCCTATAATATGAAGTCTGTCATTTATCATGGTATCTCTTAACTCATCCAAGTAATTGTGTAATTTTTCTAAGAAATTTTCAAAATTTACAAAAACTTCTTCTTTTTTAACATTTAGGTCTTTATCCAAATTAGCTTCGCATATTGCTTTCCATATTAAGGATTTAAGAACTTCTATTTTTTTAGGATCTTCTCTTTGAGCATCTGCATACTCTTTTAATAAATTCTCAACTTTTGCCAGTTCATCATATAAATCTGCATTTTTAAAAATAGGTGTTAAATGATCTATAATACAACAATAAGACCTTCTCTTAGCCTGAGTTCCTTCTCCAGGATCATTTATAATGTAAGGATAAATATTGGGGAGATCCATAATAGCAATATCAGGAAAACATTCTTCAGAAAGCCCTGCAGATTTTCCTGGAAGCCATTCTAAAGAACCATGTTTTCCTACATGAATAACTGCATCAGCTTTAAATACATTTTTAATCCATCTATAAAAAGCTAAGTAGGAAAATACATTTTATTCTGCCAAACAAAAAGTTTACCCGGAATTTCACCCCAATCTTCTTTTAACTTCTCTTTAACTTTTATCGGTAAATCTTTAAAACTTTCTTTTATTTCTGGATCTTCCATAACAGCATTTGCTTTTTTGAAATCTTCTCAGGTATTAACCATTTTTCTTTTTTCTTAACTTAGTCCAGTTTAAAGCTAAAGACACAACATAAGAAGTCCACATAGTATAACTTGTAATACAGGCACATCCAAATATTTTAAAAGCTCTTTATACTCTGGAGCAAAAGGGTTAAAGAAAATATCATAGGACTTACTAAACAATCTCTAATTGTATTACCTTCTTTTTTAAAAAAATTTTCTACTATAAAATCTGCTCCCTTATTTCCTCTCTCTTTATCTTTATATCTTAAATGAAAAACACTTATTACATTACCTTCCTGATTTTCTATTTCTCTTATTAAAGCATCAATATAAGCTAAATCACCATTTAACCAGTAGCTTTGATAAAACCAGATTCCTATAGTGGGTTTTTGAGGATTTATTTTTAAAAAATAATAATCTTCTAAGGTAAATATTCTGGAAAAATCAGGATGATAAATACCTTCTTCTGGAGGTTTAACAGGTTCACTAAAAGTGATTTTTTCTTTAAATAAAAAATGGCGAAGATATTTAAACATATTATAAAAATTGATTGCTCCTCCATAAGAAAGATAACGATTTAAGATTATCCATGGTTCTTTTCCAAAATCTGGATTATATTCTTTAGCTGCTAAAATATCATCTTCATCTTTTCCAGAAGGATAAATATGAAGATAAGGAACTTTTTCTCCAGAATTTTTTCTCTCTGAGATAGCTTTCATTAATATATCAAAAATAGGACAGGATTGTCTTCTTCCATGAAGAGTTATAAAAACTGCATCAGCTAAAATTGCATTTTTTATAAATTCTTGAGCATTTTTTTCATTTAAAAGCTGTGAACCAGTTCTTGCTATAACTTTTATTTTCCCTCCCTCTTCTCTGAATTTTTTTATTCCTGCACTTAAAGATGTAATTTCTAAAGAATACGGACTATAATAATAAAGAACAAGTGGTTTCATTTTTAATCTTTTCCTTTATCAAATAAATTCTACTAAGAAGATCTTCCAGTGTAGAAAATTATTTTTATAAACTTTTATTCATCTAATACAACTTTAGTATAAGAGACTCCAAAAATCTTTTGATAAAAAGAGTTGCTATATTCTATAAAGTTTACGTCTTTAAATTTTTCTGGATAAACTTTTATAGCTATCCAAAGGCTAAGAATAGCTAAAGATGGAGACCATGTACCAAGATTTTTCGGAACTTTGTAAACTTTACCTTCTTTTACTGTTTTTATAAGTTTCCATTGAGAATCATTTAAAATATCTTCTGGTTTTGCTTTTGTAAATCCTCAGAGAAAAATTATATCTGGATTATATTTAATTAAATGCTCTATAGAAATTTCTAATATAGTTTTACAATTGGGATTAATTAACTCTCCTACATTTATTATATTTAACAATAGTCCCCTTACAACCTATTCCTAATGGTTGTAATCTATAAATCCATACTGCTTTTTTAGGCTGAGAGATATTAGCTACTCTTTTTTTGGATAAAATTAAAAATTTTTTCCATTTCATTAACTAAAAATTGTGCTCTTTTTTCTTTACCAAAAAGAATTCCAAAAAGTTTAGAAGTTTTATAAAACTCAGAAATTGTATCTGGATTAATAGTAATTACCTTTAATCCTTGTTTTTCCATAAATTCTACAACGTAAGGATAAAATGGACCTGTAATAACTATATCTGGCTTAAGTTTAAGAAGAGTTTCTATATTAATATATCTTCCCATTCCACTTCCTACAGGAAGCACATTCTTTTTCCAATCTGGTTTTATATAACTAAAAAATTTATATTCTTTATAAACCCAATAACTTACTCCTACCACTTGATCCCACAAATCAAGAGCAGGAATAAACTCTGGAGCCATAATAATAACAGCTTTTTTAACAGCACATTTATTTTAACTTTTCTTCCCATTTCATCTACAATAGTTACTTCTTTTGCAGAAAGAGAAGAAACTGTCAAAAATATAAAAACAAATATAATTATTTTATTTTTGGAGTTTAAAGCCATTTTGTTTCATTAGTGCTTTTATTACTCCCTCATAAACTGCTTTACCTATTAATTCTCCTATCTTACTATGTCCACCTGTATAAGTAACTTTTGGACCTATTGTTCCAGAAACAATAATTACATTATCAGTTCCTGTGCCTGTTGCTTGAACACTGGGGGTGTAAGTGCTGGGAACTTTCAAATCTTCAAAAGCTGCTGTTTTGGCTTCTGTAACAGTAATAATTGCTCTTACCATAGCTTCATCTGTTAATTTTGCATTAGTAAGCAGAATAACATTAACTGTTCCATGAAGCTTCTCGCTTTCTATATATTTTCCTTTGTCAACACTAGTTCTTAAGGCATTGGTCTTTGCTCCTGCAGTAACTAAAGCTGTAACTATAAAAGGTTTGTAAATTTTGGTTATTACTGCAAGATTATCCATATCAGCAGCAGTAGCTAAAATTGCAATTTTCTCTTTTGAAATATTAAGAAAATTAGTTATCTTTTCCTTTATTTTTTCCATATAAACCTTGCCTCCTACTTTATTCTTAGTTTTTAAAACCTTACAGACTTTTTTTCCATATATTAAGATGTGCAGAATGATTTATTACTGCAAATACATTTTTAAAAGATTCATAAGTAGACAAGCACCTTCTTTCTTGATTGAATCTTACAACTAAGGTTTTTTTCTACCATCCATCTTTTTGTGAAGAAATTATAAAAGCTTTTGTTTGTAATTTTTTCAGGTAAAGGAATATCTTTAGGATATACGAACTGAATTAAACAGATTGTATTTAATAATAATATAATAAATAAATATAATTAATATAATACTTTGCCTCATTTTATCCTCCTTAGTTTTCTCCTTTTAAAAAAAGAAGGCTAAAAAGTTTACATAACCAAGAAGGTATGATATTTAAAATTTATAAGTCAATCCTACATAAAAGCTTCTTTTAGGCATAGGATAATATTTTACATACTCATATTTTCTATTAAATAAATTTTCCACTTTTAAATAAGCATTCAAATTTTTGAAAAAATCATAACTTACAAATAAATTGAAAATAGTGAAATCTTGCTTTTTAATAATTCTATCTCCATAATAAGGTGGTGCCCAATCTTGAATTTTTTCATCACCATTGTATATACCTGTTAAATTTGCTTTGAAATTTTCATAATAAAAATTAACTCCAAAACTTATAATACTTTTAGGAATATACAAAAGAGCTGTTTTATCTTCATCATTTCTATATTGAAGATGATATGTTATATTTATAAATGGCTCCAATCCGAAAGGTAAATTTAATAAAGCTCCAATATCATTTGAATATGAAAATTCTATACCTTGAATAGTTGCACCTTTTATATTTTTAAAAGTCATTGCATTTAAATTAAAGTTATAATAGCTTATTATTTTGTCATTATATTTATTGTAAAAATAATCAAAAGATAAAATTCCTATATTTCCTGCGTAGTCTACACCTATATCAAATGATACAACCTCTTCAGGATCAAGAGTTGCATTGCCTAAGTAATGAGTTCCCCAAGATGAAACATAATCCGTAGCAAGTTCATCTGGAGTTGGAGCTCTAAAAGCTTCTCCAATATTAGACTTAAAACTTAAATTTTTATTTACTTTAAAAAGAAATCCTAATTTCCCACTGAAATGATCTATATTTTCCTCTCTTGGATTTAAAGTTGTTATTCCTGGAGTTTTCAGAATTTTTGTTTTAAAATAATCATATCTTATACCAGGAATAATAAAAAATTTACTTTTATAAATATTAATTTTAGCCTGTGTAAAAATTCCATAGTTTTTGAACTTAGAATTTGGAGTATAAGGAGCTCCTGAACTACTTCTACTTTTTATATTAAGATTATAATATTCTCCTCCTAAAATTAAAAAAATATTTTTAAATTTCACAGGAAGAACTATATTTAAATTCTTTCCTCTCATAATTTTGGTATATATATATTCAGAAGGACCATAAAATGAATGCCACTCATCTTTGTCATAAGTATAGGTATAATTAACTTTTAAATTTTTAAATTTATAGAAAATGTTATAAAAGTCTCTTTTTTTATCTGAATAGTTATTAGGAGTAGGACTATACCTTGCACCAGGATTCCCTATATCCCATCCTTTCCATTGTTGATATCCAAAAGAAAGGTGATGATTTTTCAAAAAAGAAACCCCTAATTTAGTATCTATAGTATTTCCTTTATAAGATGTATTCTCAATTTCACCGTAATGTTTAGCTTCATAGTCTCCTTGATAATCTCTATCTTCCAAAATATAAAAATCTATAGAGTTTATAAAAGAATTTTTAAAAAATTTTTTTATGGTTATTTCACCTGTTCCTTTCCAATAATTCCAGGATCCTATTTTACTTTTTATTTTGAAATGTATACCTTTCTTTTTAACCTTTTTAGTTATAATATTTATAACTCCTCCCATTGCTTGTGTGCCATAAAGAACTGAAAAAGGTCCTTTTACAACTTCAATTCTTTCTACATTTTCTAAAGGAATTTTTGCAAGATTTGCAATGCTTGCTCTTTGACCATCAATCAAAATAAGAATCCCACCTTTTAAAGGATCAAATAAATCTGAAGATATGCCTCGTATACTTATTCCACTTGTCAAAGCCCCTGGATATTTATGAGTATGCCCAAGTCCAAGCTCTGGAAATATATCCCCCAAATTTTTTGCAGGACTTTTTTTAATTTTTTCTTCAGGAATTATTTCTACGAAAGAACTTACATTTAAAGGATTTTCTTCAATTTTACTTGCTGTAACTACTACTTCTGGGATTTTAGTAAAAGTTTTGTTATTAGTTTTTGTTAATTCCTTTGCTGAAACATTATTTATAAATAAAATTAAATTTAAAATCATTAATTTTACTAAAACACTTGCTTTTCTTTTCATAATTTGCTCCCTATTTACTTATTCATAATCTCTTTTAAATGTTCTATATAAATTTTACAATTTCAGGATTTTCACCTAAACCTTTAATAATAGGCTTACAAATAAACCTTCTTTAGTAAGAATAGACTTCCAGCTAGCGGGTTCATCTCTAGCCATACCATTAATTACATGGTCTCCTGCTACTACCATAAAAGGCATAAGATAAACTGTTTTTATTCCTTGCTTTTTAAGTTTGGGAATAATTTCATCAAGAGTGGGATGTCCTTCTACTGTAGCAAGAAAAGCTTTTGAATTTTTATTATTAATAATATTGTTTAAAGATATATAAATAGCTCCAGCAGGATGTTCTGTGCCGTGTCCCATAAAAATAATTGCTTCATCTTCCTTTAAATAAATACTCTTTAACACTACCTCTGCTACTTTTTCCATATCTTCATAAGTAACAATAAGAGGTTTTGAAATTTTAATTTTTTTTATTTCGTTTTTCATAAGTGAAAAAAGTTTTATATTGGAATAAAGTGAATGATACTCTTTTCCGGGAATAATATGTAGAGAAAGAACATATACTTTTTTGTAACCTTCATCTATAAGTTTTGCCAAAGCCATTTTTGGAGAAGGAATAGAAACTCCTTTTTTTATCAAAATTTGTCTAATAATTTTAGAAGCATAAGCCCAATAAATAGGAGTATCAGGAAACTCGTTTTTAAGAATAGTTTGAATATTATTTAAAGCTTTTTGACCAGAAGGATACCTTGTTCCAAAAGCTGTTATTAAGATTGCCTTTTTCTCTAAATCATTTAATTCAATTTTCATTGCCTTCCCTCTTTCTACATAAAATTGAACTAAAAGAAAAATACATATTTATAACCTTTACAACCCAAATTAGCTTTTTATCCATACTATATCCTCCTTTTAATTTTACTCTTTTTTGTATAGTTTATATAAAATCCAAAAAATACAATACTCAAAAGTGGTAAAAAAATGGTAATAATAAAAATTCAAAGTATTTGTTAAAATTTTTAAATATGATTATTTTAGTTCTGGGAGGAGCAAGAAGTGGGAAGAGTAGATATGCTATAAAATATGCAGAAAGTCTATCCAATTTTTCTAATTTTTATTATATAGCAACTGCTCAGGCTATGGATGAAGAAATAAAAAAGCGTATAGAAAGACACAAAAAAGAAAGAGGAAATAAATGGAGATTAATTGAAGAACCTTTAGATCTTTGTGAAGTTTTAAAAAAATTTTGAAAAAAATTCAGTAGCACTAATAGACTGCCTTGCCCTCTGGGTTATTAATCTTATGACGAAAAACTATTCTTTAGAAGAAAGTTTTAAAAGATTTCTTCAGGAATTAAAAACTTTTAAAAATAAACCTGATATTTATATAATCTGTGTGGCAAATGAAGTGGGACTTGGTATAGTTCCTGCTTCATCTCTTGGAAGGAAATTTAGAGATTATGCAGGATTTCTTAATCAAAAAACAGCAGAACTTGCAGATGAAGTATATTTTGTGGTAGCAGGTTATCTTTTAATCTTAAAAAGTATGAAAGATTCATAATAAATTATCCTTCCCAGCTATGAAAAAAATTTTTCAAAGAAATTTTATTATCTTTCAACCCTAATTTTTTTCTAATTCTTTTTCTATAAAAATCTATAGAGTCTTTACTTAAGTTTAAGATTTGAGCAATTTCTTTAGAAGAAAATCCTTCTCTTACTAAAATAGCTATTTGAGCTTCCTTAGTAGTTAAATTTAAAAAAGGATTAGAGAAATTTTGTTTAGAAAGTTCTGCCAAATTTTCAAGCTTTTCTTTAATAATTTCTAAAATTTTTAAAGCTGGGTGATTTAAATTTTCTTTTTTTAAAAGTTCAACTAAAGGGAAAACCGCAATTTTAAAATAAGAAATTAAATAATGTAAATTTTTCAAATTCAGATTAAGATGAGATGTTCTTTCTTTCTCTGCCTCAGCTTGAGACAACGTTAAATTCAATTCTTTGGAATTAAAAGAAGTAATATCTTCATGAGAAATTACAAAAATTCGAGGATTAACATTTTCAACCGGAACTACATTAATTATATAATAATTAACTTTTCCTGTATCATCTAAAAAAGAATAAACTTCTCTAAAAATAGGCAATTCTCCTTTTATTACTTTTCTAATACCTTCTGCTATTTTTAAAGCTACTTCTTTATCTTTACCTTCGGTTTTTTCGCATAGTTTAAAATAATTATAACCAATGCAGTCAATTCTTCCTATAAGACCATTTTTAATAGCTTTTTTTTGCCAGGTTTTATTAGTGGCAATAATATTTCCTTTTTCATCAATAATAGCAATTAAACTGTTCAAAGAATCGAAAATAGCTTGATATATAAAGGATTTTAGATTCATATTTTTAATATTTTAATTTTCTTTATAAAAATCTGCAAGTAAGAAAAAAATCTTAGTAAGAATAGAAAAAATTCTCTATTATAAGAAACCATTTAATATGTGATTTTTTTAAAATTCTATAAGTTTATTTCTTTATTTCATTAAGACCAGAAGAAAGCTATCTAAAAGATAGCAAACTAAATACATAGCAAAAACTGTTTGCCAAAGCAACAATTTTTTCAGAAAATTTTATATACTGACTATCAAGTAAAGGATTGTTTTCCTGATCCATTAGGACCTATAAGTCCTACTTTTTCTCCAAATTTTAATTCAAAATAGCAAAAGCTACATTTAATTTTTTTAACTTAAAATGTTCAAGTTTTATATACTTCTTCAGATCTTTCAAAATTCTTTAATTATAAAGTCCCTAATAATATAAGCATAAGTTTTATAAGTGAAAATAGCTACATAAATTTAACTAAAGATATAAATTCCAGTTTTAAGATCTATTGAAATGTTTCAATTTTTCTTCAACCTAAATGACTGAATCAAAACCCTTTACCTCATTTATAAGCAAAATATATGCTTTCTGCTTCTCAGGTATAGTTTTTATAATATTTAAGTTCCATGTTTAACTACTTCAAAGCCTTTTATATCTAAGTGCATGTTTATATACTATAATGCTCTCCCAGTATAAAAAGCTATTAAAAATCCTCTTTTTGATATACTTTTTAATAACTTCCATGGATAAAGTTTATTTTATATGTGACATTTTAAATTTGAAACCCACATGAAGTAAATGAAGTGTTGACTTTAAAAGTATATAAAATATAATATAAATTTAATGAATGGTTTTTTTAAATTATTTTTAATTTTTTTTAATTTAATATTTTTTTTGCTTTTTGTTTCTGAAGCATCTTCCTATGAAGATAAATTTGAAAAGCGTCTCAATCTTTGGCCTTTTATAGTTTATAGTAAAAATAAAATTACTAAAACCGAAAGATTAGAAATTGCAGGACCATTTATTTATAAATATTCCCTTCCTAAAGAAAACGGAACCTCTTTTAGACCACTATGCTCTTCTGTAAAAATATCTAACAAAAAAAGGATTTATTTTATTTCTCCCTTAGGACTTTATAAATCTGATAATGAAACTGCAACTTTAAAAGTTGTTCCGTTAATTAAAAAAACTTGGACTAAAAATTCTGAAGAAAGCCAAGGAGAAAAATATTTTGAACTTTTTCCTATATTTTGGGGAAAGACATCTCAAAATGAAACATATGGAGGGATTTTTCCAATTTATGGAAATTTCAAAAATAAATTTGGTAGAAAAGAAATAATTTTTGTGCTTTGGCCACTTTATAGCAGAATAAAATATGAAAAATATTCAGCTTATAATTATGTTTGGCCTTTTATAAGAACTGTTAAAAAATTAGTAGAAAAAAAAGAAAAACCTACTTCTTCTAAATATAGTGGGTTCAAAATATGGCCCTTTTTTGGACATTTTAAAGAAAATAATACTGAAAGAAGTTTTATCCTTTGGCCCTTTTATATTAAGGAATCTTTTAAAGATCCAGAAGGTGATTTTTCAAATAAATTAATGGTATTTCCATTTTATATCAAAGAGGATACAGAAAGTTATAATAGAAAAATTATTTTATGGCCATTTTTTCAGAGAGTTTATGCTAAAGATCATTATTACAAACAGTTAGATGCACCATGGCCTTTTTATAGAAAAATAGAAGGTGAAGAAATAAAAGGGTTAAGATACTGGCCTTTTTATGGATATGTAAAAAAGAATGATAGTATAGATTATTTTATCCTCTGGCCTTTATATTTTTATAAAGAGGATTGTATTCAACAAGAAAATTTAAACTTTACCGAAAAAGAACATAGATTTTTGATTTTTTCAAAATATAAACATACTATTCATAATAACCAGCTTTTACAAAAAGAATATCGTATTTGGCCTTTAGTATATGGATATAAAAATCAAACCAATTCAACCACTACTTTTTTCTATTTTCCAGCAATTTTACCATTTTATGATGAAGGATTAGATAGAAATTATAGTGCTTTTTTAAGATTATTGGAATATTATCAACATGATGACTATACTTTCTTTAAGTTATTATGGGGTATTTATAGATATGAAAAATTTAAACATAGAAGTGTTCAAGAATTAGCTTTTATTTTTAGAATAGTTAATGGTCCAGATACAAATTATGTAGAATTTTTGGAAGGCTTATTTGGTTTTGGTAAATTAAATGGAAAACCTACGATTAAAATATTTTTTATAAATCTTGCTACTTCTTCTGATAATAATAAATCTACTATAAAAAATACTTTTTCAAAAAATGACAAACAAAAAAATAGGTATTTATCCTGGCACTTTTGATCCAATCACTAATGGACATTTGGACATAATTAATAGAGCTTTAAAACTATTCGATCTGGTTATAGTTGCTATTGGAGAAAATCCTCAAAAAATTTCACTTTTTTCTCCTGAAGAAAGACTTTTTTTAGCACAAAATGCAATTAAAGAACTTCCTGAAAATCATAGAATAAAAGTTGAAATTTTTTCTGAATTATTGGTAGAGTTTGCTAAAAAAAAATCAGCTTGTGCAATAATAAGAGGTTTGAGAGCTGTTTCTGATTTTGAATATGAAATGCAGTTAGCTTTAATGAATAGAAAATTATCAAATAATATCGATACAGTTTTTCTTTTACCGAGTCTTAAGTGGATATTTTTAAGTTCTTCAGTTGTAAAAGAAATAGCTAAATTTGGTGGAAAAATAGATGATTTAGTTCCTAAAATTGTAGCTGAAAAGCTAAAGGAAAAGTTTAAACAAAGGGGGGAAATCCCCCCTTTATAATTTTTAAAGTTCTTGAACTGTAATAGATCCTGTTGGACAAACTTCCATACACGTATGACAAAGCATACATTCATCAGGTCTTGCTACAATAGGTTTTCCATCCTCTCCTTTGTCATAAACTTGTGCAGGACATGAATCTATACATGTTCCACAAGCTTCACATGTGTCGTAATTAATAGTAATTTCAACCATGCTCCACCTCCTTTAGTATAATTTTTGCTCTTTAAACTCCTGTGCTTTTTTTAAAAAATTTATTGCCCAATATTTTACACTAAAAATATGGATATGAGTATAGGTTGCTAATAAATTTTTATATAAAATACCATCCACTTTTCCATTTAGTCCATTTCCTTTTTCTAACTCAAATACAAATTTTATATCTTTATTATTTTTTATCTCAACAGGTCGTGAATAATGAAACTCATGACCTTTTATTGAACTTCCTAATTTAAAATATGGATTTTTTTCTTTTACCTTAGCTATTACATATCCATGCCCTTGAGGAAATTTCTCTACACTAAATACCATAGGTAAAACTTCACTCATAGGATATTTCTTTTTATTCCAAATTATTTCTTTTCCTAAATACATTAATCCACCACATTCAGCATAAGCAGGCATTCCTTCTATTATAGCTTCTTTAACTTCCTTTAAAAGTTCTTTATTTTCAGATAATAATTCAGCTTTTACTTCGGGGAAACCTCCTCCTAAATATAGAGCTGAAACCTTAGGCAATTTTTTATCTTTAAAAGCATTAATAAAGACCATTTCTGCTCCTAATGTAGCCAAAATTTCTAAATTTTCAGGATAATAGAATTGAAACGCTTCATCCTTAAATACTCCAATTTTAACATCTTTAAAACTTATACTATTTTCTATCTCTGGAAATTCTATTTCTAAAACAGGAACTTTTTTACTAAATTCTAATATTTTTCCTATATCTATATTTTCTTTTATAGTCTTTTGAAGCTCTTCTAAAAAGAATTTTTCATTATATTCAAAAGATGTAACCAATCCTAAATGTCTTTCTTGAGGTAAACTTTTGAGCTTTGGAATAATACCTAATACTTTAACATCTGTATAATATTCTATGGAATTTCTAATAATGTTTTCATGTCTTGGTCTTGCTATTTTATTCAAAACTACACCTTTAATTTCTATATTTTTTTCAAATTCGATAAAACCTTTTACTAAAGCTGCAAGACTTCTTGTAACTTTAGTACAATCTAAAATTAAAATTACAGGAACTTTTAAAATTTGAGCAAGTTTAGCAGTGCTACAGCTTCCAAATATATCCAGTCCATCAAATAAACCTCTATTTCCTTCAATAATTGCAAATTCTGTTTCTTTAGAGCCTATATAAAAAGAATAAAGATTATCTTTTTCATCAAATAAAAATAAATCTAAATTCCTACAAGAGATTTTTGAAATTTTACTTAACCAACCTGCATCTATATAATCAGGACCTTTTTTAAAAGCTGAAACATTTAGTCCTAAAGCCCTTAAAACTGAAATTAAACCAATAGTAAAGACTGTTTTCCCAGCCCCGCCTTTATGAGAAGAAATAAGAATTCGAGGAATATTATAGAAAATTTTCATATCATAAAAATAACATGAAGAAATAAAAAAGAAAGGGGAAGAACTCCCCTTTTAATTATTTTTTATATACAATACCTTCGTATTTTACTACCAATTCAGTAGAAGCTCTAACTTCAAGAACTATTTTATAAAGAATAGTCATAATTAAAAATCCAGTTGCCCAAACACCTAAGGTAATTCCAATTTCTGGAAGTGTTGGTCTATATGGAGTTATAGTTTCAAAAGGTGTAGGAGTATATCCACCAGTAATTAAACCAATTCCTTTGTCAATCCAACAAGAAATAAAAACAGCAATAGATGCAATAACTAAAGTAGTTTCATTTTTTCTGGTTTGAGGTATTACAAGAAGAAGGATTCCAACAATTGCTAAAATAGTAGCAGCCCACATAAAAGGAACCCATTCAGCATGTCCTTCTAAACCTACAAATAGATATTTAATAGATGCCTGGTGACTATGAATACCACTATAAAACGCTGTAAATAATTCAAAAATAAAAAGTAAAACATTTGCAATAAAAGCATAAGCAACAGTTTTTGCTAAAGAATCAATAGCTTTTTCGCCAGGGTCAAAATTTGCTACCTTTTTTAATAATAAAGCTGCTATTATAACTAAAGCTGGACCTGCTGAAAAAGCAGAAGCTAAAAATCGAGGAGCCATAACTGCAGTTAACCAAAAATGACGTCCAGGTAAGCCTTGATAAAGAAAAGCAGTAACAATATGAATACTTGGTGCCCATACTATAGCTAAATAAATAATAGGCTTAAGCCAAGAAGGATATTTTGTTCCTTTATATTCAGCGTGTAAAACTGTCCATCCACAGATTAGATTTAATAAAAGATACACATTAAGAACAATTACATCATAAAACATAATAGAATTAGGAGTAGGGAATCTAATAACATTTAATACTCTCATAGGTTGACCAAGATCTACAAGGACAAAAAGAATACACATAGTAACTGCTGCAACAGCAAGAAATTCTCCTAATATTGTAATTTTTCCATACACTTTATGGTTATGCCAATAATAAGGAAGAACTATCATAACAGCTCCTGCAGCTACTCCAACTAAAAAAGTAAAATTTGCAATATAAAATCCCCAAGAAACATCTCTACTCATTCCTGTAATTCCTAATCCTATTTTAAACTGGTAAAGATAACAAACAAATCCTATAAAAATAATAGTAAGTAAAAATAAAACCCAAAACCAATATTTTTTACTTCCTACTAATGCCTTTTCTAACATTCCCGCACCTCTCTTTTAAAAATTTAATCTATTAAATAAAACACTGAGGGATTAGTTCCTAATTCAGCTTTTCTTCTAATAGCAACTCTTTCTTTAAGAATTTTACTAACTTCTGAGTTTTCATCAGCTAAATCTCCAAAAATTAAAGCTTTTTCAGGACAAGCTTCAACACAAGCAGGCACTTTACCTTGAGCTAATCTTTCATAACAGAATAAACATTTTTCAACAACACCTTTTGTTCGAGTAGGATACTCTGGATTAACTTTTTCAATATAAGGACGGGGATCAACCCAATTAAAAGATCTTGCTCCATACGGACAAGCAGCCATACAAAAACGACATCCTATACATCTATGAAAATCCATCATTACAATTCCTTCATCATTTTTAAAAGTTGCTTTTGTAGGACATACTCTTACACAAGGTGGATTATCACAATGATTACACAAAAATAAAAAAGGAATATCTTTAAAAATTTCTTCTAAATATTCATTTGTCTGTTCTGGAAAAGCATGTTCAAATTCATCTTCCCAAATCCATTTTATTTCTTTCTTTTTATCAGGAATTGATGGAACATTATGTAAATAATGACAAGCTTTAATACATTTTTTCCCACATCCTTTTTCTATACCTTCTTTACATTTTTTTACATCAATAATCATTGCCCATCTTTTACCTTTTAAAGCTTTCGGGGAAAAAGCATACTCCTCCTCTGCCTTTGCTTCTCCCCTTGTTAATAAATCCCCCACTGCAGCAGAAGCTGCAGTTCCTACTAAAGTTAAACCTGTTAATTTTAAAAAGTCTCTTCTTTTTATTGCCATTTTTTCACCACCTCCGGTGCAATATGACAATTCCAACAATCTGGGTGTGTTATTACAAAATTATGACATTTATCACAAAATTTTTCTGTATCATTATGACATTTAAAACAGGTTCTTTGAAGACTTATAAAATATTTTTTCCCATCTGAAGCTGTATAAATATATTTATTTTCTCGAATAGCCTTCTTTCTCCAATCATCAAGTAATTTCATATGATAAGCTCTCATATATTCCTTAGACTCTATACATTTTTTTTCTTTTTTAGGAAGTTCTGGCTTAGGAATAGCTTCTAATCTTCCAAAATTTAACCAGATAGGTATAGTGAAAAAGAGTATAAAAATTATTATTCCAGGAATAACTTTATTAGCGTTATACATTGCTTATCCCTCCTCTTCTGTTGGCTCTTCTCTACCTTTTACAGGATGTTTTAGAGGTCTTCTTCTTAAATCTTCAGTTCTTGATTTTTCTCCTTCAAAAATTAAAGCATTTGCAACAAGCTCGTGAAGACCTCCTGTATCAACTCCAGGAACCCAATACTGCAATAATGTAGGGAAAACAGCTCTATCAATAGCACAAATCATAATAACTTGGTTTACACCATATTTTTTATGAACATATTCTACTGCATTTGCTCTTGGAAATCCCCCCCTCATTCTTAATTCCATATTTTCACCTGCATTAAGACCTGCACCACTTCCACAACAGAAAGTTTTTTCTCTAATCGTATTTTCAGGCATTTCAACAAAATTATTACATACATGTTTTAAAATAAATCTTGGTTCTTCAAAAAGTCCTGCAGCTCTTGCAGGATTGCAAGAATCATGAAAAGTAACTATAAGATGATCATTTCGGGAAGGATCAAGTCTTAATTTATTATGAGCAATTAAATCTGCAGTAAATTCACAAATATGAACAATTTTATTTTCCTTTGCCTGCTCAAAAACTGTTCCTGTAATAGGAGATTTAGGAACTTCTAAATAATCAAAAGGACCAAACCAGGTATTATGATATTGATTCCATACCCTCCACATATGTCCACATTCACCAGCTAAAATCCATTTTACTTTAAGCCTTTTTGCTTCTTCATAAATTTTAGAATGAAGTCTCTTTGCCATCTCTAAACTATTAAAATATCCAAAATTACCACCTTCAGCTGCCCAAACACTCATAGTAACGTCCAAATCAAGATAATGGAATAAAACCAAAATTCCTAACATTGTGTAAATACCTGGATCAGCAAAATAATCTCCTGACATAGGAACATATAAAATTTCAGCACCTTTTCTATTAAGATATTTATCTAAATCTATATGAATCCCTGTAATATCTTCAAACTCCCATACTAAAAATTCTAAATTTTCTTTAAACGATTGAGGTGGAACTCCTACATGGTTTCCTATATAATAAGAATTATGAACAGGTTTTAATGCCCAATCTGTTCCGATTCCTAATTGAAGCAAAATTTCTCTCATCATAATAGTTATTTCTGCAGTATCTATACCATAAGGACAAAAGACCGAACATCTTCTGCATTCACTACATTGATAAAAATAATAAAACCATTCTTTAATTACATCTTCAGTAAGTTTTCTTGCCCCTGCTAATCTCCCAAAAAGTTTACCAAAGGTTGAAAATTCTCCTTTTATTATAGATCTTATAAGTTCTGCTCTCAAAACCGGCATATTTTTAGGATCACCTGTCCCAAGAAAATAATGACATTTATCTGCACAAGCTCCACATCTTACACATATATCCATAAAAAGTTTAAAAGATCTATGCTTTTCTAATCTTTTACGAATTTCTTCTTTAACTATTTCTTTCCAATTTTCAGGAAGTGGCCACTTTTCATCAGATGGCTGCCAACTTCCCATTGTATTAAGATCTAATTCTTCAAGTGTTTTTGGATCAACAATACCACAATACATTCCCTTTCTTAATTCAGCCTTTATATCCATCCAGGTTTTTGAAGGAGTCTTGTGTAAATTTACTCCTACCAATAACTCATCTGGTTTAGGAAGACTCATATTTTTAACCCCCCTCTTTTAAATATTTTTATTAGGACCATACATGGTATACCATTTATGTTCTTCTGGCTTCGCCTCTTCATCAATAGGAATACCAGCTTCTATCATTTTATCTTTAAATCTTTCTTGAAATTCATAATAACTAAGATGTTTTATAGGATATTCCCAAGGATTAATGTGTCTCTTATACCGATTATTATTAGGCATATTACGAGTTACACTAAAAAACACTCCTACCATATGAACGAGTTTACTAAATGGAAAATAGGCAGCTAAACTGGATACCAAAAATAAATGTATATAAAAAATTGTCCCTATTTTCGCTCCTTCAGGAATTGTTGGATGAAGTGTAGCAAGTCCAAGAGTTAACTGTTTAACTGCATATAAATCTACTTTAAAATAATATCTCATTAAAACACCTGTAACTCCAATTCCAATGAGTAAGAATAAAGGAAAAAAATCAGAACCATAAGATAAATAAGAAACCTTTGAATCTATAAATCTTCTTAACAAAAGAAAAGTTAAACCAGCTAAAATCAATATATCTGTAATATATATCGGAGGCACTCCTAAAGATTGAATAAAACTATCCAAATAATCTAATTTTTCAATAATCCCTGGGACAGGATTTGTAAAAAGTCTTACATGTCTTAAAAGAATTATAAAAAAAGACCAATGAAAAAGAATTGCTCCAAGCCATAACCATTTAGCAGACCCATAAATCAACCTTTTACCATAAAGATCCGCCCTTAAATTTCTAAAAAGGCTTCTAAAAAATACAACTTCCAAAAACATTCTCAATATTACATCAAAAGTAGTAAAAGGATTCTCTAATCTATTATGTTTAAACCAAGGAGAAGCTAAGTTTTTATGTTGACCACATGTTGTAGGTATTTTATAAGATACAGGTGATTTTGCCCAATATACAATACGATAAATCAAACCTATCATAAATACTAAAAAACATATGTAAGGAATAACTATACCAAATAAACTTTGCAATCCTAATACTCCTACTCCAAACCAAGGTATAGCAACTAAAATACCAAAAATTATAAAACTTATTAATGCATTCATAACCTACTCCCTCTCCTTTTATTAATTATTTTCTTCAGGTTCACTTTTAGGCATTCCTTCCATTGGATCATACACTAAACCTGCTCTTTTTAAAAGTAAAAAGTGAGCTCTTCTCCATTCATCATATCTAAGTTGATTTAATTTTTCTCTATAATCCATAAAGAAATCAAAACTTCTAATTATAAAAGCATTAATCCTGTCTTCTAACTTTAAAAATTCTTCTATCCCGAATTTTTCCAATATCTCATCTCCTATTTCCTTTCTTATTATCCCTTTTAACTGTATAAACATATTTAAAGCTTTTGAAGGAGTTGTTTCTTGAACAGCTCTTAATTGAACAAGTCTATTTAGATAATAATTTGCCTCTTCCCAACTAAATTCTCCAAATAAAATTTCTATTAAACCTTTAAAAGCTTCATCTATTCTATATCCGAAGGGATTTTGAAATCTATCTACTTCTTTAGTAAAAAATCTCTTAGATTCCTCACCAAAAGAATCCCAAAAAACAGATTTCCACTCCTTTAAAATAAACTCTTTTTTATTTTCCAAATAATCAATTAATTTTTTAGATAAAGCTATACTATTTTTTCGCATTTTAAATTTTTTATATAACTCAATTTATAAAAGTCAACCTTAATTTTTAAAAAATTTTGACTTTTTTATCATATTTTTAAGGTTTCAAAAAAAATTTTCTATTTTTTTTAAATTTTTTTCAACATTTTTTTTGAAGATTAAACAATTTTGGAAGTCTTCTAAAAAGTTCTACTTTTTCAGATTCTCTTAATTTAATTTTTATTAAAATATCTTCTAATTCCTGAATAGTATTATCATAAAGTCTTTTATTTAATTTATAAGGATGACCATCTTTTCCTCCATGAGCATAACTATATACAACAGGATCTTTTCTTGATGCCTTTATATTATAAATCAATTCAGAGGTTAAAGTAAGAGCTCTTAAAGCTTTTGCACCAATACCTTGAGTTAAAAGAAGATCTTTAAAATCTGAAGGAGGATTTTCATAAGTTTTTTCCCAAATTTTTTTAAGTGATTTAAATGATAGGTCTTGAGGAGTTAATAGATGATCTTTTTTAAAAATAATATGAATTTTGGGAGTAAGTTCCTTAACTATTATATTTAAATTTTCCTTTACTAAATTCACTAATACATTTCGAAGTGTTTTACTTTCTTTAGCTACCAAATTGAGAACTTCTTCTTTTTTAATTAAAGAAACTATACCTGCATGTGGTTCTTCACAGAGATCATAAGTTTTTTCACTATACCAATGATATCTTCTGGCATAAAGTGTATTTTCATCCATTCCTTGCTGAATCACTCCCCAATCTCCATTCTTTGAAAAAATAAAAAGATGAAAATAAAGTTGAAATCCATCTTGAATAGCATTATTATCAACTCTTGCAGTAAGTCTGCTCAAAGTTACAAATTTAAAAACTTTTTGGGGAAGGGCTTCTTTTTCTCCCCAAGTGATAATCTCTTGAGGTGTATTTAAAGCTCTTTTTCCTTTACCTCCACAAATGTAAATTCCTAATTCTTTAAAATGAGGTTTTAAAGCTTCTTTTACTGCTCCTCCTACAGTAGTAGTTAAACCTGATGAGTGCCAATCAAAACCAAGTAAACATCCTAAAGCTTGAAACCAGAAAGGATCAGTTAATCTTTTTATCAATTCTTTTGCTCCAAATTCTTCATAAATTAAAAGTAAAATAGCTCTACTCAATTTTACCATTCTTTCAAAAAGCCAATTAGGACACTTACCACCATGAAGAGGAAGATCAACAATACTTCGTGTTATCATTTTTTTCTGCCCAAGCTTTTTTAATTTCATTAGCTATTTTTTTGCAAATTTCTTCTGGCGAAAAAGATTTTCTAATTGGTCTTCCTATAACTAAATAATCAGCACCTGCCAGAATAGCCTCATAAGGGGTAGCAACTCTTAACTGATCATCTTCATTTTCTTCCCATCTTATACCAGGAACAATTGTTAAAAGTTCAGGAAAAAATTCCTTTATTTTACTAACTTCTTTAGCTGAACAAACAACTCCTTCGCATCCAGTTTTATAAGCAATTTGAGCTAATTTAAAAACTAATTCTTTTGTATCCCTTGCTAATTCAGAATTAAAGCCAAGTTCCATGAGATCAGCTCTATCAAGAGATGTAAGGATAGTAACTGCTATTATTTTTAAATTATTAAATGCAGACCTAACAGCCTCTTTAAGTCCTATTCTTCCTGATAAAGCATGCACTGTAAGCCAATCTACATCCAATTCAGAGATAACTTTAACTGTTTTTGATAAAGTATTTGGAATGTCATAAAGTTTTAAGTCAAGAAAAATTTTATTATTACTTCTTTTTTTAATTTCTTTTATAATTTCAGGTCCACAGCTTGTAAACAACTCTAATCCAATTTTATAAACTCCTACTAATTCATTAAGTCTTTCAACCCAATCTAAAGCTTCTTTTAAGGTGGAAACATCTAAAGGAAAAACAATAACTTCTTCTGGTTTCAAGTTATTCTTCATGTCCCAGTTCTTTTATCTGGTTTATAAATTCTCCTACATCTTTAAACTCTTTATAAACTGATGCAAATCTTATATAGGCTACTTTATCCCAATTTTTTAGAGCTGAAATTACTTTTTCTCCTATATATTGAGACGGAATTTCTTTTTCTCCTTTTTGAATTAAATCAAGTTCAAGCTCATTTATAAATTTTTTAATAGTATTTTCACTTATTGGTCTTTTATGGCAAGCTTTTCTTATTCCAGAAAGTAATTTTTCTCTATTATAAGGTTCCCTTCTACCATCCTTTTTTATAATCATTATATCTAACTCCATTTTTTCATAAGTAGTAAATCTATATCCACATTTACTGCATTCTCTTCTTCTACGGATAGAAAAACCATCCTCTATAAGTCTTGAATCTATTACTTTGGTTTCAATTTCTTTACATCGTGGACATCTCATATATACTTATTATAATTTTTTTTCTTATAAATCAAACTATTTTAATCAAATATTTTGCAAGTATTTAAAATATCTTGACATCTTTAGAAATTTAATTATATTTAAATTTAACTTAAAATCGCGGGGTAGAGCAGCCAGGTAGCTCGTCGGGCTCATAACCCGGAGGTCGTGGGTTCAAATCCCACCCCCGCAACCAATTTATTCTTCTGATATATAATCTTTAAAATAATAAGTTCTAAATATAAAATCTTATTAGGTTAAAAAAAATTTTAAAAATAAAAAAATAATTTGAAGGGTTTTTGTGAAAGAGTTAGAGCGAATAAAAAAACAAATTTTAAGGCAACTTACTAAAAATCCTGCTACTTTTTGGGAATTAATAAATTATCAAGATGCACATATAATTTCCTTTCTTCAAGCTATTAAAGAATTATTAGACAAAAATTTTATAAAATACAAAAAACCCTATTTTTATATAGTTAACAATGCTATTAACAATTTAAATATTTTACCTTACAAAAATCCTGGATGCCTTATTTGTTCTCCTTTTTCAAAGGATTCTTATTGGCAAAAAATTTTAGATAAATTTTTAAAAATTATTAATAATAGACCTCTTCCCACCAGTGATTTTGACCAAGGATTTATAAGACCACAAGATACTTTAAAAAGAACAGCTTTTATTTATGAAAGAGGAGATCTTGAAGATTCAGAAATTTTTATACTTGGAGATGATGATCTAATTTCTTTAAGCATGGCTCTTACTAAACTTCCTAAAAAAATTGTAGTAGTAGAAATTGATGAAAGGATTAATAAGTTTATTAAAGAAAAAGCACAGGAAATAGGATACCATAAAATAGAAGTTTATAATTATAATGTTATTAACAGTCTCCCTAAAGAACTTTATAAAAGTTTTGATGTATTTGTTACTGATCCAGTAGAAACTCAAAAAGGGTTAAAACTTTTCATTAATAGGTGTATATGTGCTCTAAAAGGAGAAGGTTCAGCAGGATATATAGGATTTACTCATAGAGAAGCTTCTTTAAAAAAATGGTATGATTTTGAAAAATTTCTTATTGATTCAGGCTTTGTCATTACAGATATTTTAAGAGACTTTACCATTTATCCAGAAAAAGAAAATCAATGGGAAGATTTTTATCGCACTTATCGTATAATGAAAGAATTTGATTTAGAATTGCCAAATGTAGATTGGTATAAATCTTGTTTTATAAGATTTGAAGTAGTTGAGGGACCCAAAATACTTAATATACCTGTTCCTAAAAATTTAGAAGAATTATATTTTGATGATGAAGCCTGGGCTACGCCTTTACCTTCCTTTTTAGAAAAAGAAAAGGGGTAGAGGATATGGCTTATACAACTTCAGATTTTAAAAGAGGATTAAAAATTGAATGGGAAGGTAAACTTTACGAAATTTTAGAATTTCAACATGTGAAAGTTTCTAAGAATCAACCTACTGTAAGAACAAAATTAAAAGATCTTGCTACAGGTAGAGTATTAGAAGTAAATTTTAGAGCAGGTGAACGTTTTGAAAAGCCAGATTTTCAAGAAAAAGAAATGCAATATCTTTATAAAGATGCAGATCAATATGTATTTATGGATTTAGAAGATTATGATCAAGTATATATAACTCAAGAAGAACTTGGAGAAGCTTCTAAATTCTTAAAAGAGAACTTAAATGTATATGTGCTTTATTATAAAGGAAGAGTAATTGGTGTTGAACTTCCTAATGCAGTAGAATTAAAAGTAATAGAAACAGAACCAGGAATAAGAGGGGATACAGTAGGTTCTGCTACTAAATCTGCTAAATTAGAAACAGGTCTTGTTATTCAAGTACCACTTTTTATTAATGAAGGTGATATAATAAAGGTTGATACAAGAACAGGAAAATATTTAGAAAGAGTTAGTTAATTATATCTTAAATGACATATTACATAAGGGCTAAAAGTTATTACAAATATGCTTCAGATTTATCTAAAAATCTTTATCAATTTAAAAATAATCCTGCTGAACTTCAAAAAAAAGCACAAGAAATTTTTAAATTAGGATTAAAAGCTATCTGGGCTCTTTCTTATGTAATTCCTCCTGAAAAATCCCCTGAATTTAAAGAACTTTGGGAAAAAACCATAGAATCCTTAGAATCTGAAGATATACCTGAAATGGAAAAAATAAAAAATATTATTTTTTCTGAAAATTTTAACTCAGAACAAATTGTAAACAGTATAAATAAATTTTTAGAAATTATTAGGAAAATATTGCAGCCAATTCTTTAATAATTAGTAAAAAATTGCATAAAGTTTGAAAAGTGATATTATAAAAAGATCTTATGGAAAAAGAAAAAATTAAAGAGTATCTTAAAGTTTTAGCTTGCCCTAAATGTAAAGGAGAAATAATATATAAAATGTATAATGAGAAAGAAGGATTTTACTGCAAAAAATGTAAACTCTTTTATCCCATAATAGAAGACATCCCTGTAATGCTTATTGAAGAAGCTATAAATCTTTCTGCCTCAGAAAAAAATGAGTCATCCTAAAACTCCTTCTCCTCAGCTTTATTTTGTTGCTATAACAGGTAAAAATTTAGAGTTATGGGAAAAAGTGCTAAATATTTTAAAAAAGGATTTAGGAAATCTCATCCTTCAATCAAAAATTTTTGATTTTTCATCTTTTACATCCTATTATGCTAAAGAAATGGGAGAAAATTTAAAAAAAGGGTTTTATTTTTTTGAAAATTTAAAACCTCCTGAATATTTAATTGAGTTAAAACATAAATGTTATAAGATTGAAAGAGAGTTTGCTGATTTTTCAGGAAATAGAACAGTTAATTTAGATCCTGGATATATAGGTCTCTCTAAAATAGTTCTTTCAACTTTTAAGGATTATGCTCATAGAATATATTTAGATAAAGGAGTTTTTGCTGAAGTTACTTTAATATATCGTAATAAAACTTTTACAGAACTTCCTTGGACTTATCCAGATTATAAACAACCTGAAATTATTGAAATTTTTAATAAAGCAAGAGCTTGGTATAAAGAACATCTAAATGTTAATTGACCGTTTTGGAAGGAAAATAGAATATCTGAGAATTTCTGTTACAGATAGATGTAATTTTAAATGTATATATTGTTTTACTCGGCAAAATTGGAAGTGGCTTCCTCATAAAGAAATACTCACATTTGAGGAATTAGAAACTATAGTAAAAACTGCTGTTAAATTAGGAATAAAAAGAATAAGATTGACAGGAGGAGAACCACTTTTAAGAAAAAATATAGATATTCTTATTAAAAAATTAACTCAAATACCTGAAATTATAGATTTAAGTCTTACTACCAATGGCTTTTTTTTAGAAGAATTAGGAGAAAGATTAAAAGATGCAGGACTTAAAAGAATAAATATAAGTTTGGATACCCTTAATAAAGATAAATTTAAAAAACTTACAGGTGTTTCTGCTTTTGAAAAGGTTTTAAAAAGTATTGATATAGCTTTAGATTTAGGATTTAATCCTGTTAAAATAAATACAGTAGTAATAAGAGGATTTAATGAAGATGAAATTTTAGAGCTTGCTAAACTTACTTTAGAAAAACCTATAGAGGTTAGATTTATAGAATTTATGCCTATAGGAGAAAATAGTCTCTGGAATGAAGAACGCGTGGTTACTGTAAAAGAAATAAAAAAAATTTTAGAAAGTTTTTCTAAATTGATTCCTGAAATTTCTTGTAGTGGAGGTCCAGCAAAAGTATTTAGATGGAAAAATGCAGAAGGTAAAATAGGTTTGATTTCTCCTATGTCTGAACCTTTTTGTTATAAATGTAATAGATTAAGAATTACAGCTGATGGTAGACTGAGACCTTGTCTTTTTTCAGATTATGAAATAAATTTGAAACCTATTCTAAGAGAGAATAAAGGCACATTAGAAGAAGCTTTTTTTTGGGCTTTAAAAATTAAACCTATCAAACATAATATAAATTTTACTTTAAAACCTATGAGAGCTATTGGAGGATAGATGCCTAAAAAAGAAAAAAAAGGAAATGTAAAAGGTATTTGGCTAAGTTTAGGAACTCTTAAAAAAGGATTTCCTGATCAAGTATTAAAATTGAGTAAATTTTTATCAAAAGGAACTTATGTTTTAGCAAAACTTCCAGAAGGAAGAAAAGAAATTTTTATACTTACTGAAGTTCCTTATCGAATTCCTTTTGATATAGAAGGTATACCTGTAGTTATAAAAAAAGCAACACTTAAAGAGATTCAAGAATATGAAAAAAAATTAGAAATGGAAGAAAAAGGTAAAGAATTTTGTCTCCAATTTGCAAAAGAGCTTGGAATAGAAATGAATTTAGTAAGAGTAGATTGTTTCTTTGATAGAAGTAAAATTATCTTTTATTACACTGCAGAAGGAAGAATAGACTTTAGAGAATTAGTTAAAAAGCTTGCGAGAGCTTTAAGAATGAGAATTGAAATGAGACAAATAGGGGTTAGAAATGAAACAGCACTTTTAGGTGGGATAGGATATTGTGGAAGAGAAGTTTGTTGTGCTAAATTTTTGAAACAATTTACTCCTCTTTCTATAAAAATGGCAAAAGAACAAGGGTTTATTTTAGATCCAAATAAAATTTCTGGTCCTTGTGGAAGACTGCTTTGTTGTTTAGCTTATGAAGAAATTATTTATAAAGAATTTTTACAAGATCTTCCTAAAATAGGAAATAGAATAAAAATTAATGGAGAATTTTATAAGATTCTTAAATATAATATTTTTCAAAAAATAGCTTATTTGGAAAATAAAGAAGGTAATATAATTCAAATTCCTGTAAAAGATATTAAAGTTTTTATTGAAGAGCATATGGAAGAATCACCAGTTGAAAAGAATCTTAAAGAACTTGAGGAGGAATAGATATATGAAAATATATCTTACTACTCCCATTTATTATGTTAATGCTTATCCTCATTTAGGACATGCATATACTACAATTGTAGTAGATACTTTAGCAAGATTTTATCTTCTTAAGGATTGGCAAGTTTTCTTTTTAACAGGAACAGATGAACACGGAGATAAAATTCAAAAATCAGCTAAAGATAAAGGAAAAGAACCCAAGGAATTTGTAGATGAAATAAGCTTAGTTTTTAAAAAAACTTGGGAGTATTTCGGTATAATTTATAATAAATTTATTCGCACAACATCTGAAGAACATAAAAAAGTTGTCCAATATGTTTTGCAAAAACTTTATGAAAAAGGAGAAATCTATCTTGATGAATATGAAGGGCTTTATTGCTTTGGTTGTGAAAGATTTTTAACCTCAAAGGAGCTTGATAAAAAGGGAAGATGTAAAGATCATAAAGTCTATCCTGAGATTATAAAAGAAAAAAATTATTTTTTTGATTTAGAAAAATATAGAAATTGGCTCAAAGATTACTTATATAAAAATGATGTAATATATCCTGAATTTTATAAAGATGAAGTTTTAAATATGCTTGAAGAAGAACTTCCTCCTCTTTGTATTTCTCGTCCTAAGACAAGGCTTTCATGGGGAATAGAACTTCCATTTGATTCGGATTATGTAACCTATGTATGGTTTGATGCTTTAATTAATTATCTTTCAGGGATTGGATATCCAGAAAATCCAAAATGGAAAGATTGGTGGATAAATGCTCATCATTTTATTGCTAAGGATATTCTTAAACCCCATGCTATTTATTGGCCTATTATGCTTAAAGCTTTGGATCTTCCTATGTATAAAAAACTTCTTGTTCATGGATATTGGTTAGTTGATAAACTAAAAATGTCCAAATCCTTAGGAAATATTGTGGATCCTATAGAGCTTACTAAAAAGTTTGGAAAAGATCAATTAAGATATTTCCTTTTAAGAGAAATGGCTTTTGGATATGATGCAGAATTTAATATTTCTTCTTTTATTATTAGAATAAATGCTGATTTAGCTAATGATTATGGAAATTTAATTTATAGAACCTTAAATCTGGTAGAAAAATATTTTGAAAGCAAAATCCCTACATTAGAAAAAGTTGAAGAGGAAGATAAAAAATTTTTAGACGAAGTAATTTTAGCATTAAAAGAGTATGAAAATTATTTTTCAAATTTTCAATTTTATAAAGCTTTAGAAAAACTTTGGGATGCTATAAGAAAAGGAAATATTTATATTGACAGAGTTGCACCTTGGAGTGAAATAAAAAAAGGAAATAAAAAAAGAGCTGGGACTATTTTAAGAATTCTTTTAGAAGCTATAAAAAGTTTTGCAATCGCCCTTTATCCAATTATGCCTGAAACTTCTAAAATCCTTTTACAAAATATTTCTTTTAATAAAAAAGAGCTTTTATGGAAAAATGTTTTTGATTTTAATCTACTTGAAACTGGAGCTTTGGTAAATAAAGGCAAACCACTTTATCCAAGAATTGAAGAAAAAATTATAGAAGAAAAAACTAAAGAAAAAATTAAAGAAGTTAAAAAAGTTAAGCTTTTATCTATAGATGAGTTTAAAAAATTGGATTTACGAATAGGTAAAATAATATCAGCAGAAAAGGTTTCAGGAGCAGATAAACTTTTAAAATTAGAGGTTTTATGCCCTGAAAAAAGACAAATTGTTGCCGGAATTGCAGAATATTATAAACCTGAAGAAATAATAGGAAAAGAAATATTATTGATAGTAAATTTAGAACCAGCTAAAATAAGAGGAGTATTATCAGAAGGAATGCTTCTTGCAGCTAAGGATAAAAATGGACTTTGTTTAATTGTTCCTGAAAGGGAAACAGAACCTGGAGCAAAAGTTTCTTAGCCTGGAGGCCAACCCATAGATCTTCCTGCTAAAACATGAAAATGGATATGAAATACTGTTTGACCTGCTTCTTCTTTACAATTAGCAACTACTCTATATCCTCTTTCATCAAATCCTAAATCTTTTGCAATTTTATTAATTACTAAATAAATATGCCCTATAAGATCTTTATCTTCTTCTTTCAGTTCTAAAAGTGTAGAAATATGTTTTTTAGGAACTACTAAAATATGATAAGGTGCCTGAGGATTAATATCATGAAAAGCAACTACTTTATCATCTTCATAGATAATATTAGAAGATATTTCTTTATTAACAATTTTGCAAAATATACAACTCATAG